>Ga0116230_10000548_pt1 | contig 33365 bp, 17 predicted proteins | sample S1TSphfallax_3_FD_88678 | JGI IMG/M metagenome (GOLD analysis project Ga0116230, IMG submission 88678) | Host-associated microbial communities from peat moss isolated from Minnesota, USA - S1T2_Fd - Sphagnum fallax MG | ecosystem: Host-associated > Plants > Peat moss > Unclassified | place... | reverse complement strand
TTTTTTTTAAGGTGCTTGGGCAACAAGTATATAATTAGTGGTTTTATGGGTGGTTTCATGTGATGGTCATTAGGGCCAAACCCTAATTGATTGGTCAAACATAATTTTAATTGGTCCAATGCCATGTGGCATTTAGACATTTGCCACCCAAGTTAGGCCATGTGGCATTTAGACATTGGCCACCCATGTTATGCCTCGTAGCATTTAAACATTGGCCATCTAAATTCTACCATGTGACATTTAGACATTGACCATTCAAGTTTTGTCATGTGGCATTTAAACATCAACCATCTAAATTCTGTCGCGTGCCATTTAAACATTGGCCACCCAAGTTAGGCCATGTGGCATTTAAACATTAGCCATTTAGGTTATGCCATGTGGTTAGAACCTAAATGATCTAAGTTAAACTTAAGCTAGGCCTAAAGCTGAGTATTAACTAGGTTTAGGAACCTAAAACCTTAAACCTAACAAATTAGGATGAAACCTAAAGCTAGGCTACTAGACTAGGCTTGGATATAGGCCACCTAGGTAAGTAGGAATAGGTAGGTAGGTAGGCCTAAGTAAGTAAGTAAGTAAGTAGCATCCTATTTAATTTTTTGTCACAAACCTTTTTTATTGGCTCATCACAAATAATATTTGCACTTTGAGTATATTTAATGCAAGTTTTGTGTGTAGACAACTACTTTTTCATCTACTTATATAGTTTACAAAATTCAACTTGTTGACAAAGGATATGGGATAAATTTACAACATTATTTCACATCATCCTTTGTCCCATACAAAAGTATCCAACTTTTACCATTATTATATTTTTCATATTTTGTCCAATTGAAAATAAATAAATTTCATTATTAAATATTTTTCCAAGATCTACACATCTATGAAAAATTAAAAGTCAAAACGTCAAATAATTTGACTAAAAATGCATTTGAATCTTCACTATTTCATACATTTGAATACAATGATATCTTGAAGACTTTTTTTCTTTTTTTTCATAAAACAATTTGTAAATAAACATATTTAAAATAAACATGGGTTTTTGGGTATATATGCATGCGTGTGTGCATATTTCCCCACCTTTCATAAATATAACGAATCAATCAAAATTGTATAAATGTTATGTTATATTTATTTGTAGTTATAAAAAAAATTTAAAGATAAATTATGTTATCTATGAAACATATAAATCTTTTTTTGAATAAAATTTATAAAATTTATTTAAATTTTATTTAAATGCCATATTTATTAATTTACACACATGCTTTTTTGTTTCATAAATTTTATCAAATGTTATTTTGAGTAGTAAGTTTTAAGTTTATCTTTTATGTTCTTTTCAGTTCATTTAATGTGATTTAATATAAATTATTTAAAAAATTCAAAGTTGTATGACCAAATATTTTGATAAATGAATAAAGATCAGATTTTATATTATTTGCTACCCACCACATGGAAACATGAAAACAATGCCATATTGGGGCATATGGATTTTTAAAAAAAATATTTGGATATCATTAATAAGAATATATTTCATTATTTAATGTCAATTTTTTAAAAAATATATTCATTTAAATAAACCTTTGTGCAAGAGTCCCAACTTGAATGTTTTAATTGTATTCTAGGCATTAAATTTTTATTTAATTTTATGGTTTCAAAAACTTTTGCATTGTTTTCCATTTTTTGGGAATCTTTTTTTTAAAAAGATTTCCTTCAAATTTTCTTTTAACCACAATCCATAAATTCACATTAAATAATTAGTAACTTTAAGGCAAATTTACTATAAAATATAAAATATTAATCATTTATTTTTGCATTAATTATGTGTTTGATCATCTACAAACTTAAAATATGTTTATTAAGTATATACATATGTCTACTTTTTAGTTTTTCCCCCTTTTAATTCACACATTTTTAATGTTTCAAATTTTGTATTATTAAATAATTATGTGGTGTTCATGAAAAAGATTTTTGGTCACATAGTCTTGCCCATGAAGACTTTTAGTCATGTAGTCATATATAAGGTTACAAGAATATAACTAGGCAAAAAAACATGGCATATATGATTGTATAATTAGAAAATGGTCAATAGCCATATTTGTCCCAATATAAATGTTAAGTTTTGGCATAGTGGTATATGTAGGGTATAGACGAGGTAGGGTAAGGTATTTAGGTAATGTAAATTATATGTAAGGCTAGGTATGTATAAAATAGGTATGTAGATGTTATGTACATATAAATTAAATACATATAGCATAAGTATGTATAGACCATGTGTGTATAAGTTAGGCTATATTTAGGCTAGCTACATGCAACTAAGTAGGCCTAACCAACCTTAATGTAAATATAAATCATTATATACCTAGGTAGGTACATAAAAAATCATATAATATTACTTAACCTTGGTATAGGCTATAATATACTTACCCTTTATGTATAAATTATGATATACCTAACCTTGCTATAAGTTATAATAAACATATTTTAAGTACATATCCTATTCTACTTAACCTAAGTATAAATTGATTACCTTAACCTAGGTATAATTTAATTATATTACCTACCTACCTTATAAGGTGGTTAACCTTGTGCATAATGCCTAGAATGACCACTAAGAAAAACCACCCAAGTGGTTTGAAAAGGTGGAATGGAAAATTTTCAACCATGTTCAAAGGCATATAAGTTAGAAAACTCTAAAACCACCGTCGCCTCCCATCGCATGACCACTTTGGTGAGTTTCTAATGGGATTTGCCCACTCAACAAAATCATGAATGCTTTGTGTAATGTGAAGGCCACCCAAAGTTGAATTGGGTGGTTAGTTGTAGTGGTTTGTCCACACGTTTTTTAATAATGTTTATAAGTATTTATTTTGTTCTCATAACTCATCTATCCAACATCAATTTTTGATATGGGGTTTTTATAAGCCATGCATACTCCTCTCCATTTTCAAGATTGTTTTCTGTCTATCTTTTAGCAATTTGACAATTTGTTTCCAAGTCCAATTGTTGTTATAAATTCTAGGTCACCATCCAATTCATCTTATTTCACAATCCTTCATTTTCAGAGTTTGTAGATTGTTCTATAATCCTTACGGTGTCAACTACTTAGACCTTTAATAATTTCTAACATACCCTTTTAAATTCTGAATTGAAAGCCAAAACCATTCATTTGAACATTTTCATCTATAGTACAACAACAAAAAACATAGAAAGCCTTCTTGTTACTATAAAAGGAACATAAAAAAATTCCCCACAAGATGGTCACCAAATGGTAGAAGTGGATTTAATTATTGCAAATCTATTCCACACTATTGTAATAATAGATTTGCACTTCAATATACACACATTCACAATTTTTACCTTGATTCTAAACACACATGACTTTGTAGTTCATTAAAACACCAGATTCATAGTTATTTCATATAACCAAAATATGTACTTCATAATATAATGTAGAAAATCCAAAGACAAAATTACAATTCATTTCATCATAATTTTGGGTATTATAATAAATTCACACAACAACATAAATATGAAAATCATAGCAAAAATTTGTACTTCTATGCTTTACTAAAAACTTCCATTAAAATACAACAAAATTCCATGTTCTGTTGAAATGAAATCAAAACAACAAAACAAAATTTGTTGTATCAATATCAGAATCTATGGTTTTTCTACTACAAAGTACCTATAGCTATCCTTACTCTCCAAAACAATGTATTTAAGAATGGAATCCTTTTCCCCAAAACTCCCATCTTTTGGCAGTCCCAAGTCACATCATCATGATTCAAAACCAACAAGAATTCAAAATTCAAACACATTATGTTCCACGATTAGTCCTTATCATAAATGCCTCGTTCATCCAAAACCATGTAATCAATTTACCCCCCTTAATAAAAGTATGTACGTTGTGTGTGATTTTAATGGAAGATGGTGGAAGGACTTGAGTTTCTTATATTGTTTTGATGTTCTATTAAATGTGGAAGGTAGTGTTGTTTTAATGATAAAAGTAGGATGTTTCCTTTAATTTGTACTATACATTTCTTTTAGGACAAAAAATAAAGGGGCTAGCTCCTAGGTGGTCTCTGTAATCTTAAACTATTAGTTGCAATAGGAGGGTAGTAGCTAGTCCATGGTGGTGGAAATAAGGGGGGTACAACAAATGGGTTGGAGGTGAAAGGGTACAAAGGAGGGAAGTTGAGGGTTGCAGGTTGCAAGCAAAGCCATTAGGAAATCAATAGGTAGGGGGAGAGGAGGGATAATATCATTACACATGTCTATAAATCCCTTAGACAATATTCGAGTTGGGACATTGAACATACTATTTACCCTATGAAAGGAATTACTTTTGGGTTCCCCTTCTTTTTCATATTGTTATCTCTATGTTTTACCTAGTCCTTTATTCCTTGGATTAGAAAATTAAAGGGTAGGTTTAGTCTTAGAAAACATGCCCTTATTTTCCCCAATTCCACTTGTATGGCCTCTTACTTATTACTTCAGTAGTTGTAGTAAAATAAAAGAGGGAGGGTAGTTCTTTACGTGAAGTAATAAGAGGTCAACTTAGTCCCTTGGTCTTACCCCCTAGAGGAAGGTAATGATTGGGGGCCGCAATCTCACCCTTTAACAACTATTGTTTTAAAAAATTACCTTTGGGCTATTGGTGGCCCACTATGCATAAAGATATTGTTGAATTATATCAAACCTGTGATATTTGCCAACATTTAGAGCCTATATGGAGAAATGGTTAAGGGCCACTCAAATCAGTTATGGCATTTGAACCCTTCATGAAATAAGGACTTGATTTTATGGGACCGGTCTAACCAACAACAAGATATATTGAAAATTAGTATATCATAGTAGCAACTAATTATACTACTAAATGGGTAGAAGCAAAACATTTAGAGACAACATGGCTAAAAGCATCATTAAATTTGTTTATGAATAAATTATTATTCGATGTAGCTGCCCAACTCGTCTTGTAAGTGACCAAGGTAGTCATTTTATGAATAAAACTATTGAAACACTTGTGGAAGATTTTATGGTTTCACACCATAAATCAACTACCTACTATTCATAAGGATACATGCAAGCCAAGTTGACTAACAAAACATTGGCTAAAATATCATCCAAACTTGTAAATGCAAATTAGATAAATTGGGTGTAATGTTAGTCATTGTTCTATGGGCATATCAAATGGCTTATGAGGTGATAATTCAATATACACCTTTCAAGTTGGTTTACATATTTCAACCAATAATGCTAACAAAATTTGCAATACCAACTAAAACAATTCATAACATACCCTAAGAAGAATTAAACAAAGTTATCTAAGTAAGGATGGAGGATTTATTGAGGTTGGATGAAACTTGTTGGCAAGTTGGAGAAAACATTAATCATATTCAAATGTTACACAAAAAACAAAAGGATGAGAATGGGAAGATAAAAAGTTTCAAGGAAGGAAAGTTAGTACTATGGATGCCTAAAGCTATAAAAATAAAGGGAGGTAAATTTACATTACCTTGGAAAGGTCCTTTTAAAATACAAAAAATGTTTGATAACAACATTGTGGAGTTGTAAACCATAAGTAATGAGGGGGTAAAGAGAATAAACATTAATAAATTAAAGGTCTATTATCACAACCCACCAACCAATGTACTAATAGTGATTGTTACATTTGGTACAAGACTTGGTAGTAAAAATGGAAGTAGGCATAGAAAGAAAGTCAAACCTAATTTCCACTTAAATTGCATACCAAACCAAAGAACCTACCTTGGACTGACCCAAAACCTAAAAAAACATTTAATGAGGATGATAATGAGTGGATTGGAGAGGAAAAATCAAGAAGTTGCATACCAAGAATGTCTAAAAATAGAAAAACAAAAAAATTAGTTATAAAGGAAGGAAAAATTGAACAATACCGTTATATTAAAAAAACCATGTAAAGGAAGAAAATAACAATAAAAATAGAAAAGTAGGTATGGTACCTCAATTGGTTCATGCAAAGAAATTGAAACATGATATGCTCAACATGCCAATGAATGAACCATGTCATGTATGGCCTCTAAAACATTTACTATGTCCTCAAAAGTTAACATAATTGAAAGGGATTAAGCACAAATACCACGTTGGAAGGGCTACTTAGGGAGAGATAACAAATGTATTGCCAAGTGGAATGCAAGTGCAAGAAAAGTGTGCGAGAGAAAAAACCATAGTAAACCAGTAGCTGCAAAGCAAGGAATGTTAGAAGAGTTTTGCTTCAAGCTAGTCACTAGAAAGTTTATTGGAGAAGAATTTGCAAAAGATTATGCACAGAAATGACATGTTTTTCAGTCTACAACTCTAGACAAATGAAGAACTTTTTTGTCAACAACCAAACAAAAATGTTAGAAAAACTAAGGAAGAAGAAATTGGAAGTGAAGAAAATAGTAATTATGGAATAACAACATTTGAGAGCTTCAATTTCAAGGACATGTGGAGTTTCAATCACCCACATTTAAGCGTGAAAGATTATCGGGAGAAATTGTGTCAATTGGAGGTGCATGTCGAAAGAGGAAGATTTTGAATTTTTTAGGAAGAGGAGAGAAGATTATGATTACGATTTGGAAACAAGTTTGTTGTGAGTCTGGGATTATACAAAACCAAAGTAAAAAGAGAACATTTGGACCCTAATGAAGGAAGAAGCAAGTTGGGCTAAGAAACTAGGGCTTGCTTAAATCAAGAAGCTAGATTAAACTTTAGTTGATAGGCCAACAGTGAAGGAAATGGTCAGCAGTTACAACCATACCAATCAATATGTTAAACTAAAGGGAAAACAAATCTACATGGGAAAGGAAGGGGTAGCAAGACTTTTTGGTCTATCCCATGAAAAGGTTGTACCAATTGAAAGAGCAAGCTACAACCCTATTGTTGCAACTTATTTCACTGGAGATGAACATGAGCACTACATATTGTGTTCAAGATACTTGATTGCAAAAGAAAATGGCAAGCAAAAGGTAGCCAGATTAGAAGCATTAATGGAGATCATGTCCTTTGGACGAGGAAACAAGTTTGGTCCAAGTGTTCTTATTTTAACAATGTTAGCAATAGAGAAGGAGAAGGTTAATTCAACTTCTTGGTTCTCTTTGAAGTTGCAAAAAAAATTATTGCTATTGAGTGCAAGGCAAGAAAAATTGGTAACACATTAGTTGGACCAACTTTGACCATTATTGGTCATTACTTCTTGAAGCAGTGGGAGCCAAAGAAAGAAAAGTCTATTCAAACTAGGAAGAAGACCCAAAGCAAGAAGGAGAAGATGATTATAGATGTTGATGTAATCATGCTAGTAAAGAAGAAGAAGAACAACAACAAATTGGCTATAACCACAAGTAAGGAGATCATAGAGGTATCTCCACCCTAAGAGGGAATCTTAGTGAGGTTGTTGAAGCCTCAAGCATTCTAAGTGAGATTGGAGGGAAGAATGTTGAGATACCCAATGAGAAAATGGAAAAACCTTTAGTACCCATTGTGGAAGAAGTAAATACATAATTGATAGAAGGAGGACGTGATGCAAAATCCTCCAACAAATGTATATATGGAGAAGGGAAGAATGTGGGAGGTAGTTAATGAAGGAGTGATCACTGGAGAGGAGGATGACATATTTCAATACTTAAAAAATGAGGATGTGGAAATTATTATAGTACAAAAGCCATTTCATCGACAACTAGAAAATGAATTGTTAATGCAACTTGAAGAAGGTGAATAAACAAAGAAGATTCAATAAGAATAGGAAGTGCAACAAAGAGAGGAAGAAGCACATGCAGGGGCATTAATATTGATGGAATGGCAATGGCAAGAAGCTATTAATGATCTAGCAAAAAAATTAATGGTTATGGAGGGTGGTGGATCCACCAATGGGGACTTGGATGTAATGGTGAATAGTTGGAGATGTTGGCATAAAAGATCACAAAGAAAAATGGTTAAGTTTAAGAGTTGCAGAAGGAAAATGAAAGGATGGCAAAACTATTGGAAGAAACACATAAACAACTAGCAAACAAATTGAAAAAACTTTTTATGAAAAAAACCAGAAGATTTCAAAAGAATAAATGTTTTAATTGAAGACAAGAGTTACTACTCTAAAGAATGAGAAAAGGGAAACAAGTGAAGCTTTAGCAGAAGTACAAAATAGGAACCTCCATATTGAGGTTTAGTTGACACATGACAAAACAAACTAGAAGAGGTTGTTGAAGGAAACAAAGAAAAAGATCAAACAACTACACCAACAACTCATGAGATCATAGACTCAATAGGAGATAATTTTGAAAGAACTAGAGATGGTTAAAAAAGTTACAGAGATAGAGAAGAAGGAGGGACTAAAACATCGTTAGGATATCATCATAAAAGCTGATGCAGAATATGACTTTAGAAATGAGGAAATCAAAATAATCAGAAATGAACAACATAACTTGTATGAAGAATTGAAGGGAATTGTCACAACCTTAGCTTTGGGCTTGCGACCAAGGCAAAGGGGTTGCAAAGGTGCGGGCCAAGAGGAAGCCCGGGAGTCACATCACATACTCCCGAGAGTGTAGGAAAGTGTGAGGGAGTGAACCCTCACACTCCCAAGGCAACTCCCACTTTGGGAGAGAAAAGCCATTTGGATGTGGGCCCTGTGGAGAGGTCTATAATATACTATAAGGGGGAAGGTGGTGGCTTCCCCCCCAAGTCCGGGCCATGGTGAGTCTTGTGTGTCCGTGTTGCCTATGGCTCGTCCTAGCACCAAAGGTGCTCCAACTATGCACTAACCACTTTGTGTGGGTTGTGTGCAGGCCCGTGTGAGTGAGTAAAGCTTGTCAACTCTTCCTAATCCCATCTCGGAGCTCCAACACGCCCCTCTACCCCTCAAAGTGTTGTGAGCTAGGGAGCGTACCCCGACTCCTCCTTCTTCCGCTGTCTTTCACTTGGACTCACATTTGAGTCCTTCTAGGAGTTGGGAGTGCGTCAGGAATGGAGGAGGTTTTGCATTAGTGGGAAAAGGAATTAAGTACTTAGCTGGCAGTTGTGGAGAATGTTCATGAAAATCATCACAAGGATTGAAAACTTCTGGTGGCAAAGGAAAAGAAATTATGGAAGGAGTTGCATGTGGCACAAAGTAAAGTGGAGTAATTTACCTTGCAAACCGTTAATGATTGTGAAAACATGGCCACTAAAAATGAAACCAAAGTAGTGTTGTATGATGAACTTGTTAAATAACTTCTAATAGAGATGGGTGAATTGCTAGAAGAAGAGAGAGTAGAATTTAGGATAAGGCATTTTGAGCAAACAAGGAAATACACTAGTGCCCTTGATGTTGCATATGAACATATTCAATAATTGCAAGAGAAGGAGGAAGAAGACACATTAGAGGTTGCAAATGAAGAAATAATTTAATAAGAGGCAAAACATGTTTATTTATCAGAAGAAGATGAGGATGAGACAACACCTATTAGGATTTTAATAAGGAAGTAAAAATAGTAGTAGTAGATCCTATAGACAAGGGCAAAGCAAAAGAACAAAAGAGCAAAAAATCGAAAACAAAGATCATGCTACAAGCATGGATGGAAACACTAGAAGAAAAAAATGTATTTTCGACTAGTCTTTGCAACTAAATTTTAGTCACAAGTGACATTTTGCAACTAAAATCTCTTAATCACCTAAGACAAGCTGCATGTGATAAATTGGTTGCAAATGAAAAAGGGTATTGGATGAAAAAAAAACCAACAAATACAAATTCATCCTTTGATTCCATTGTATACATATTGTCACGTGCGATTAAGATGCAACTATTTTGGTCACAATTGAAGGCAAATTATGTGTTGCCACATGTTTTAATATTTGATTATTTACAATATAATAATCATTATTATTCTGAAATAATCTAAGACATTCAATTCAAATGCATAGATGATTTTATATTATGACATGTGGCCCAATGTAAATATGGCACATGACATTAAAAATATTAATATTAAGTTGGTAGGTACCCAAGCCGATACATAAGTGAGTGCCTACAAACCTAGGTTACATACCTACCTACCTACTTAGGTTAAAAAAAAAGTAGGTAGGTTCTACCTTCCTAAGCTAAATACCTATTCATATAAGTAAGTATCTAAGTAGGTAGGTGCATAGGTTGACCTAGGTGGGTAGGTCAAATTAGGTACCTACCTAGCTAGGTGGATAAGTAAGTTGGGGAGGTAAGTACTTTAGAATTGTGCATAATTTGTTTTTTTGTTTTGGGTTCAGCTTTTTGATTAGCTCATCCCATGTGCACAAAATTTTTATTGTGAAATTGAATTACCACATCACCTTATTTATATAGTGTTCAAATAGGAATGGAAAACACATAATATGAGATAAATTTTGAAATTGCAACTTTTTCACAAACTAAGTTGTAACTCCAAAAAAAAAATCATGTTTTATTTTTTTAGTTTTTAGATTTCTAAACAATTCAACTACATGATTAACCATATAATTAGATAATAAGTTTTTTTAACAATGATTAAATTTACATATATTTAAATTATAAACTATACATTTAAAATATTCAATATTCATTACCAATTACTTAAATAAGAAATAATTTTTTAATATTTAACAAACTAGCTATCTAATTACTCATAAGTTATTAATACATCACTCATAGATAATTAAACTAAAATACTTAGAAATATTTTATTACTTTTTAGAATATGATCAAATTATAAATAATATAATCAATGTAAAAACATTTAATGACTATAATTTCAATTTTAAAATATTTATTTTAAAATTAAAAATAATGAATTAAATTTTTTTGTTAGAAAGTAAATTCTTACATGAATTTAAATATATATTATTCAACTAATTACATTACTTACTATATAATTAAATTTATTCTTGTAAGAATTATTATATGTAAAGTAATTTCTTTTTCTGGGTAATTAACTATAAATACAATAATTTGTTAAATATAACATTAATTTTCATAATTACTGTAAAATCAATATAAATATTATCATAGATGATTAATCACAAAAGTTTTATTTTAAAAAAATACTATATAATAATTCATGAAATTAAAAATCAGTAAAATAATTATTTTAACTAGACTATAATTTTTCCAAGATTTTCATTCAGGTTTCAAGTTATAAATTGCAAATTGTGAATAATTATGTTCAATTAAAAAATAATTATGCACATACTAATTAATTCATAGTTAAAAATAATGTCACATTAATTTCATTAGCTAATTTCTTTTAATACAAGAATATAAATTATATAATATACAAATCTATGTTATAACAATAATTATTTTGTGTAGCTTATATTAAATAAACACAATCATTTGTAATTATTTATAAAAGTGATTTATTATGGATAACACTAATAGAAAAAACCCTTAAAACTCAATCAATAATTTTTTGAATTAAAATATAAATTTAAGATTCCAAAATAGTAATTCAAAATTCAAATATGAAATTTTAGATCAAATAAGTTTTTTGAAGTTAAATAACAAATTTCAGAATTGAAATGTCAATTTTCAGATTCAACTAATAATATTCAAAATTGAAATATCCATTTTAAGACTCAATTAATAATTTTCTGAATTGAAATTTTACGTTGGATAATCCAAAATATTAATTTGGAATTCAAATTTTAACTTTCAAGTCAAATAATTTTTTAAATTTAAATTAAAAACCTCGGAATTCAAATATCAAATTTCAAGTTCAAATAAAAATATTTAAAATCAAATGTCGATTTTTAGACTCAATTAAATTTTTTTGAATTGAAATATTAATTTTTAGATTCGAAAATAATAATCTAGAATTCAAATATCAATTTTGAGATGAAATAAGTTTTTTGAATTTAAATTTAAAAAATTCAAAACTGAAATGTCAATTTTTAGATTCAAATAAAAATATTCAAAATTTTAATGTCCATTTTTAGACTTAATTAATAATTTTCAGACTTGAACGATTAATTTTGAGAATCCAAAATAATAATTCAAAATCAAACTTTCAGGTTCAAATCAAATGATTATTTAAAATTTATATGAAAAATCTCTAGAGTTGAAATATAAATTTTTATATTCAAAATAAAAATTTCCATTTTTATAATCAATTAATAATTTTTGGATTCGAAAATTATAATTTAGAATTCAAATATCAATTTTTAGATCAAATAATCCTTTTGAATTTAAATTAAAACATCATATTCAAATCAAAAATTTCAAATGTAAATAATGTTTTCAACAATTGAAATAAGAATTTTCAGATTATATGAACAATATACATATGCATGCATATTATATATATAATTTTAGTACATACATTAAAATACACCTCTATGTCATTGTAGAATACCTTTAAGATGCAACTAATTTGGTGACTATTGCAACTAATGGGACATATTAACTTATTAATGGATGAAAATAAATGTAAAGTTAATGCAACCAATAGGATGAAAATTTTAATAGTTGCATCATAGTTGTGAGAATGACCAAAATAGTTGAAATTTGGTCTTGTAGTTGCAAATATTCTCAAATCTAGTCACAAATGACTACAAGTCGCATGTAGTCATAAATGGAGTGGTTACATTTTGGCTGATTTCTACTAATGAAAGTGGGTAAAGACCAAGATGAGGAATATGATTTATGTAAATGTTGCTCCCAGGGTTGAGCATCCAACTTTAGCAAAAAAGGCAAGTGTTAAGCCATATTCTAAAAGTGATATGGTGCATATGATGCTAAAGTTAAAGTACATTTTGGCATCATTGCCAAACCTAGAAACATATTACCTATTGCATCATTTTTAGATTTGTTTTAGGGTAGGAATAACACTACCGGTACTAGGAGGCCATATCACTAAAAGGAAATTTTTAGCAATGTGGGTTGCAAAAAATTTGGAATGGAGAGAATTCCTAGTTTACAACATAATATGCTGTTACATCTAATACCATTAGCTAAAAGGATATGGAGTATTAAGTTCAAGGTGGGTTGCTTGGGGTTCTATGCCTTGAGGTATATTATAGGTTGGAGTATGCCTATTGGAAATATTACCACTGGCACCAAATTGTTGTTTCCAATAGACAAACTTTTGCCATGACACAAATGGAGACTATTTTGGATCATGTGGTAAGTCAAGTTCATGTTGAGCATGAGTAATGGAAACAAATGATGGATTATTACTAAGAATTAGCTTGTTTCATTGACTTGGGAGATTGTGCAATGGAAGCAATCACGTGGAGAATGAGTTGTGAGTTGATGTGACCCCAAACTCCTTAAGAGACCCAAATGTGGGTCCTAGAGTGAAACAATGAAAAAAGAAGATAGTTGGGGCACGTTCCCTAACTCGTAACACTTTGGGGGTAAGAGAGATGCGTTGGAACTTTGGGATGGGACCTAGGATGAATTCACAAGAGTTCAAGATGGAATCAAACTTGTACAACCAAGAAAAGAAGGCGATTAGTGCAAGTTGAACAAAAGTGGTGTGATGGATTTAGTAGGGACAACCTCAAGCATAAGCTTTACACAACTTGTAACCTTTGGGAGGAGGCACCACTCCCTTCCCTATAGTATACTCTATGCCTTTCCACGGGGACTACGTCCAAATGTCAATTTTCTTTGGGACTCCCAAACGGACTTGGGAGTCCCAAAATTGGGACTCTTGTTGTCCCAAAAATTTGGACGCTCATATCTTTTTCAGTCAAATATATATTGAGATAGTGAGGGCAATATCTTATAGCCTTCAAAAATATCTTATCAACGGTGTATAACACACCCCAATTGAACTTCATTTGCCCTTTGATTTCAATGGGTTTGTGGTTAGGAGTCAAATTCCCAATTTGACTCCCGCCCCTTCCTTTGATCATAACTCATGTAAATCAGGTCGAAATGAACAATGTGAAGGTACTTTTAAGCATCAACGTTTCAAGACCTTTTTAATGGTGTCCTAGGGGCTCAATTTGGTGTTTTTTTGCCTTTTCAACCAAGGTTTTTAACATTCATAACTCCAACATGAATGCAATTCCCAAAGTGGTAGTGCACTTGGGAGTCATTAGGTTTCATACCTTGCATTCTCCCCCATTTGTGTGAGCGTGTTTCACACCTAAACACACTCTTTTGGCCTCATGGGCCCTTGCATTCCACATTTAGTTGTGAACCCAATATTAAGGTTGTGACATGAGTTCACAAAATTTCAAGGAGTGAATGTTCACCTTGGCCAAGATGCACTATACTTATAAACAACCATATTGCGCACTTGACGCTTGGTGGATAAATTGACAAAATGACCACAAATTGGTAAGATTGCACACTATCAATAGTGTCTGTTTCACCCGGTGAAGCCTAACTGAATAAACCAATATTTGAGGGGTGAACAAATTCTAATAACTAAGGATGGAGCAAAGTTGTCTAGCAATGAAATAAACAACTATCTTACCCCTATTCAAATGGCACTTTATGCTAAAAGTATTGGACATTATAACTAGATCTAGAAAGTTTAGTTATTGTATGGGGACACTATAACAATTAAAAGGGGAATAATGTTAGGAAAAGGATATATAATAGTAAACATACATGCAAGTTGATATGACTAAAGAACATATGTAGACAAGTTGATATGACAAAATAGGTAAAATAATGTGATAGAGTAGGCAAATCAATATGGCAACATATTGTTATGACAACATAGTGTAATCGATTTATGGCAAGTTGATTTGCCATACAGTTAGGCAACTATAACCATTTTGTAGGGAGTATAAAAATACATTTTGACTGACTTGAAAGGGGTTATGATGGTGATTGTTTATATGCTTTTGTTGATCTATTAAGAAAAAAAAGTAAGCATAGTAGCTACAAGAGGAAGAAAAGGGGAAAGACATTGTAGAGCTTTTATGGTTTTATTAAAATATAAAAGATGTTCTTTCTTTAATTTTTGTAAAAGGATACTGGAATGAAATGGATAAATATTACATTAAGTATACATGTTTAATTTGATCATATAATAGATACACAAATCACATCCTTTTGAAAGTGGAGCCAAATGTTTTCGATAGTATGTTGAAATATTTTTGGATTGATGTGACAATATATTGTATGCCTTTCTTTCTGTTCAATCCTTCCAAAATTTGCAAAACTTCTTGCATTCCTGGCCTTTGATTTGGGTCTTCCTATAAGAAACAAATGTCATAAAATTTAGGTGTTTATTATATAATTGTTATACATTACAATCAAACCATGGAAAAATGTTCCAATAAATGGGACCATGTGTTCATGTATATCCATCAAAAAAACATGTTGAAACCAACTTATATCTTTCTTCAAGAACATAAATCTATTGATTTTGAAAATAGGATATTCCTTGACTATACATATCAATCATGTGCAAATGTTCTAAAGGAATTCCAAGTGAAATTGAATGTACCATTTACGTATGTAAAACTTATTATGAAGTTTTATATTCATTTAATAATAAAATATAATCTATTTCAAATTGTTTCAAATATTACATCAAATCCATGATTATACTAGGTTTTCAAATTTTACTTGACCACAAATTGAATGATAAACATAAAATATTCGACACAAATATTACCTTGATGCATTGAAGGGAAATTTGTAGAAATAATTTGGCTTCATTGAGGTTAAACCCAACAATTGAATTATTGATTACAACATCAAAAATTTGTTGAAATCCATCTTTTTCCACATGAACATTTCGTGCCCATTGGATAAAATTGCGAATGTGAATTTCATCTCCATCTAAAGTAAATGGTGATCCATTCACAAGTTGAATTAATAATACTCCAAAACTATACACATCACTTTTGGTTGATGCTTCTTTTAAAAGAATTTCTGGTGCCATATATCCGCATGTTCCTGGTGTAGAAGTTGAAGATAATGGAATCTGAATTTGAATTTGCCAAAAAAATCAATAATTTCAATGGGTGTTGCATGCATTGAATATACAAGTTGAAATTCATAAAACCCACACCCAATATGGTCCAACTTTAATATTAACCCATAATGTTTTTAGAATTTTTTTTAAATCACAAAAGTTCCAAGCCTTGCTTCACTCCTTATGCACACACACAAAGAAATTTTGTAATATACAATGTGTAATTTCATGAATTATTACATTAATTTTTTTCCAAATATTCATTTTAGATTGTGATTGTTTATCATATCTATTCCATGACCTATAACAATGAAAATATGAAATTAACAAATTGTGCCCCATAGGAGTGTTCAAATTTGCAAGGTTCATAATTGCATTAAGATATAATGTGCATGCACACAATCAATGAAAAAAAAATGGTGGAGCACATACCACATTTTCATCCTTGCCATCTATAATTTTTGCCAACCCAAAATCAGCCAATTTTGGGGTGTAATCCTTATCCAAAAGGATATTTTGTGGTTTGATGTCAAGATGGACAATGCTTGGACTACATTTATGATGCAAATGTGCTAATCCTTGAGCAACCCCTATAATGATGCACACTCGTTTGTCCCAATCCAAAAGGTTGTCATCATAAAGCCATTTGTCAAGAGATGAATTTGAAATGTATTCATACACCAACATGTGTTTTAAGCCTTCGATACAATAGCCCAAAAGACGAACCAAATTGATATGTTGAATTGATCCCAAAGTACGCACTTCTGATATGAAAGATTTTTTTGCACCTTCATTGTGGGAGCCACTCCATCTTAAAACTTTAATCGCAATCTTGGTGCCTTTCCAACAACTTTGATACACTTCACCAAAAGCTCCTTTCCCCAAATTTGTTTCAAAATTCAATTCATTGTATGTGAAAGATTGAATATTCAAATTGAATGGCAATAATTCTATTGTCGGTTGATATTCATTTAACATCCATTTCAACCATTTTCGAGTTTGCAAAATAAAATGATCATTTGATTCAAGAAGATGAAGGTTATCCATGGTCTCTAATGCAACCTGATATTTGTTTAAACTCCAATTCGTGAAGGCATAACTTATTAAAATGAATCTATTGTTAGGTTCAAGAGCATTAGCCTTGGTAAGGTCTTCTAGGGCTCCTTGATAGTCTTCCAATATCCTTTTCACATTTCCACGAGTACTTAAAGTGAATGCATTGTTTGGTTCCAGAACATCAACTTTGTCAAGGTCTTCCAAGGCTCCTTGATAATCTTCCAACATTCTTTTCACATCTCCACGAGTCCTCAAAATGAATGCATTGTTTGGTTCAAGAATATCAGCCTTGTCAAGGTCCTCCAAGGCTCTTTGATAGTCATCCAACATGTATTTGACTCTTCCATGAATCTTCAAAGTGAATGCATTGTTTGGTTCAAGAACATTAGCTTTGTCAAGGTCCTCCAAGGCTCCGTGATAATCTTCCAACATTTTTTTCACATCTCCACGAGTTTTCAAAATGAATGCATTGTTTGGTTCCAAAACATTAGCTTTGTCAAGGTCTTCCAAAGCTCCTTGATAATTTTCCAACATCCTTTTCACATCTCCACGAGCCCTCAAAGTGAACGCATTGTTTGGTTCAAGAACATCAGCCTTGTCAAGGTCCTCCAAAGCTTCGTGATAATGTTCCAACATTTTTTTCACATCTCCACGAATTTTCAAAGTGAATGCATCATTTGGTTCAAGAATATTGGCCTTGTCAAGGTCTTCCAAGGCTCCTTGATAGTTTTCCAACATCCTTTTCACATCTCCACGATACTCAAAGTGAATGCATTGTTTGGTTTAAGAACATCAACTTTGTCAAGGTCCTCCAAAGCTCCATGATAATCTTCCAACATTTTTTTCACATCTCCACGAGTTTTCAAAATGAATGCATTGTTTGGTTCAAAAATATTAACCTTGTCAAGGTCCTCCAAAGCTCCTTGATAATCATCCAACATGTATTTAATTCCTCCACGAATCCTCAAAGTGAATGCATTGTTTGCGTCAAAAACATCAGCCTTGTCAAGGTCTTCCAAGGCTCCTTGATAGTTTTCCAACATCCTTTTCACATCTCCACGAATACTCAAAGTGAATGCATTGTTTGGTTCAAGAACATTAGCTTTGTCTAAATCTTCCAAGGCTCCGTGATAATCTTCCAACATTCTTCTCACATTTGCACGAGCTTTCAAAGTGACCGCATTGTTTGGTTCAAAAATATCAACCTTGTCAAGGTCCTCCAAAGCTCCTCGATAGTCATCCAACATGTATTTGACTCTTCCACGAGTCCTCAAAATGAATGCATTGTTTGGCTCAAAAACATCAGCCTTGTCAAGGTCTTCTAAGGCTCCAGGATAATCTTCCAACATATTTTTCACATCTCCACGAGTCTTCAAAGTGAATGCATCGTTTGGCTCAAGAACATCGGCCTTGTCAAGGTCATGTAAAGCTCCAAGATAGTCTTCCAATAAATTTTTCACATTTGCACGAGTTTTCAAAGTGAATGCATTGTTTGGGTCAAGAACATCGACCTTGTCAAGGTCTTCTAAGGCTCCGGGATAGTCTTCCAACAATTTTTTCACATCCGCACGAGTCTTCAAAGTGGATGCATTGTTTGGTTCAAGATCATCAACCTTGTCAAGGTCTTCTAAGGCTCCAGGATAGTCTTCCAACAATTTTTTCACATCTGCACGAGTCTTCAAAATGGATGCATTGTTTGGTTCAAGATCATTGACCTTGTCAAGGTCTTCTAAGGCTCCGGGATAGTCTTCCAACAATTTTTTCACATCTGCACGAGTTTTCAAAATGAATGCATTGTTTGGTTCAAGAACATTGGCCTTGTCAAGGTCTTCTAAGGCTCTAGGATAGTCTTCTAACATCTTTTTCACATCTTTATAGAGGTTCAAAGTGAATGCATTATTTGGTTCAAGAACATCAACCTTGTCAAGGTTTTCCAAGGTTCCTTGATAGTCTTTCAACATCCTTTTCACAATTCCATGAGTGTTCAAAGTGAATGCATTGTTTGGTTCAAGAACATCAACCTTGTCAAGGTCCTTCAAAGCTTTTTGATAGTCATCCAACATGTATTTGATTCTTTCACGAGTCTTCAAAGTGAATGCATTGTTTGGTTGAAAAACATTAGTTTTGTCAAGGTCCTAGAAGGCTCATAGATAGTCATGCAACATCCTTTTCACACCTCCATGAATCTTCGAAACAAATGCATTTTTTGGTTCAAGAACATTAGCTTTGTCAAAGTGCTCCAAAGCTTCTTAATAATCTTTTAACATCATTTTGACATCTCCAAAATTGTTCAAAGTGAATGCATTGTTTGGTTTAGGAATATCAACCTTGTGAAGGTCCTCCAAAGCTCCTTCATATTCCTTCACCATTTTGACATATTTGTAAATCCTTAAAATATGTGCAATGCTTAGTTTAATAACATCATCTTTGTCAAGATCTTTGAAGGCTTCTTCATCTTCCTTCAAGATGTTTTCTTCATGTGCACTAGTTCTCAAACTTATGCACTTTTGTTCATGAAACATAAACCTTGTCAATGTCCTCCCAAGCTTCCAACCAAGCTCCTTGCTAGTCCTTCAACACCTTTTTCACATTTCCACGAGTGTGATTTAAATGAATGCATTGTTTAGTTCATGAACACTAACCTTGTGAAGTTCCTCCATTGCTTATTCATAATCCTTCCATTTGTCAACAACATGAAATAATGGAAATTAAAAAATAAAATATCAATATATTCAACATGAGACACAATATTTGTGATAGAGAGAAAGAAATTTGGAATTTTTCACCAAACATATTTCACCTTACTTTCATATAGATTTGAAATGTAATCATCATTTGCACAATGATTGGCATACATAATTTTTATCATTGATGAATATAAAAAAATGTGGTTTGTTAATAAACATTTCATTACATTATGCAATTTGTTCAATTTAGTAAATGATGTGCATTCTAATCCTTCTTTTTTTTCAATTTCTTGATGGAGCTAGGGCAACAAACATCTTTAGGCATATTTTGATTTAACTAACAACATTACTTCAAGGAACTCTTGAAAGTATAACTAGTAGGCATAAATGTAACCACAATTCCCCCCCAAAAATTTTAGGGAAAAAATTCCAAAAGTAAAATTTCCAACAAAATAATATATGTAAATATTGTGTTGTCTTTGGTGATTTTTTGCAAAATAAATTGATTGATGATAATTTTATATCATGGTTTTGCTATTGAAAGCTCTCTTCTCATTCCCTTGTTAGGCATCTTGAATGTATAAAATTGATTTGGTCCAAACATAAATGGGCAAATGATAAATTTGAATAACAAATTGTTGAATCATCTAGAGCATGCATTAATTTAGTTAGTTCTCATTTTTATATTTCATTTCAATGTGATTTGAATCACAAACTTAATTTTTGTCAAACAATGTTGTTGCATAACTCCATCATGTGTATAACTACATACATGTGCACAAACCTTGTCCAACGCTATTGTTGCCTTATTCCATTGGTTGAATGGAGTGCTTTCCTTGGCAAACATTATTATTGTAGTACTCTCTATCTATGCAAAATTCATGACTTTTGATTGTTGCAAAATTACTTGATTTGCTACTTTTGTTCAAATTAAACTCTCTAGTATAACCCTCTTTGAACCCAAGAATATCATGTTCATGTTTTAATTATTCACTACTTGAGTTTTGAAACAAACTCCACTCATCACAACCTTCATACCCTTGCATAAGAACACAAACTTAGTTTTGATGTTACAAGACATATTGAGTTCAAGATGATAAATGTTTGTGTGTGAGGCACATACCTATAAGTTTTGGGAAATTGCAAAAGAGATGACGCTTGAATGACCTTGATAGTTTTGTTGTCCTTTTGTGCTAGTTGCTAGCCCAATGAAATGCGTGTGAGTATTGCTGCAATTAAGAAAAGCACCAAGTTAACCCACCTTAATAAAAAATCAAGGTAGATAGACATTTGTGCAAATTTGAGTCATTATACAATTGTTACGCTAGGTAGAATATTCATAATACTACTAATGCTTTCAAGGACATGGAACCAAAGTTTTGGTGTTTGACATACTAAGTTTGACATAAAAGACATGATGGAATGTGAGATGCACTTGCATGTGACAATTGGATAATGAATACTCTTGTTGTTGCATTGAGCCACAAAGCCCTATAAATGTAGGCAAGGAGAATGACGACAATAGTGCAACAAGGGAACCGACCTTGATTAAAATTTGTAGCCAACTCCTGGATGCAAATATGAGCCAAGGGAGAACTAGTCCATCAGATTCCCTGCATTTAAGCAAGACTTGCAAGGTGGTTGTGAAGAGAGGTTGAGTGAAAGGATGCAAGTGGTCCTGATCCAAGGTTCTCACCATGTGTCAGCAAAGAAAATTGAGGCTGGTTTGAGCTTGCCATGGTACTTCGTCCGAACTTTCCTCTTATATAAATTATTAAAATTCTTTGTTTTGTCCAACTTTTTCTTCCGTGGTTAGCTGCTCAGAAACATCGTTCAAAATTCTAGTGCCCCGTAAAGTCATGGCACATGCCCCACGTTAGTGCTAGGCCCCAAACTTAAGCTTGTATAGGTTCTGCACTTGAAATTTTTCCTGTGACCGTGAACTTTTCAGCCTTTCCAGAATGAATGTATTTGGTCATTGTTTGATAATGCACAGCCTGTGTCAGGAGCTGTAATTGGGGGTTGTTAGCGCTTGGACTAGTGATTTTTTTTTGTGGCTGAAATTGGCCATTTTGCTATTAAAAAAGGTCCCATGCAAGATGGTGAAGGGAACTTTTCGGAAAATTTCCTAAAAAATTGTCACCTTTTATGGAAGAAGAAAGTTATGAGAATCCTAAAGTTTTATACTTGCCTCTCTGACCTCTAACCTAATATTGGATTTCAAAAAAAGAAATCTAAAAAGCTGCCCAAATCCTCCCAAAAAATTGGGCAACTTCTATTGTTTGGAGCTTATTTGAAGCCACCCTCTACATATGGCAACCTTAGATATTTTTTCCTTACAATATGGTGACTCAGGCCCATCTTTTTCAAAAAATTCCCTTTGTACCTTTGGCAGGGGCCTTTTTTTTCCCTCCCTCGCCAGGTTGTGAAAATTTGCCACCACAAAAAATACACTGTTCGCATGGAATTGTCTGCAAAGAGTGAAGCAAAATCGAAGTTGAAAAAAAAAGTCTAGACTCTAGAGCCTCCTCTTCATAAATGTTCCAAATGTGTATTATTTTCTTTTCTGGCTTTTGACGTAACCTCACTTCTCAGTGGTGACCATCATTCTCCCAAAGGAGCTAGAGCAACAACACATTTGTAGGCATTATCCAATTTTATCAACATCTTCCTGTATTTCTGGCTATCTATCTATCTAGTGCCTAGGTCACACAATCTACCAAATTGCTTCAATTTTCTTCAAAACTGGTGTATTTTCTCCCAAAAAATGCAACAAGTGATTGCAATCTGGTGACTTTTGCCACAGTGCCAAATTTCATCACTGTTTCGCCACTTAAAAGAAAGCTGAGTAGAACTAAAACTTTGGCAGGAATTTGTGGAAATCTATCAAAGCTTTGACAAATTTTTAATTTGTTTTCTGGGAGGAAGATCGCAATTATAGTTTCTTGGTGTTACACAAGAGCCTGGAGTGTAAGCTCAGGCTGTGAGGAAACCAGGATTTGATTAGCTTTGTGAACTACTTCTGAAACTAGTGCAACCAGCCAAGATTTCATAGGGCCCTGAACCTGCAGTCAATCAGATCAACTGGAATCACATGTAAGGCAGATGCTACCTTAATGTTCCCTTATGCGAGCCAGAGAATACATTATGATATTTGACCAATATAAGAATTTACTTGAGATTTGAGACATCCAGTAAAGGAATAAAAACACCAGTGGCAATTGTACTAGATGAACATTCGGTATAGGTGGAGTGTTAGGATGTGAAATGAGGGAATGGAAGTTAGTTTTCGACCTGCTTCCATGTTGGAAGAGAACCACACTAGCAGCAAATCATCACATTAGTTGTATGGTTCATGAAGTGTCTCCTTTTGCTAAGAATGCCTCCACTACGCTCCTCACTCAAAGACAAAGCAGCCTGATCATAAGGGATTTGAAATTGTAACACCAAGATGATGCCGACTTTGGCTGTTGTTTGGTTCTGTGGTATGGCAGCTTGTAAAAACCACCATCAAGCTCAATGCATCAAATAATGCAACTTTGAGTGCATCGAGGTCAACATGCTGTTCTTAGAGCTGTTACCAAGAGGAGAACCTGCACATGTGCAATTTTTTGAGCTGTGATTGACAGCAAACAAAGTCAGCAAAACAAGCAGAGCATCTATGTAACCTTCTTCTGGCTTGTGGGGCAGCTGCCAGAGATAGAGCTATCCCTTTCCAGAGCAATGTAAGGTTTTTACAAGGTGAGGCGATGGGAGGTGGATGACCATAGAGAAGGACTAGATTAGTATCTTACTTGTGGGTATCTATTATTTGAGAACCCTTAGCATTTTCTCTCCCACCTGCAGTCCCCCTGGTGAAGGATAATATTTGATTATGCATGACTGATTTGTCAGAATAGCCCAGGTTGCATGATGTCTCCAATTGCATCCAAATGCAAATGCCAGTTTTTACCTTGTTATAGGACTTCGTCTGCTTGGAGGTGAAGTTAGTGAATGTGATTTTATAAGTACTTCAATGCACAGACTCTTGTGATAATTGAGGACGAAAGGTTTCATTGTCTGATATTCTAACAGGGAAGAGTTAATGCCCCTCATGAGCAACACAAAAGTCCCTAGCATCTCTGAAAGCTTGTTCTAGTCCACCAGGGTTTTGCATTTGCCAATCAATATTGTTGGTTCTTAATTTCCTTGCCACTTTATTTCTTGGTGCAATAAGGTAGGGCCATGTACATTTGTCTTCTACAATCATTGTTGCAAAAGGCTCTTTGTCTTTTCAATGGCTAGAGATTGATGCATTATAATTGTGCAATTGTACTGTTTTCAGAGTTGGCTTTGCATTGCAGAGCTTTCTGTGCATCCACCACAAAGTGATTGGCTTTTAGATTGCAGGTCTTTAGCACAGTTTCCTGGCAGGGCCTTCCCTACCTGTTAGTTCTTTGATGATTTTCATGTTTGCTACAGAGTTCCAAAAATCCCCATGTTGACCTAGACATCAGCTATGGAACAGGAACTTCCTGCATTTAGACTCCATCAATTATATTAAACTGTAAACACAAGCTACTGCAGATCATCTTCATTCTTTGGAGATAACATTACAAAAGCTTCACCCACACATCACCAAGACGTAATCTAAGAACATTCCCTCTGCTTCAAGGCTAACTTCAACACAATAGAGCATTGAACCTACAAAACATAAAGCTAGAATGTTTAGTCCAAAGAGGCAATGAAGCATGAGACTGGGACAGTTGACCTTAAATGACTCATATAATGGTGCGGTTAATCAAGTTCTTGTGAGAGACAAGATCTAGCACACAGGATCCATTAATGAGATTAGAATGCAGACCAACCAAATACCTTGTTAAATATGCATGTTGTTTCATTACTAAATAACATCACATGATGAACCAGCACAAGGTAATACAATACTGATTGAAACAAAATAAACATGACCACCTAGAGGATAATTAGATGAAATGCATAAAACAAAGTAGACAGCAAAATAAACTTCAAGCAGAAATGCGAAGACAGCTTAGTCTGCAACCACATCATATTACTGCTTTTTGTACATAGTTGTGACATGCCATGTAATATTGCCTGCCAACACCCACGATAAAACACTATAACATCCATCATGTTGTAGTCTACTTTCCTGCAAGTTCCATCCAGCTTCTCTATTTAAACTATTGCTCTGCCAATATGAGGGCCATGGTTCCAAGTGTGAGCAGCAGCACATTATAGCCTCATGGAGTTACACTTAGTTGAAGTCCATAGTATCCCCACCACCTACAGTATCACTCTCATGGTGCACAATACTGTACTTGTCAGCAAGTGAACCTGACTTCTGCACATGGTTCATGAATGCCTTGAATTGTGTAGTAAGCTCACTGCTGTCAAGCAACATGACAGTTGTTCAGTACCATCAAACCCTAGAGGGTAAATTGTCAGAATATTAACTACTAGGCAAAAACTTTCATGAGTATTAAGGAAAAAAAAGTGAGCTTCAGAGTTACATACTGGATCCAGTTGAGAGAGTTGATTGCATGAAGGGCACTGCGAATCATGTCTTCATTGTGATGTACCTCTTGCTTCACAACATCTGGCTTTGTCTTATTTGTCATACTTTTCTCCAGAGGGTTTACCAAAGCATCCATAACTACAAAATAGAGATTAATTCATTGGAAGTTAGTATATCACATCCCTTCAATGCATGACAAATGCAATCAGGAGTTGAATGCTTGTAATTGTGTACCAGCCAGAACTGCTGCACTGCATTTGTTTGCCAATTAGGATAAGATGAGATGACATGGCATCTTTACATCATAGCGATCTACATGCCACCAGAAAACTTTAGTTATACAGCTAAAACAGATGAAATATGGAAAAAGCTCTCAATATGGTACACAAGATTGTCTCCCAATTCCAGCACTGGGCTTTTGTGGAACACACCTGATAACCTAGAGAGGAGAAATGGGGTGATGAAGTAAGATGGGTCAGTCTGGTCAAGGCAACTGTCCAGAAGCATATCCATGCACTCAAACACCCCTTTCCTCAGTTCTAACCAATCATCCTCAATGTGCTTAATGGTCCTAAGTCAACTATTCTTATCAGCTCTTTCTGCACCATCCGACAGACATCCCTTTTAGATGCAATGGTTTTGAGCAGTACAATCACTTGTACTCTTTATCTATAAGCTGTGAATAATGGAAAGAGCTGTGCTAAAAATTGTTGGAAGGTAGACTGGCATACCTTCACTACTGTCTGGTCATACAGAAGAGCGAGCAAAGTAGGGAGCAAGTCTTTCACAAGCTCAGGCCTGTTATGTGCTGCTGTGCTCAAAGTTGACATAGCAGCCCTTCTCACATGCTGCACCAATTCAATCACAATTTCAAGTTTCAACTCTACAACTTATATACAAAAAATTCTTAGAATGAATAAAACTATCACTGTGATCGATTCAAAACACCAAGCTCTGATTTCATGTGACCAGTGAATAGAGCTTGAGATGCACATCCAAAACATTCAGTTTCTATAATTACCATGAAAAAAATATCTTTCATTCAATGTACAAGCCTGCCCCTAAAGCTACCTAGGTTTGGAAGAGACACAAAGTTTCTTACCCTATCCTCATCTGTAATGAGCAACAGAAATGAAGCAATACATGGCTTTATATATGCATCAATTGGTTGTGGCCACAATTGCATACTTTATTGCAATCACCACAGTTGCCCTAGTAAAGGCAGAGGAACTAGCTGTGCGGTCCTGCAAAGCCATGCATGCAACAGTGGATTAGCCAATCATTCCAGCCCTAGATTACCATCCATGGTACCCAACTAAAGGTGCAAGGTGCCAGTGTGAAGAGAGTCACAAAGTTCTAGAGATTATATTACCTTAAGGGCAGATCCCAACTTCTCAGGTTCAATGAACACCAACTTTCCCAGACACTCAGCCACCACATTCCAAACAACTTCCTCTTTCACTCTTACAGTGTGTGAATCGAAGGTTCAAAATCTTTTGCACATCTGAATCTCTTAAATCAACTTTGCCCTCTTCATTCAAAGATTGACGTGTAATCACCTGGAATCCCACAACATAGAATGAGAAAGAGAGTCAGTACCCCATGAAACCAAAACAAACAGGAACAAGGACCAGAAACATGTATCCATGGGCCATAAGAATCAATCCCAAAGGTGGACAGGGGTTTTCACCTCCTTTAAGGAATATATACATAAGCCTGCCATTGAACTGACTTTCACCAAGCCCAGTTTCAGAACTACCAATTCCTCCAGTTTGTTGGGACTGTAATTCATTGGAGCCTCCATCATCCGATGCCATTGCTTCCTCAGCAGGCAAATCTTGTGTTGAAGGTAGAGAAACAGAGTGGGAGGGAGAAGGGGTTCTTATCACTTGTGCTTCCAGGTCTCTTTCTGGACTACTGAGTATACCAATTGCTGGTGCAACCTATGATTGGGGTGATGTCACACCAAGGTTCACATCTACAAATAAAGAACTTGGAAGGTGATCTCATGGTTTTCAAAAAAAAAGATTCAAGATTAAATTGAAAGGACATGCTGGTGTGCATTCTTTAAACTAAGTTTCTCTTGACAAATAGGACATTTATTTTGTGCATTAATCACACCATAAATACACTTCCTGACAAAAAAATGTGACCACAAAGAGTTGAAGTTTCTAATTTAATTTCATCCATGCAAATTGGACAACTTATTTAATTTAATTTTTTATAAATTCAATATCCACTTTTTTAATCTTCATTTCCACCCCAACTTTGAATAATCTTGTGAAAATTCAACAATCTTCCATGCTTCATGTCATGTACCATAGACACCTGCACACAAAATTCAATTGTAAAATAAGAAAACAATGAACATAAATTCATCTTGCATAATTTTTGCAATCAAAAGACAAATCTCTCAAACAATGTCATTTAGAACTTCAATTAAAAAAAAGTTTCAAAAAAATGACGATGACAAATTAATGGCAAATCCTTTTTATTCAAAACAAGTTGAAAACATGAAGCATGAAAAAATTGAGTAAATTACATTATAATGCAATATCAAACAACAAAAACAAAAACCTGAACAATTAGAAATATAATATTTATTATGTAACACAAGTATTAATAACAAATTTTTTGAGTCAATCAAAAAATATATATATGGGAAAAAATGAAATAGATGACATGAATATGATAACAATGGAACTTCAAAATAACAAAGAAAATTGGAGATGTATATTGAATAATTTACAAAATCAAAATACCTAGTATGTCAACACCAAGTATTATGCATTTATATTTGAACAAAATTGCACCATAAGACATCTACACTAGTGCATGAGGAAGCTCAAATATAAAATTCGCAGTATATGTTAGCTAGAATCTTGATACCTATATGAGATTATGATCTTGAACCTTATCTAGTAATACTTTTGTGAAATATATTTATTATATGCTTTAGATAAAGAAGTGCAAAGTTTTAATATGGATGAATTATGATACAATGTTTATTGACTTGCATATTGTAGGTGTTATATTGAGTCTTTCAAGGCATGGGGAAAGGAGAATGTGGAGGAGACCTTCAATACCCTTAACCCCGGTAATGCATAGACTATATATTTTTGCATTTATTATTGCCGACTTGGTAAGCAATTAGTTCATTGTAAACCTTTTCCCAACATTCTTGGGTTTGTGGATGTAACTTATGAATTATTGAAATTTTTAATGTGTATAAAAACTAACCCATGGCCCTTGTATGCAATTTGCATGTCCATGTAGACTTGTGGATGGTGGGCCTTTACCAAGTGTCACATTCAAATCAAAATACCTAATCCAACATAAAATCTTACCATGGGGCCTTGAAATGATGGTTTTTTTTTGAAACAAAAGGTGTGAAGAGGTGTTACATTGATTAGTTGGTGTGAAGGTTAATTATGACAATGGAATGACATTATATGCACTAAGCAGAAATGAAAAGGCAGGGGGTTCATAAAGAACAAGATTGTGGCACAACTTGTGGCATCTAGTGTGGAGAAAAACATTGTTAATCCCACACTTCAATGTGATTCACCAAATTTTGGTGGATGAAGACAATGTAAGTGCATGGATGGTGCGAAGCCAACCCCATCTTAGTGTCATTAATAATATTCATGCCCCTTTCACTAAATAGGCATCTTGCACATGTGAATGGACATTGCGTGGGAATTTGTGCAAGCACTAGGTTGTTTTCATGATGTGTATCGTGTTGCAACCCTAATCTTGGGCTCATGATCAATGCAAAGGTTTGCAAAGGTGTAGGCCACGAGGGAAGCCCATGAGTCACATCTCATGCTCTCGAGAGTGTAAGAGAGTGAGGGAATGAACCTCCACATTCTCAAATGAGCTCTCACTTTGGGAATTGGAGTTCCAATGGACTCCCAAATTTTCAGAGAGTAATTTCAGGGGTCTAAATTCATTGGATTGAAGAGTTATTTATATCATTGAAAAATTCTTGGAACATAGATGTTTAAAATGGGTTTGCATGACCCATTTGGGTAGCTAAAACACAAGTTATGGTCAAAAGAAAAGTTGGGAGTCAAATTGCCAATTTGACTTTCGACCATTAAAAGTCAAGAATTGCCTTGATTTCCTTGTGTGTAAGTGGCGTGCCACATACCATTGAAAAGCTCTTGACGAAGGTTATAATTTTTTTTTAGACCTCACCTCAATAGGATGTTTACACACAAAGTTATGCACCTTCAAAATTGTGAGAGTCTTAATTTCAAGAATTTCGGGACTCTCATTTGGGAGTCCTAGGACAAAATGACATTTGGGTGTTAGTCTTGTGGCTAAGCACATAGAATACTATAAGGGGGAAGGTGGTGGCTTCCCGCAAGTTCGGGCTGTGGTGAGTTTTATGAGTTCGTATTTGCCTGTGGCTTGTCCATGCACCAAAAGTGCTCCAACTTTGCATTAATCAACTTGTTGTTTGATTTGTGTGAATAAGTGAGCCGTTTGTTGTTCATCCTAGTCCCATCCCGGAGCTCCAACATGCCTTTTCACCCTCAAAATGCTACAAGCCAATAGAGTGCACCCCAACTCCTTCTCCTTTTGTTGTCTTCACCTTTGGACTCGCAATTGAGTCCATCGAGGAGCTTGGGAGTGCGTGATATTGACCTTACTTTGAACAATATCATTGATTATTGCGACACATGGCATGGAACTAATTATAGTGGGTTTAAAACAATGTTTGTAGATTCAACATACTCATAGGTTGGTGATGATTTTTTAGAAAATGAAGGTTACAACAAGGAAACAATTGAAAAGGTTGGTGTAATAAACATTTATGGGTTTTTGGATATGGATGATAATGGCCCCTTTTCCTATGATGGTGTTAACATTAATGAGGTAGAGGGATCACACGCCCCCATGGAATGGGTTTTATCTTGGTTATGGGATACAATGGCTGAAATCACCTCCTAATGTAAAGAATTAGTTAGTGTCCAACTTTGTGACCATGCAACATCATGTTTACAAATTGTTCTATCAAAGATCCAAGCCTTTCATATGATTCAAGCCAATGAATCAATACATCTTTGCATCGTCTTCAATCAAGTGGAAGATGGCTTGGGCAATTCAATTAATCACCTCAAAGATTAACATAAAACTATGTTGCAACATGCAAATTCTTGTGAGACAAAGACTCATGAATAGATGAATGTTGTACATTTGTGAGGTTGAAAAAAATAATGTATGTTGTGCGATGCATTGGTGATTGCCAATTGATTAAACTTCTCTTAATGTTGTAGGTGAAGCTTTAACAATTTTGATATAAATGAATTTCTAGCAAGTTATAAAAAAACCTAATAATTCATTACAAAACTCTTCACAATATTCACATAAGAGAAAAAAAAGAATAAACAAGATGATTTAACATCGCTAATGAGGATAACACACAAATGAATTAAGTCAAATATGATATTTTTAATATGTCCCAAGAGGACATTTAAAGAGAAAAATGTAATGCTTTTATAGTAGTTTGATATGGGTATTGCAAATGTGAATTAGGAAATATAAGTATTTTCAATCCATCATGTGGGTATTACATTGATGAGATTAAACAACTTCAAACCATCCATATTAATCAAGTGCATATGCATTATCTTGATGAAGGTAATGGACAAGTGAATCAAATTAGTTAATTCTCTTTTAAGAATATTGTATATTATAAAAAATTATAACAATTTAATATTACCTTAATGGGGGTATTGCAATGATTTTGTTCAAGAGATAAAATAATTCAAGCCCCTCCTGTGGGTATTACATTGTCCTCAAAATATTGCAATCCTTAGATATTACCTTCATGAGGGTACTGCATTGATATAGTAGATGAAACAAAGTAAGTTAAACCCTTCTTTAAAGTATTGCATTTTAACGAAATGTAATACCTTTATATATATATATATATATTATTGTTGGGGTATTGCATTGATGTAGTATATATTTAGAACCCATCGTGAGGATATTACATGTGTCTAATGCATATGCATTAGAGGTATTGCATATAATTACATAGCACCATAATAGGTGTAATACACTATTGTTGTAGATGACAAAATAGGCTAAACCCCATTTAAAGATATTTCATTTCATCAAAATGATGTAAAACTTAAGTGTTACCTCTATGTAGATATTGCATTGATGAAGTATATGAGATAAAATAATTACCACCTCTTTTGAAGCAATTGCATTACTCCAATGAAGATAATGTAAATGTGAATTAGTTTGACAAAAATTAGCTTGGTCGTATTATATATTATCAAATTAATCGAATGCTTATGCATTACCTTCATTAGGGTAATGCACAGATGAATTTGGCATGATATTTTTCTTAGGGGTATTGTAGGAATGTAGTGGATTATATAAATAATGCCAACCCCACCCAAGGGTATTGCAATTCAACAAAAGAATCCAGTGCGTATGAATTACCTTAATGAGGGTATTGCATAGATTAAAACCTTAGAAGCAGGGAGAAATTGCAATGAGGGTATTGCAAAAATGGTTTTTCACTGGAGTAATGGAGTAATGTGGCTCAAGTAATGAAATCAGGTTATTTTGCAATAGCTGAATATGGGTGTTGAGAAGTAGTTTATTTCTTGCCTTTTATAGTCCTATAGCAAACAAATTCAATGTAGTTGCAATACCCTCTTTTGCACCCCTTCAAGATCATTTTGGCAATTGTGTGGTTGCTTGGAGTGTTGATGAGAGAGGTAGGTTTAGCTAAGTATATTGGTTCTAAAAGATACCTACCTCAAGGGGTAGTAGGTAGGAAGGGCAGGGAACAACCTACCTTGTTTATTGTGCTACCCTGATGGGTGATCACCATGGTTGCATTGTTGAAGATTTAGTGCATAGGAAGGTAGCTGGGTGGGCAGGCAGGTAGGTGGTTGGGCGGGTGGGTAGGTAGGTAAGTAGGGGAGATAGTAGGCCTTTTTGGTGCATAGGCAGGTAGTCTAGTGTAGGTAGGTAAGTAAGACTAAGGCAAGCATCGAGGACAAAAGAATAGTCACCCTGTGCTCACCACCTTGGTTAACATAGGGACAGGCACGGGTATACCCATAAGTGCATCATCCATCAAGATTGGTGGACAAGTGGGTGTTGGTTCACTCTAGCCAAGTAAATTCAAGTTCTAAACAGTTGTTAGCTTAGTGTTAGGGTACTTTTACTAAAGTCCTTAACACCAAGTGTGATTGGACATAACTCAGGCTTATTGTCCTTCATTTTATCCATGGTCATCTGATTTTTAAATAACACAACACTCCCTCAAGCTTTTGACCAACTCCCACAAATGACAAATTCATCTCATTTTTAATAACATAAGCAGTCTTCAGGAGTGCCTCTAGACCCCATTGGCTGGCTACACATGGGTTATAAACTAATAACTCGCATGTGCAGACCTCGCCCAACACATAATTGGGTGACTCCATAAACCATGTCCACCATTTCAGACAATGAAGAAACGTTTCAACACTCCCACACCTCAACTATTTTCAATAGCCTGGTAGCTCTAGCTGGTTACCTAGTCCATAACTCTACCCTTGAGCTCATGACCAACCCAGGAATGACAAGGAAATCTCCACCATCTTTTAAATTGAAATTGATACTCCTAAGAATAACAAGAAAATCTTTGCAATCGTCAAGAAAAAATTCAATGAAAGTTCTAAAGCAAACAAATCATCAGGACACGAGTTGTAACAATAAGAATGTTGCTCTGCTATCTCAAAAGCTTGTTTTGGGGATCTAGAAGGTCTCTAACAAATCTCAAACCAAGTTCAAAGGCGGTCATTTTTGACTTGACAATCTATATGTGCAGTTTTGACCCAAATTAAAATTTGAAAGAATCAACAATTATTATTTATTATTACTATTTTAGTTTTCTTCTGGCACTCAATCAATAGAAGCACTCGACAGTGGCACAGAAATTTGCCCAAACCCCAGTGACACCTAAAAACTTTTGAGTAAGAAAAAGGTCTGCCAAAATGTAGACATTCAAATTTTTGTTTTACAAACTGTGAAAGACACTTGAATTTTTTTTCACAAGCCTAATGTACTGAACTCTCTACCGGCTTTTTAATAAGATACACCCAGCACCTCACTGGCAACAGAAACAAACCAGCTGATCAAAATCAAACAGCAAAAGCTGCTGTCGCCTCATCTACTACAACCCATTATTGCTTCTGAAAAACA
>Ga0116230_10000547_pt1 | contig 33399 bp, 25 predicted proteins | sample S1TSphfallax_3_FD_88678 | JGI IMG/M metagenome (GOLD analysis project Ga0116230, IMG submission 88678) | Host-associated microbial communities from peat moss isolated from Minnesota, USA - S1T2_Fd - Sphagnum fallax MG | ecosystem: Host-associated > Plants > Peat moss > Unclassified | place... | reverse complement strand
GCTCTACGATGCCAAGACGGTGCGCCACGTAGTCGGCGAGGGCGTGGGCGACGTGCAACAGCTGCTGGACCGTTTCACCGCCACCAGCGATCGTTTTGCCGAGCCGATGTCGGATGATGAGATGAATAAGCTCATGGAAGAGCAGGCGAAAATGCAGGACAAGATCGACGCCGTCAACGGCTGGGAGCTCGAACGTCGGCTCGAGATCGCGGCCGACTCGCTGCGACTGCCGCCATGGGATGCCGTGATCGGCAAATTATCCGGCGGTGAAAAGCGCCGCGTCGCGCTATGTCGGTTGTTGCTCTCGAAGCCGGACATGCTGCTGCTCGATGAGCCCACCAATCATCTCGATGCCGAATCGGTGGCGTGGCTGGAACACTTCCTCGAGGAATATCCGAGTACCGTCATCGCGGTGACCCACGACCGCTATTTTCTCGACAATGTCGCCGAGTGGATTTTGGAACTGGACCGCGGCCACGGCATACCCTGGGAGGGTAATTATTCCTCGTGGCTCGAGCAGAAAGGCGCCCGCCTCGCCCAGGAAGAGCGCACCCAGGACGCGCTCGCCAAGACGTTGAAGCGCGAGTTGGAATGGGTCCGCACCAATCCGAAGGCGCGCCAGGCGAAATCCAAGGCGCGCCTGCAGCGCTACGAGGAACTCGCGTCCCAGGAATTCCAGAAGCGCAATGAGACCAACGAAATCTACATACCACCGGGCGAACGCCTCGGCGATCTGGTGATCGAGTGCAAGGGGGTGCGCAAGGCGTTCGGCGATCGATTGCTGATCGAGAACCTCGAGTTCAGCCTGCCGGCCGGCGGCATTGTCGGCATCATCGGGCCGAACGGCGCCGGCAAGACCACCTTGTTCCGCATGCTGGCCGGCATGGACACGCCGGACCGCGGGGAGATCCGCGTCGGACCCTCGGTCAAGCTCGCCTACGTCGACCAATCACGCCAGGCGCTCAATGATAAGAACACCGTGTGGCAGGAGATTTCCGGCGGGCTCGATGTCATCAAAGTGGGCAACTACGAGACCTCGTCGCGCGGCTACGTCGGGCGTTTCAACTTCAAGGGCACCCAGCAGCAGCAATTCATCGGCGACCTGTCGGGCGGCGAACGCAACCGCGTGCATCTCGCCAAGGTGCTGAAGTCCGGCGGCAACGTCCTGCTGCTCGACGAACCCACCAACGATCTCGATATCGAGACGTTGCGCGCTCTTGAAGAGGCGCTGGTGGCCTTTCCCGGATGCGCCGTCGTGATTTCGCATGACCGTTGGTTCCTGGATCGAATCGCCACCCACATTCTAGCCTTCGAAGGCGATTCACAGGTCATGTGGTTCGAGGGCAACTATCAGGAATACGTCGAGGACTATAAAAAACGCAAGGGCGAGGACGCCTCGCAACCGCATCGAATCCGCTATAAACCACTGACCGGGTAACGCATGAGCATCTACATCACGCCAGAGGACGAACTTCACGCCGAACAAGGCATTTCACTGACTTGTCCGCATTGCCGAACCGTCGCGCACATCTCGGCGATGGGCGTACCGAAGTACGACGAACTCATGCTCACCAAGCCCGCACATGTGGGCCTGGTATTCCGCTGCGATGCCTGCGGCGAGCCGGTGTTTCTCAAGTTCACGACGAAAGCCTTCTCCTCGCAGCGCGTCGACCTCGCCGCGAACTACGCTGAGATCGAACGCCCACCCGAGGACTTTCCCCTGACCTACCTGCCCGATGAGGCGGAGGGGATGTTCCGCGAGGCGCTGCGCTGCTTCTCTGCGGGCTGCTACAACGCCTTCGGCGCCATGTGCCGGCGCACGGCACAATCGCTGTTCCGTGAACTCGGGGAACGCGGCAAACTCGAACTGTTCGACACGCTGCAGGAGATCCGCTCGCTCGCGGAACTCGACGAGGAGGATTTCGGCGCGCTGCGCTCGGTGCTGTTCGGCAGCGACAGCGATCCATGGCCACATCAGCCGCACCTGAACTTCGAGCGCGCCGGCATCCTGTTGGAAGCGATGCGCGATCTGCTTTATCAGACCTTCGTGCGCAAAGCACGGCTCATGCAGGCGATGACGTTTCGCCGGTACACCACGCCGCAGCTCGAAGCGAGCACCTAGCCGAGGAACACCCGCGCGTTCCGGAAAAGGCGCATCCAGCCGCCATCCTCGCCCCACTGCCGGCACGCCCACGAGTTCTGGACGGTGCGAAACACGCGCTCGGGGTGCGGCATCAATGCCGTCACCCGGCCATCGTGGTTGCTGACGCCGGCGAGACCCAGCGGCGAGCCATTCGGATTATGCGGATAACGCTCGGTCGGTGCCTCTCGGGTGTCGACGAACTGCAGCGGCACCATGCCGTGCGCGAGCAGTTCCGCTGCGCCATCGGGCCGCGCGAATTCCGCGAGTCCTTCGCCATGCGCCACGGCGATCGGCAGCACCGAGCCTTGCATGCCGGTAAACAGCACCGAATTCGAGGGCGCCACCCGCACCAGGGCCGAACGCGCCTCGTATTGCTCCGAGCGATTGCGCACGAAACGCGGCCAGTGAGCCGCGCCTGGAATCAACTCCCTGAGCGCGGCCAGCATCTGGCAACCGTTGCAAACGCCGAGCGTGAACGTGGCATCACGGGCGAAGAACGCCGCGAACTCATCGCGAGCCCGCGGATTGAATAGAATCGATTTCGCCCAACCCTCGCCCGCGCCCAGCACGTCCCCGTAGGAGAAGCCGCCGCAGGCCACGAGGCCGGCAAAGCGCGCGAGCGAGACGCGACCCTCGAGTATGTCGGTCATGTGCACGTCGTAGGCATCGCAGCCGGCGCGGGTGAACACCGCCGCCATCTCCGTCTGACTGTTCACACCCTGTTCCCGCAGGATCGCGATGGCAGGTCTCGCTCCCGCCACGTGGGACGCGGCGACATAGGGCGCGGTAACGTCGTCCCCCGGATCGTAGCTGAGGCTGGCATGCAGACCCGGATCGTCCGGATCGAGCAGTCGTGAATATTCCTCACGCGCGCACTCCGGATTGTCGCGCAGTTCCTGCATGCGGAACGACACCTCGCTCCAGCGCCGGTGCAATGCGCCGCGATCCGCGGAGAAAATTTCCCGGCCCTGGGCGACGACCGCGATCCGGCTGCTGCCGGCCGCGGGCGAACCCACGTCCCGCGTTTGCGCGGCCAAGCCGTGACGCTCGAACACCGCGAGCGCCTCGGGCAGTCGTGCGTTCGGCACCTGTATGACCGCACCGGGTTCCTCGGCGAAACAGGCGGCGATCGGATCCAGAACATCCCCGAGGTCGAGGTCGAGCCCACAGCGACTGGCAAACGCCATTTCCAAGGCAGTCAACAACATCCCGCCATCGGAGCGATCGTGGTAGGCCAGCACCAATCCCAAGTCCTTCGCCTCGGTGACCGCGGCGAAAAAACTCTTGAGGAGTTGTGGATCGTCGAGATCCGCCGGCGTGCCGCCGCTGCGTTGCCACACTTGCGCCCAACACGAGCCGCCCAGCCGATTCTGCGCGCCGCCGAGATCAATCAGCAGCAAGCGGCTGGTTTGCGTGAGATCCAATTGCGGCGTCAGCGTGCGCCGTGCGTCCGCCACCGGGGCGAACGCCGAGACGACGAGCGACACCGGCGCGAGCACCGCGTGGGCGCCGGCGGCGTCACTCCACGCAGCGCGCATCGACAGCGAGTCTTTGCCCACCGGAATGGCGATGCCGAGGCCGGCACACAGCTCGAGCGCCACGGCGCGTACCGTCGCATACAGGTCCGCGTCCTCGCCCGGATCACCGCACGCCGCCATCCAGTTGGCCGACAAGCGAATATCGGTCAGCTGCCGTACGTCCGCCGCGATCAGGTTGCTCACGGCTTCGGCCACGGCGAGCCGGCCGGACGCGGGCGCATTCAACACCGCGACCGGCGCGCGCTCACCCATGGCCATGGCTTCGCCGCCGTAGCCCTCGTAATCGCTCAAGCTGACCCCGACATCCGCCACCGGCACCTGCCATGGACCCACCATCTGGTCGCGGCTGATGAGGCCCCCCACGCTCCGGTCGCCGATGGTGATGAGAAAGGATTTGTCGGCGATGCTGGGCAGACACAGCAGCCGGTCCAGGGATTCGGCGAGGCTGATGCCATCCGTCGAGAGCGGTCCGCGGCTCTTGGGTAGGCCGCGCACATCGCGCCTCATGCGCGGTGCCCTGCCCAACAATACCTCGATCGGCATGTCCACCGGCGTCGCGCCGAGCTCTGGATCGACGACGTAGAGCCGCCCATCGGCGGTAATCTCGCCCACCACGGCGAACGGGCAGCGCTCGCGCTTGCATAGCGCCGCGAAGCGTTCCGTGCTGCCCGGCACCAGCGCGAGGACATAGCGCTCCTGCGCTTCGTTGCACCACAGCTCCATCGGCGAGAGCCCGGATTCGGCGCTAGGAATTGCGCGCAGATCGATGCGGCCGCCACGCTGACTGTGCGCGATGGCCTCGGGCAAGGCATTCGACAGGCCGCCGGCGCCCACATCGTGGATCAAAAGAATCGGATTGGCGTCACCCAACGCCCAGCAACGATCGATCACTTCCTGGGCGCGCCGCTGCATTTCCGGGTTGCCACGCTGCACCGAGGCAAAGTCCAGCTCCGCGGAGCTTTGTCCGCTGCCTAGCGAGGAGGCCGCGCCGCCGCCCAAGCCGATCAACATCGAGGGTCCGCCCAGAACCACGAGCGGCGCACCGACCACCACCTCGCGCTTCGCCACGTCGCCGCGTCGGATGTTGCCGAGGCCGCCGGCGATCATGATCGGCTTGTGATAACCGCGGGTCACCTCGCGCTCGCCCTCGCGTGCGCGCTGCTCGAAGGTGCGAAAGTAGCCGCAGATCGCGGGCCGGCCGAATTCGTTATTGAACGCGGCGGCGCCCAACGGTGCGGCGATCATGATGTCGAGCGCGGAGGCAAGCTGGGGCGGCGTGCCAAGGTCCGCCTCCCACGGCTGCCGCATGCCAGGGATCTTCAGGTTGGACACCGAGAAGCCGGTGAGGCCCGCCTTGGGCTTGGCACCCACGCCCGTGGCACCCTCATCGCGAATTTCACCGCCCGACCCGGTGGCGGCGCCGGGAAACGGCGAGATCGCGGTGGGGTGATTGTGCGTTTCGACCTTGATCAGGATGTCGACGGGCTCCCGTACCCCGCGATAGCGCAAGGTCTCGGGCTGCGGAAAAAAGCGCACCGCGGTTCCGCCCTCGATCACCGCCGCGTTGTCCCGGTAGGCGGAGAGCACGCCGTGCGGGTTGGCGGCATACGTGGCGCGGATCATGGCGAACAAGGACAGCGATTGCGGCACCCCGTCGATGCACCACTCGGCGTTGAAAATCTTGTGACGGCAATGTTCGGAGTTCGCCTGGGCAAACATCATCAGTTCGACGTCGGTGGGATCGCGGCCCAGCCTGCCGAAGGCCGTGACCAGATAGCCGATTTCATCCGCAGACAGCGCGAGGCCCCACTCGGCATTGGCGCGGGCAAGCGCGCCATGACCGTCGCTACCCAACGTCACCACGCGCAACGGCCGGGCGGGTTCCGCATGGAACAATCCGGCGGGGACCGCATCCTCGCCGAGCCACACTGATTCGGTCATTCGGTCATGCAACAGCGGTGCCAGCCGGATGAGGTCCCGGTGCGACAGGTCCGTGGTGGCGTCGATGAAGTAAAGCGTGCCCCGCTCCAGCCGCCGCACGCCGGCCAGGCCACAGACCCGCGCGATATCGGTGGCCTTGCTCGACCACGGGGATACCGTGCCCACCCGGGGGGTGACGAGCAGATGCATCCCACGATCGGGGTCCCGGTGGGAACGACGCGGTCCGTAGCTCAAAAGCTTGCCGAGCAACGTGAGCTCATGTTCGTTGAGGCTCGCCGCGGTATCGATGAAATGAATGTGCCGACAGGAGATACCGCTGACGCGCGCGTCCAGGGCTTGCAGCGCCCGCAGCAGTTTATCGAGGCGAAATTGCGACAGCGCGGGAGCGCCGAGCAAGCTGAACATACCGAAGTTTAACAGAACTGTGAGCTATTTACGGGCGTTGGAATCTCCGCCCGGGGTATAGATCGGGATTGGGAATTGGGACACGTTCGACCCCTCGAGAGCGGAAATCTTGCTCACTCCCTGCTTCTTGACTTCGTCGATCCGCAGCACCGAATGCATCGGCAAATAGGTGCGCTTGACTTCGTGGAATTCGGCCTTGATCTTCTCCTCGGTCGGATCGACGACCACCGTCGAGCGTTCCCCGAAAACGAGTTCCTCGACTTCGATGAAGCCGAACAAGCTGCCGTGGCCCACCTTGCGGGCATAGATCTCGTACACCTTGCCCTGATTGACGAACAAAACTTTGAAAATGTGACTCGCGGCCATTTGGAAGGCTCCCAGCATTGCTAGCATTTAACCATAATATTCGGGCACTTAGCGCACAGCTCAGAACTCGTTGGAGTAATCGACCATGACCTTGCGGCTAAGCGTTGTCAGTGAACACGGCGTCCGACTGGGGACGCAGTCCAGCAGAGTATTCGGCGTGCACGGCGGCAGCATCGGACGCGGCTCCGACAACGAGTGGATTCTACCCGACCCCGAGCGATACCTCTCGGGCAAACACGCCCGGATCGATTTTCGCAAGGGATCCTATGTACTGGTCGACACCAGTTCCAACGGCACCTTCGTCAATGGCGCCCAGTTGCCGCTCGGCAAGTACCACGATTATGTTCTGAAGGACGGTGATTACTTGCGCTTCGGCGAGTATGAAATGCTCGTCAGCATCGACAAGAGCAACGACTTCCCCCCGGACCAGAGCGCCATCGTCGCTTACGACGGCAAGGCGCCCTCCTCGGCGGTGAGGAAGTCCACCGCGGATGACTTGGGCGAATCGCTCGACCTGAACGCGCTGCTGGAGTCCGCCGACCCGGAGTCGAGCGACTCCGGCGTGCGCCCGCACGACGCCTACGGGCAGTCCACACGGCCCAAGGCGGGCGACGACGTCGAGGCGGGCACGCCCTGGCACATGATGACGCGGCCCCTGAAGGTCGAGGGCAAGGTCGCGAGCGTCATGCCCATAGCCGCCCAGAGTGGCTCGGGCGCTGCGCGCGCCGAGGCTCCGGTGACCTTCGAGGGCGATCTGGATGCCGGATTCGCCGCCTTTTGTCGCGGTGCCGGCGTCGATCCACGCAGCATCCCGAGCGAGGCGCGCGGCCCGGCACTGCAGCTTGCCGGGCAATTACTGCGGGAATCGGTCATCGGCCTCATGGACCTCAACCAAAACCGCAACGAGTTCCGCAGCCGCTTTCGCATTGCGACGGCGGTCGATGAGGGCCCGGAGTCACCGTTGAACTTCTCGCGCGGCGTGGATGAGGCGCTGGTGCGCCTGCTCACCACGCTGTCCACCCGCTCGGGTTCGGTCGATGCAATCCGTCACAACTTCCGCGAGCACAAGGCGCAGAATCTAGCAACGATTGCCGCCATGCGTGCGGCGTTCGAGGAGTTCCTGGAGCGGGTTGACCCCAAGGAACTGGAAGAGCGGTTCGACAAGGCGAACAAACGCGGCGTCTTCGGATCCTCCAACAAGGCAAGGTATTGGGACCTTTACGCAGAAATGTTTGCAGGCTTGGCACAACGACCCGCGGACGGTTTTCCGCACCTGTTCGTGGAAACCTTTGCGAAGGCGTTCGAGACGCGGCTGCGGACCCTGGTGCCGCCGCGACGCAGCGCCTTCGGCCCGGATCGACATGACCCGCTCGAGCCCGACCTTCAAGCCGCCGGCGATTCGTGACATGCGGCTCCTGGTCGTCGAAGACGACGACATCGTGGCCGACGCCATTGCCCGCGGCCTCATCGCCGCCAACTACGCCGTGCATCGCGTCATCAGCGCCGAAGCGGCCCAGCGCGCGCTGGCAGGCGAAGAATTCGCGCTCGCGGTCATCGACGTAGGACTACCCGGCGCCGATGGATTGACGTTCGTGCGCCGTCTGCGCAGCGCCGGCAACACGTTGCCCACCTTGATGCTCACCGCCCGCTGCACGCTCGACGACAAGGTCAAGGCATTGGACTTGGGCGCCGACGATTTTCTGGGCAAACCCTTCGAGCCAGCCGAACTCGCCGCACGCTGCCGCGCGCTGATGCGCCGCTCCAGCGGCGCGCTCGACGGCGTCATCAAGCTGCACCGCATGCGCGTCGATCTGGTGGGCCGGCGCTTGGCGATCGACGATGCGGAAATCGCATTGACCGCGCGGGAATGGCTGCTGCTCGAGTGCCTGGTCCGGCGGGTCGGGCAGATCGTCCCCAAGGAGCGCGTGCAGCAGGCAATCGCCAGCCCCGAACAGGACATCACGCCGAATGCCGTCGAAGTGCACGTCTCGCGGTTGCGCGCCAAGCTGGGGGACGCGGCCGTGATCCGCAGCCTGCGTGGCCTGGGCTACCGGATGGAAGAAGCGAAGACGCCGTGAGTGGGTCGATCAGCCGGCAACTCGTGCTGTGGCTGGCCGTGCCGCTGACGTTGCTCGCCCTGTGTGGCGCGCTGGTGCACTACTTCGGCAGCGTCGCGCCCGGCGTGATGAGCAGCGACATGCGGTTGAAGGCCGCCGCCGGCGCGGTGATCGCCCATGTGACGACGCGCGATGGTGCCGTGGTGTTCGACGCCGACGCGGCGGGTCCACCACTGCCTCCCGCCGACGCGGTGCTGTTCGCCGTGCGCAACGACCAGGGCAGCGTGCTAGCGGGTGATGCCGAGGTCCCCGCGCTACCCTTGGGCGGCGACGCCAACCAATCGATCGCGATGTTGCAGCTCGATCATCGCAGCGTACGCGGCCTCACCACCCGGTTGGACACTGCGGCGGGCAGCGTGCTGATTTCGGTGGCCGATACGCGGCCCGTTACCGTCCCGGCGGCACGTTACGGTTTCATCAGCACCTTATTGTGGGACTTCGTGCAATTAGACGTTACCCTGGTGCTGGTGTGGGTCGGCATTCAGCTCGGCCTGCGCCCCTTGAGGAAACTCCGCGACGAGATTGCCGCCCGCTCGCCGCAGGATCTGCGCGCCATCGATGAAGCCTCGGCGCCGCGTGAGATCGCCCCCGTGGTGATTACGCTCAACCGCCTGTTCAATACCTTGAGATCGTCCGCCCAATCCCAGCAGCAATTCATCGCCAACACCGCGCATCAGCTGCGCACCCCCATCACCGGCCTGCAGGCGCAATTGGAGTTGCTGCTCGCGGAGCCGGCCGCGGCGCCGATCAACGGCCGTCTGCTGACGCTGCAAGAGGGCATCAAGCAGCTGTCGCATTCGGCGAATCAATTGCTGACGCTGGCTCGTGCCGATGCGAACGCCAACATCGCCACCAGGAAACGCGACGTGCGACTCGAGGCCATCGTGGCCGAGGTGGCCGCCCGCTACTTCGATCGCGCGCTGCGCACGAACATCGATCTCGGCGTGGAGACGACGCCGGTGTCGGTAACCGCCGACCCGGCGCTGCTCGACGACTTGCTCTGCAATCTGGTCGACAACGCGCTCAAGTACACTCCCGCGGGCGGTAGCGTCACCATCCGTGCCGGCGAGCACCACGGCCGGCCGTTCCTGGCGGTCGAAGATACGGGTCCCGGCATTCCGGAAGGAGAACGCCAACGGGTCCGCCAGCGCTTCTACCGCCTGCCGAACTCACCGGGTCATGGCAGCGGCTTAGGGCTCGCGATCGTCGATGAGATCGCGCGCGTGCATGAGGCCACCGTGAGCATCGGACCGGGCGCCGGGGACCGCGGCGCGAAGGTCACGTTGCGCTTTGCCTGATACGGATCATTCCGCGCTCGGCAGTTCGCGCCAGTTGAGCATCCGGGTCGAGACCGTGGTGGTGAGCGACGCGGGCACCTTGTAGACGACGCCCGAGGCGAGCCCGGCAATGAGCTCGGCGCTGGTGCTCGAAGCCGACGTCAGGCCGATGTAATTGAGATTCACCACGGCGCTCGATACGGCGTAGTACCCGGTCGGCTGCGAGGTGAGCACGGAGGTGGCGGTGGAGTAGTCGAGCGAATAAATCTCGCCCTGGCCCGAGAGACTGCAGGCGTTGCCCGTGGGCAAAAATGCAGCGAACGAGACCGTGCCGTTATAGGCCACCGGATTGACATTCACGCGCCAAGCGATGCCGGTGGTGGCATCGGTGCCGAGGTTGATGTACCAGCCCTTCGCAGTGGGCGACAGGGTGATCCCGACCACCAGGCCCGCAGCCGTGACCGCGGTCAGATTGGTGCGGGTGATCGGCGTCGTCACGGTATTGAACGAACCGGCCGTGCCATCCAAGATCACATAGAAACTCTGCTGCAAAGTCGTGGTGGCGTCATTCCCGGACAGGAACTCGCCGGTGCCCACCATCACATAGCGCGCGCGCGTGGTGGGGTGGATTTCGACCAACGGCGCGGTGGTGATCGGCTGCGCATTGCCGCTGGCGTCGGTCAGCGTCGCGAGCAGCGTCGGTGCCGGGTAGGTGCCGCTGGCCGCGGTCAGGTTGAAGCGCCACAACTGGCCGTTGAGGTCACCGACATAGATGGAGTCGGCCGTGTCATCGGTATAGTCGGCCACGTAGGCCGCCGCCTGGGTCAGGCCGCTGGACGCGCTCGGCGTGGCGATCTTCTGCAGTAGTGCGCCAGTGCTGGGATTCACCAGATAAAGATAGCCCACGCTGCTGCTGCCGTTGTAGCCCGAGGTGAATGCCACCACCCAGCCGTATTGCGCGGTCTTCACCACGATGGGCGCTCCGAAGCTATAGCCCATGGTGCTGTCGGTGAACTCCCATTTTACGTCGCCCGCCACGGCGGTCTCGCTGGTCATGGCCGCCGGATTGGTGACGTCGAGGGCATAGTAGCTCATGCCGCCCTTGGCGAGGCCACCGATCAGCAACGTATGCCAGTTCGGGCTGCCCGCGGTGTTGCCGCCGGTACGGTTCAAATCGATGTCGAAAGCGACGGGGGTGGCATCGACATAGTAGTGGTGTGAGAAGGTCGGGTTGCCGAGCGCCGCGAGCCCATTCGTCTGCGGCGTGGCGGTGGGTCCTTGGAACACGGCACTCGGCACGTAGGCGAATTGCTCGAGGCCGGTCGTGCCCACGAAGCCGTGCAACATGCCATCATTGGCCGCGGCATACACCATGGTGGGGCGCGGCGTGGTGGTGGTCCATTGGGTCGTGAATGCCGTGTAACCCGGGTTATTGGCCTCGGAAAACGCCTGACCCGGCGTCGTCACCTGGCTGAGGCTTGCGTCCACGACGTCGCCCAACAACAGCGTGCGGGCACGCAACGATTTGGTGCTGCCCGAGGCTGTCGATCCCACTTCATTGGTCTGATCGCCGCGCAGGTAGTTCAAATACTGCGTGCTGGTGGTGCTGCTCGAGTAGCTGCTCGGCACGAGCGCGGCAAGCTGCGCGGTAGTGAGACTGGCGACTTCGAAGGCCACGCCCGAGGTACCGTTCCAGGTTGCAACACGGCGGGCCGTCTGCCACCCCGTGCTGGCCAGCTGGTTTTGCAGCGTGGTGCTCGTCACCCACACGGTGCTGGGCGTCTGCGGATTTCCATTGCTGTCGAAAGTGAACGTTTGCGCGGTTATGAGATCGGTCCAATTCGTGGAGTTGTATTGCGACGCATACGAGACATTGCCGCTCGAGCTGATGGTGGGCGTCGACAGCGCATAGGCCGAGATGTAGTTCGACACGGCGGAGGAAATGTTGGCGAATGCCTTTGCCAATCCAGCCGCCATGAGATTGGCGTTGCCGGCCAGAAAGTAATTATCCGGTTGGCTTAGCACATTGCCGTAGTGCATCACGATGCTGTTACCGGTCGTGTCCCATTCGCTCAACGGCAGCGGAGTCGTGTTCGAAAGACTATAACCGGTCGGTACCGAGAAACCACCGTACTTGGCCGCGAGGTAGTATTGGTTCTCGTTTTCCGGATAGCCGCCTTCTTCGACGTCCAACCAGTAGGTCGAAATCGTCTGCGTACCCGACAGATCGGAGCGGATGTCGAGGACGTGAGTGCCATAGGCGAGACCGGCGATGAAATAAGTGTCGCCCTGACCGGGGTCGATGAGGCCGCCATAGGGAAAATTACTGGAGCCCTCCAAGACCTGCAGCTCGTTGGTCCAGAGCGATGCCTGGTTGAAGGTATCCGCCGCCACCTGGGCCGGGTCCGGACGAGGCGAGTAACCATAGCCTGCTCCGGCAATGGTGCTGCCGCCGACGTTGGAGTCGGTGTGCGTATGATCGTCCCCTATGCCTAAGATGAAATTCTTCTGGCAGGAATAGAGGATCGGATCGGTCCAGGTGACCACCGCCGGAAAGCCGTCGAGTTGTGTGAGCGTCGGCGAGGAGTCCCATTGGCTGACGTTGCCCAAGTTCTCGAAATAGCGTGTCGCGGCGTAGTAGAGCTCGCTCACGTTATCGTAGGTCATGTACGTGTTGGTGTAATTGCCGGCGCTGGCGGCGTACTCACCGAACTTGTTGAGGTAGTTCATCACGCCGCTCTGCGACACGCCGCTGGCGGTTGCGGTCGCCGAGTCGGGATTGCTGCTCATGGTGCCGTCCGTCGCACTCCACTCGGGCCGGGTGTTGGTAGTCACCGCCGCCGACAGCGGCGACGGGTATGTGGGTCCGATGAAACCCATCGGCTCGCGCAAGACTCCGCCCTGCTGCGTGAGCCCGTAGGAGTTGAGGTAGCCGAACGCGGCAAAGCGGATGGTGTTGGCGTAGGTCTGCATCAAGCCTTGCGGTTTGTAGCTGTTGCCGTACTTGACGCAATTGCTCTCGAGACCGGCGACGCCGAGAACACTGGTATCGCAGACGAGGACGCGGATGTACATGCGGTACGTCACCACGTTGAGAGCGGTGTTCGGAATGGCCGTCGTGTAGGGCTGTCCGGGCGTCGCGGCGGCGGCATTGACGTTGCTCGGCATGTCGTAAACGTTGGTTTGATACGTCGATGCCACGTAGCCGGTCCCTTGGGCGATCAGCATCGTGTTGCCGTTGCCCCAGACTCCCGTGTTGAGCACGCTCCAGTTGGTCATCGGCGTGACCAGCGAGATCAAACTGGACGGCAAGTTATTCGGGCTCGCCTGCGACGTGCCGCGATAATTGAAATTACCGCCGGCGGAGCCCTGGTTAGAGCCCCAGGCCTTCTCGAGAATCGTTTGAGTCGTGGTGTCGACGCTGCGGTAGCCGCCGGTCAACGCAGCGCGGAACGGGTCGATGGTTTGCATCGACGCCCAGTTCATGAAGTTGCCGCTCCAGTAGCCCGAGCACTGATGCGAGTAGGTGCCGGTGGCGAAGGCCTCGGCCTGAAAGTAACTTTGATTCGGCGTGGTCGAGTTGTACTGATAGGCGTAGCATTTCACCGGATCGAAATAGCCCAGGTACGTCGACGCATCGGCATAGCTGCCGATATTGGCCACGCTGATGGCGGTGGGAAATTCCACCGACAGATCCAGCGCGAGATTCCCGGGGACGCTCGCGGCGAAAATCGGCTGGTCGGCCAGGGTAACGGTGGCAGGTGCTGGAGCCGGAGCGAATACGCTCAAGAGTCCGAGCATCGTAACCAGTGCCGTCGAGGCAATCCGCGAGATGATGCTGGTCATGGCGTTTTACACCTCGTTCAGTCCGGTCGGGTGAATGTGGTCTGCAGGAAAACCTGGGTGTTGCGCGCGCCGGTCACGCGGACGCTGAGGCGATATACGGTCGCCGTCGGCGGTTTAACCGCGGCGGTGTTGCCGGCCGTACCGCCGGTGGGCGCCGCGCTGGACTGAACGCACAGCGTGCCGGAGGGTGTGCCCGTGGCGCTGCATAGGCGGTCGATCACGTAGCGGATCGCGATATCCGAGGTCGGGCCGGTGAGGTCGGCGTGCGTACCCACCGTGGTCGGCAGCGAGCTTTGCAGCAGCGCGGTGGGCACGCCCTCGGCATTGGTGGCCAGCATCGTCGCCGAGTAGTTGTCGGCCGGCACGTTGCTGAGCGTCGAGGCCGACGTCGATAAATCGCCGGTCTTGAATTCCGCGATCACGTTGGACACGGCCTGCTCGCCCTGATTCACGAGGTCGCGGCGGAATGCCAGGTTGCCGGCGCCGGTCAGCGATGTATTCATCGAGCGCATCAGCGCGACCGCGCCGATGGTCAGGATCAACAGCACGATCAACGTGAAGATCAGCACCACGCCGCGCTGCCGTGAATGGTTGAGTTCGCGCTTCATCTCAGGGTCCTCCTGCCAGCAAAATCATGTCACGCAGCGGCACCGTGAACTCGAATACGCGATAGCGATATTGCTGGCTCAATGTGAGAGTTTTGGCCAGCGAGACGCCGTAACCGTCGACCAAGCCGCTGAAAATCGTCAACGTGGGCGCCGATATGACGGTACTGCCGGAACCGCCATTTGCGGCATTGTTGTTATTGGCATCGACATATTCGCCGCGCACGACGATGGCGACGCGCACCGCCACGATGAGCTGCTGCGTGGCCGGCGTGGTCATGACACTCGCGATGTCGTAGTGATGAGTGGTATCGCTCGGGTTGGCCCAGTTGTTGAACACGGACGGGTTGGCGGTGGTTGCAACGCCGTAGATGGCGTTCATTTGCACCACCTGATCGGCGATGGCCTGCGAGGTGTTGTTGGCACCCTGACCCTGCACGTAATATTGATTTTGCAGCAGATCGTAGCTGTACAGCGTGTTGTTGGTGCCGACCCCGAACAGAGTGAATTGAATATTGTTCGGCGAGGCCGGGCTGGCCGCGGTCGGCGGCGCGGCATTACCCAAGGGCGTGATGAAGCTCGCGGTGCTCGAGTCGAGCGTCGACAGCGTGGTGGTCGAACCGGTGGTGTAATAGGGGTAACTGGTGGCGTTGTTCGACAGCGTCAGCGCCGATGAGCTTGGCACGGCGGCGACCTCCTCCAGCAGGCAATCCGTGGTGCCGCTCTGGCTGATGAGGAGCACATCGTATTGATTGAAGCCGACGGTGCTCTCGAGCACGATCGAGGTGCTCGAGCCGGCACCGTAATTTGCGCGGGTCACGCCGCCGGCGGCCCCCGAGGCGCCCATCACCACCAGCACGTCCGATGGCACGAGTGTTCCACCCACCCCCAATCCTTGGTTGTCCGATTGGCCGGCGCCGATCAGCACCGGCGCCACCCGCAGCGCGGTCGGCGCAGCCCCGCCCAGGAAATTCGTCGCGAACGGTGCCGGGTATGCGGTGGTCCGCGGCAGGAAACTGCCCGCATTCAGCCGGCAGCCGAGCACGCCGGCCTGGCTCGACGAGGCGGCCGACTGCGCGATGCCGGAGCCCGCGCTGCGCAGCGCGCGGTCGAGCGCATGCACCGCATAAGCGCCAGTCTGATCGGCGTCGTTGGTCGAGGTGGTGCTGCGTTTGAAGTTCTCGGTGGTGTATAGGAGCTGACTGACTGCGAGCGTGACGATCACACCAATGGCCATGGCTACCAGCAACTCGATCATGGTCATGCCGCGCTGCGTGTGACGGCTCACGGAAGGATCACCCGCGTGGTGAGCTGGCGCTGCGCTGACAATTTGGCATTGGACTTATCCGTGGTCGGCACCCAGGTGATCGTGATGTCGGCGCTGTTGGTGGTGCCGGCGGTCGGCGTGATGGTGAGCGCGCCGCTCGGCAATCCGGTCTCGGTGGTGGTGTTCGCGATATTCGTATTCCACGTCGCCAACTGCGCCGCCGTCGGCGTCACGCTGTTGTTGAGCCACATGCTGCTGGCAACCTCGCCGGCGAACAGCGCCGCGCGGTTGCGATCCTCGGCGTCCGCCGAATAATGGATGGCGCTCGCCTCCAAGCCGATCAAGCCGAGCAGCCCGAAGGCGAAGATCAGGATCGACACCAGCACTTCCATCAAAGCCACGCCGCGCTGCGACCGCAACGCGCGCACTCGATTGAGGCTTGCCGGCATGCGGGCTAGCATCCGTACGAACTGGTGGACAGCGATTGCGTCGGATCGCACAGGTGCAGCTGGCCGCCCAAGCCCACCTGGACATTCAGCTGACGAGCGGCCAATGTCTGGTTGATGGTGTAGTAGAACGTCGGCGCACCGTTGATGTTCGTGGTGGGAGTCGTGCATGTCGCGCCCGTGATGCCGGTGGTGCTCTGCGCAACCAGGCGGCCTGCGGAATTGAAGCAGATTGCTGTGGGCCCATTGGTGATCGACACCGGAGTGCCGGCCGACAACAGCACGCCGGACGCGACCACCACCGGGGCTTCGCTGCCGTCCGTCATGGCGGGAATGGTCTGCACCGCCCAGTAACTGCCATTCGCGGCGGCAGAGAAACCGCCATTTTGCGGAGTGCTGCTATTGGTGAGCACGAACACCACCTGCCGGCTGCGGCGCAGTGCTTCGGTCTGCGCCGTGCGTATGCCGTTCTGCAGGGCGTCGGCCACCGCGCGCACCTTCGCATCGGCAATCCAGGTGCGCATGGTGGGGACGGTCAGCGCCACCAGCACGCTGAAAATCGTCAGCGTCACGATCAGCTCGATCATCGTGAACCCGGCGGCGCGATTCCCGCGGCTCATCAGCAGGTGCCCGCCTTCATTTCCCAGGAACTCGTGCAGCTGATGATCCATCCGGAGGGCGCCGGCGCCACCACCGTGGTCCCCTGGTTGCCGGCCTGGTCGATGAAGTAATAGAAACCCGTGGTATTGCCGCTGCTGGTCGCGCTGCCGATGGCTTCCAGTTGGAACGTCGAACTGGCTTGGACCGTGGCGGAAGCGCCTTGCGGCGCGGTGAAGGTCGATGGCGCATTGGTGAGCGTGGCCGGGCAGGAGACCGTGAAGCTTCCGTAGGTGACTCCGGGCGGCAGGCACGGCGGGGTCAGGCCGCCGCTCGTGCCCGAATAGGTGCGATTATCCTGGTAATAGCGCTCCATATTGGCGGCCATCGCCGTCAGGCCATTGGTGGCGTTGACGACCTGCCCGCGCATGACGTAGCTGCGGTAGCTCGGATAGGCGATCGCGGCGAGGATGGCGACGATGGTCACCGTGATCATCAGTTCGATCAGCGTGAAGCCGGCCGTGGGTGTGTGACTCTTCATGCCGCCATAGTAGGCTCCCTTAGCTTGCATGAAGCTGTCGAAGCCAAGATCTTCGGCGTGAGTTGCGACACGAATCACGGTCTGGACCTGCGAGGCCATGCCTCAAGGCCCTTGGGTCAGCGGTTACGGTGCGCCAGGCGGGCCTTCGTACGCGGCGACGACCCTCGCAACCTCAAACGCCGGCATTATCGTTTCTGGGCGCGGCTTGCTTGCTTTGCTCGATGCGTTCGAACACTTCCTGGCGATGCACGGCGATAGCGACGGGCGCCTTGACGCCGACGCGCACCTGGTCACCTCTGATCTCCAACACCGTCACCGTGACTTCCTCGCCGATCATCAACTTCTCGCCCAGGCGGCGCGTCAGAATCAACATGGACAACTCCGTTATTGCCGCCAAACCAAATTGCAAGCAAACTTACGCTGTGGCGAAGTACTCTTCATAATAGCGTAGGATTTGCCAGGCTCAAAAGACTGATTTGACACCCCAGGCACAATATGCCAAATCGTAGACGGACACCATGAATCAACATGATTTGATTGCCATCGACGTGCACACCCATGCCGAGGTGTCGTGCCGCCAGCCGACGGATGAGGTCTGGCAAGAATACGAGGATGCCGCGTCCACCTATTTCAAGGCAGGCAAGCGACCGACCATTGGCGAGACGGTGGCGTATTACCGCGAGCGGCGCATTGGTTTAGTGATGTTCACCGTCGATAGCGAGCATGAGATCGGCGCGACGCGTATCGCCAATGAAGAAGTTTGCGAGGCGGCGGCGGAGAATAGCGACATCATGATGGCGTTCGCGAGCATCGATCCGCACAAGGGCAAGATGGGGGTCCGCGAGGCAAGGCGGTTGGTCAAGCAAGGCATCGTCAAGGGCTTCAAATTTCATCCCACCCTGCAGGGGTTTTTCCCGAATGACCGGATGGCGTATGGCCTCTACGAGGTCATCGCCGAATACAAGCTGCCGGCGATTTTCCACAGCGGGCATTCCGGCATCGGCACGGGCATGCCGGGCGGTGGCGGCCTCAGGTTGAAGTATTCGAACCCGATCCACGTCGACGACGTGGCGGCCGATTTTCCCGACATGAAGATCATCATTGCGCACCCGTCGTGGCCATGGCAGGACGAGGCCCTCTCGGTCTGCTTGCACAAGCCGAATGTCTACATCGATCTGTCGGGCTGGTCGCCGAAGTACTTTCCACCCCAGCTGGTGCAGTATGCGAACTCGCAACTGAAGCGTAAAATGCTCTTCGGTTCGGACTACCCGCTGATCGCTCCGGACCGCTGGATCAAGGACTTCAAGGAAGCCGGCTTCAAGCCCGAGGTGCACGAGTTGATCCTGAAAAACAACGCGGCAACCGTTCTCGGTCTTGTGTAGCGGAATCGCCGGCGGCCTTTGCCGTGCCGCCGCATTTCGTGCCAAGCTGGGCGGATCATGTCGAAAATAGTCAGTAGAACCCTCGATTTCCTCGAGATTTTTGCGATACACAAACGACCGCTGTCGTCGTCGGAAATTGCCCGGCTGCTCGCCATCCCGGCGTCGAGCTGCCACGACGTACTGCAGGCACTGCTGGAGCGCGGGTATTTATACGAGCTCACTCCCCGCGGCGGCTATTACCCCACATTGCGGCTGTACCAGACGGCGAAGATCATCGCCGACAATGATCCCGTTCCACTGCGTGCCGATGCGATATTAAGAGCGCTGCGCGACAAGATCGATGAATCCATCCTTCTGGCCAAGGTGACTGGCCTCGATGCGACCTACCTGCTGTCGATCGAACCGTCGCATCCGCTGCGCTTCCTGGCGAATGTCGGCCAAAACGTCAGAAGCCTGCACGCCACTTCGGCAGGCAAGGCTTTGCTGGCAGGATTGCCCGAACCGGCGCTCAATGCTTATTTGAAGTCGGCGAGCCTCGCGCCGCTGACGGAACGAACGATCACCTCCAAATCGCTTCTGCGCGAGGAACTCATCGCGGGCAACCGTCGGGGCTGGTTCGCCAATCGCGAGGAAAGCCAGGAAGGCGTGACCACGCTATCCGCAAGATTCGTTTGGACTTCGGCGGCCTACATCGTCACCATCGCGGGCCCCACCTCACGACTAGGACCAAAACTCGCCAAAGCGGCCGATCTGTTGGTGAGCGCCTGTAAATTGCTGGAAGCGCCGCCGCTGACCGAGGCGTAGGCTAAAGTAGATCCCGGACGTCGATGGGCACCGCCACCTCCATCTCCAATGCCATGGGGGCATAGGCCTTGCCTTGCGGATCGATGCGCAGCGACGCCATGCCGCCGCCGCCGAGCGCGCCTTGCATCAGGAAATTGAACGCATGCAAGCCAGGCGCCTCGAACCGCTCGACCGGGCCGTCGACCAGATGACTGAAATGCTCCGCCATGCGCGCCGCCGTCACCTCGCGCCGCAGGATGTCGACGAATTCGGGACGGCGGGCAATGATGGCGATGTTGGAGCTGTCGCCTTTGTCGCCCGAGCGCGCATAGGCGAGACGGATGAGCGGCACCGTGACGCTCGCCCCATGCAACGGCTCGGTGCTCATAGGGGGCACCGCCGCGACCGCCGGCGGGGGTGGTTGCGGGTGCGGTACCTCGACCGGAATCTCGACGTCTTCGGGCCCCACCCAGAGCGTCGGCGGCGCGAGCCGCGCCTTGTCGATAAAAAACGTGAACAGCCGGATGAGCGGTGCGGGCTTGGGACGGCCGCCGTAGATGCCGGTGATGCCCGGCGCGAAAGAAATACCCACCGAGCCGAGTTCGCGTGCGAAGAGGTCGAGGCATTTCGCTTCCGTATGCGCGACAACCAAGCGCAGCAGCACCTCTCGCGAGTTGCGAGTGCGCGACGCCGCGCCGTAGGACGCCTCCGCCCCAAGCGCTTCAATATGCGTCGCGGTAAAATCGGGCAGTCCTTTTTCTTGGAACGCCAAGCGGGCGCGCGCGATCAATGCCTGGCCCGTGCGCTCCGCTTTGGCCGCAGCGTCCGGGCCGACGATGGACACGGTGGCGACGGCCCGATAGCCGTCCTGGTAGGTCGCGGACACCTTGTACTTGTCGGTTGGCCCGCGACCTCGCGCACCGCTCACATGCACGCGATGCTCACCGGCTTGCACCAAGCGCACCGCGGAGAAGTCGGCAATGACATCCGGCAGCACGTACGCGGCGGGATCGCCGATCTCGTACAGCACCTGTTCCGCCACCGCTCCCGGAATCACCAGCCCACCGCTACCCGCGGGTTTGGTCAGCACGAACGTCCCGTCGGGCTGGCATTCCGCGATGGGATAGCCGATGTTTTCCCAATTCGGCACCTTCTCCCAATCGGTATGCAGCCCGCCCGTTCCCTGCGCGCCGCATTCGAGCACGTGGCCGACCAGGCTGCCCGCAGCCAACAGGTCATACTGCTCCGCGGTCCAGTCGAACTCATGCATGAGGATGCCGAGCGCGAGCGCGCTGTCGGCGCAACGGCCGGTGATGACGATATCGGCACCGGCGTCCAACGCCGCCTTGATCGGCAAGGCGCCGAGATACGCATTGGCGGTCAACAGCCGCGATGGCAGCGCCGCGCCGGACACCGCTTCGCGAATGCCGGCCTGGCGCAATCCATCGGTCAGCGGCATGACGTCGTCGCCGGTGACCGCGACGATATTGAGGTCCACTCCCGCTTCCCGGCATATCGCCTGCAGAGCGGCCTTACAACCCCGCGGGTTGACACCACCGGCATTGGATGTCACCCGGATGCGGCGACGCTTGAGCTCAGGCAGAAAATCCTTAAGGTAAGCGATGAAATCCGGGGGAAAGCCAGCATCCGGCGCCTTCATGCGTGCCCGGGCGAGGAGCGACATGCTGACCTCGGCGAGATAGTCCATCATCAGATAGTCGAGCGGCTCGCGCAGCAACTGGGGGATGGCGCGCGGGCTATCACCCCACGCGCCCGAGGCGCCACCGATTCGCAACGTCGTCGCGGCCATGCGCTACTCCTCGGCCGCCCAGCGCGGCTTGCGCTTTTCGGTGAAGGCCTTGAGACCCTCCGCGGCATCGGTGGCATGTGCGGCGATGGCGATCTGCGCCTCCGCGAAAGCGATCGCCTCCTCGAACCCCATCCGCTCCATCGCGCAGATCACGTGCTTGCCGCGTCGCATCGCCGACGGCGAACCGGCCCGCAGCCGCACGAGCAGCGCCTCGACCCGCGCATCCAACTCGCCCGCCGCAGCGACTTCGTTGACCAAGCCCATCTCGGCGGCCCGGGTTGCGCCCACCAATTCGCCGGTGAGGCATAACTCGTTGATGTGCCGCGCATGCATCATGCTGCGCAACAACACCAGGACTTGCATCGGGAAGACGCCGACCTTGATTTCGGGTAGCCCAAACCGCGCGTGCTCCGCCGCAATGGCCAGATCGCACAGCGCCATGAGCCCCATACCGCCCGCCACGCAGGCACCGTTCACCCGGGCGATCAGCGGCACGCCGCAGCGTCGCACCGCGCGTGCCAGGCGTCCGAACTCGGTCGTGGGTTCGTCGGCCTCAGCCTGGAACGTACCCGGTCCGTCGCCGAGATCCGCACCCGCACAAAAAGCCTTATCGCCGGTGCCGGTGAGGACGAGCGCCCGCACGGTCGGATCGCCCGCCGCGCGCTCGATCGCGGCACCGATGCCCGCGAGCACGGCCGAATTGATGGCGTTGCGGCGTGCTTCTCGGTTGATCCAGAGCCACAGCGCGTCGCCGCGCCGTTCACAGCGAAGGTCTTCGCCCCCGGCGGCGGTCACGCCTCGTCTCCACCCAAGATCTCCGCATCGTGCTCTCCCAAGGTGGGGGCAAGTCGCTGGATGGAACTCGGCGTGGCGCTGAATTTGATCGGAAAGCGGCAATTCTTCAGCGCACCTTCGGTCGGATGGACGACATCCTCGAAAAAATCCACCGCCTTCAGGTGCGGATCCTCGAACAGGTCTTCGATCGAATTCACCGGACAGGCGGGAATGTCCAGTTGGTTGCACAGCGCCAGCCATTCCGCGTTGGGGCGGGCCAGCAAGTGAGTCGCCAGGAAGCGGCCGATATCTTCGGCGTGCTGGGTACGGCTTTCCTGGGATGCGAAGCGCGGGTCCGCTGTCATGAGGCCGGGCTGGCCCACCGCTTCGCTGAACAGGCGCCAATGCCGGTCGGTGTAGACCACCAGCGACAAATGGCCGTCCTGCGTTTGATAGGGTCCGCGGGTGCGTGACAACAAGCGTCGGTAGCCCATGGGTCCCAAGGGCGGAACGAACGCGGCACCCCCCATATGATCGGCGAGCACGAATTGCGCCATGGTCTCGAACATCGGCACCTCGATCACCTGGCCTTCGCCGGTCATGGCCCGATGATACAGCGCACTGGTGACCGCACTGACGACATGCAATCCGACCACCCGGTCGCAAATGTTGATCGGGGCGTAGCGCGGCGTCCCGTCCACCGCCTTGAACAAACCGGCAATGCCCGACGCCGCCTGCATGAGATCGTCGTACACCGCTTTGCCGGATTCCGGGCCACCCGATCCGTAGCCGACTGCGGCACAATAGACGATCGACGGGTTCACCGCCGTGACGGTCGCATAATCGAGTCCCAACCGCTGCAATCCCTGGGGACGTACGTTGGACACCAGCACGTCCGCCCGCTGCGCGAGTTCGAGTGCGCGCGCCTTGCCCGGCGCGGACTTAAGATCGAGCATGATGCTGCGTTTGTTGCGATTCGCCTGCAGAAACAACGGACCCATGCCCGGGTGACGCCACGGACCGACCCAGCGCATCGAGTCGCCACCCGCCGCTTCGATCTTGATGACGTCAGCGCCGAGATCACCCAGCATTTGCGTGGCAGAAGGTCCCATGACCACCGTGGTCAGGTCCAATACCCGCACGCCGCGCAGTGGTCCGCTGACCGCTGCCCTGGACAGGTCCCAGACTAAAGTATCGCCGTCCTTCGCCGCTTCCAATTGAAACTCTCTCCCACCAGGCAGCGACGCCAAGGTGCCAGTTATAAATTCGCCATTGCGCAATTCGTTACGATATAGCGCAATAATACGATACGCCCCGACGACTAACAAGCGCCATTTCGGCTCTGCCATGGCCCGGGTCGGCGACGAACACAGTCGCGAAAACCGCACGAATTCCCCGATTCACGGCACCCGCGCTCGCCGTCCGAGATCCTCGCGATCACGCAAACTACTTCGCTGTCACGTAACTGCCTGCTATAATAAAGGGGTAAAAACCTATCGCCAAAACCCATCCGCTGATCGCTCAGGAGTTGGAATGTTGCATTCGATCGACGCGCCGGACATCGAGCGCCGCACCATCCGCGCCACGGCGTTGCGCATCATTCCGCTGTTGATACTCTGCTATTTCTTCGCCTATCTCGACCGCGTCAACTTGAGTTTCGCCTCGCTGCAGATGAATAAGGCGCTGCAGCTGTCGGCGACGGCCTACGGATTCGGTGCCGGTCTGTTCTTTCTTACTTATTGCGCGTGCGAAATCCCGAGCAATTTGTTGCTCTACCGCTTCGGCGCCACGCGCTGGATCGCAAGGATCATGTTCACCTTGGGCGTGTGTGCGGCCGCCATGGCGTTCGTCTCCGGCAAGGCGAGCTTTTACACGGTGCGGCTGTTGCTCGGCGCTGCCGAAGCGGGCTTCTACCCCGGAATCTTGTTCTTTCTTACGTTGTGGTTTCCGGCCGCCTACCGCGCCCGGGTGCTGGCGGTGTTCATCGCGGCGATACCGATCAGCGGCATCATCGGCGCCCCGGTGTCCGGGTTGTTGTTGTCGCTGAACGGGCTCGCCGGGCTCCAAGGCTGGCAATGGTTGTATCTGATCGAAGCGGCGCCGGCATTGCTGCTCGGACCGGTGGTCATCTGGCGATTGCAAGACAACCCGGCGCAAGCCGCTTGGCTGCCGGACGAGGAGCGTCATTGGCTGATCGACCGGCTGCAAAGCGAACGGACCGCGGTCGAGAGCCGCAAGAAATATTCCGTGCTGGAGTCCCTGACCAATCCCCGGCTCCTGTTGCTGGCGGCGGTATATTTCACCAATGTCTGCCTGCTCAACAGCATCACGTTCTTTCTGCCGCATATCGTCAAGAGTTTTGGCGCCAGCGACCGGCAAACCGGGCTGATCGTCGCGCTGCCGAGCGTGCTGGCATTGGTGGCACTGATCTGGTGGGGGCGCCGTTCCGACCGGCGGCAGGAGCGCTATGGCCACGCGTCGCTGGCCAATTTTTGCGGTGGCGCCGCATTGCTGGCGTCGGTACTGATCGCTGACCCGGTGTTTCGGGTGGCTGCCATTGCGGTCGCGTTCGCCTGCACGCTTGCCTTCACGGCGCCGTTCTGGTCGATACCGGGCAGCTTTCTCACCGGTGCCGCGGCCGCCGGCGGCATCGGCGCGATCAGCGCCCTCGGAGTACTCGGTGGCTTTCTCTCGCCTTGGTTCATTGGTTTGATGAAAGACACCACCGGCGATTTCCGCGCCGGTCTCGGCATCATCGCGATACTCGCCATGTGCATCGCCGTCGCCCTGTATCTCGCAGGTCGTGCGCATTCGCGACAATCCGTGACCACCCTGGTAAACACCGTCTGAAAGTAAAGAGGAGCTTCCCTTGAGCGCAAAATCCCCCTACGTCATTCGCGCCTCCGAGCAGGAGGGCTATAGCCCCGCCAACCATACCGGCACCAAGAACTACCGACTGGTGGGCCCCAAAGTGAACGGCGCCAAGTACATGGAGATCGCACTCGGCGACATCGAACGCCACAAGGGCTCTCCGGCGCATGCCCATCCGGATCTGGAACAGGCGGTGTATATCCTCGAGGGCGAAGCCATCGCCGGCATCGACGGCGTCGATCACCATGTCAAAGCCGGCGACATGATGTTCTTTCCCCCCAAAGTGTTTCACGACATCCGCGTGTTGACCGAGCGTATCAAGCTGCTGGTGATCTACTCGCCCCCTTACGGCGAAGATCCAGCGAAGGTCATGCACTTGCCGAAGACCGATGCCTCCTAGGATTTGAGGCCCGCTTCCATCCAGGCGGTGTCGAACTCGAAGGAAAAGCGCTCGGAGACTTTGAAATAAGCCCTCGCTTCACGTGGCAATGCCGGGAACACGGTCTGCAACGCGGCCACTCGGGCGGCTGGAGTACCGATCCTGGCAATCCACGTCGGAAAGTCGATCGAGGTCTTCCAACTGTCCACCGATGATTCAGCGAAGCCCGCGGCGCGCTGCATCGCGCGCCATTCGGAAACCCGATAATCGCGCACATGCGAAGCGTCGCGCAGAAACTCGATCACCTGGAGCGACGTGTCGAGCAGGGGGGACTCCGGTGCCACGACATCGATGACGACCAGTTGTCCACCCGGAGCCAACACCCGGGCACATTCCTCGAGCGCTCGCGGCACACTCGCCCAGTGGTGCGCAGAGTACCGGGTCACCACCAGATCGAAAGCGCCATTGCCGAACGGCAGAGTTTCTGCGGTGCCGGCCATGGTCGCGATCGCGGCGTATCCGCGCCTCGCGCTCTCCTGCGCCACCACGCTCAACATCTCTAACGCCGGATCGTACGCGACCACGCGAGCGGCGCCACCCCGCGCCAGCGCATAGGCCACGTGGCCGGCGCCACAGCCCAGATCGAGCGCCCGCACGGATGGCGTGCGCCGCACGATCTCGACCAGCCGCTCGAGGTCCGCGCCCTGCGAATGGACTTCGCTGGCGAGGTAGTATCCGGCATTCGAGCCGAACTGATTCACGGTCAATGCTTGTTGATCCATCACGCTCTCCTTGATGCCTTGGACTGCAATCCATCCTACGAGCGATCCAAGCTATCTATACTGAGTTTTTCTCAGTAATCAAACTCAAGACGCTCATGGCCAAACCGACTGCCGCCGCCCCCTTGCGAGCCATTCAGGCGTTTGCCGCGGTGGTGCGCGCGGGCTCAGTAGTCGGCGCTTCCGATGCTTTGACCGTCACCGCCTCGGCGGTCTCCCATCTGCTTCGCCAGCTCGAGACGCGGCTCGGCGTCCAGCTATTTACCCGACACGGCCGTCGGTTGGTGCTCACGGCGGACGGCGAGCGGCTGGCCGCTGCCGTGGTCCCGGCGCTTGCCGCCATCGATGACGCTGTGGGCGGGTTCATTCGACGCGGCATTGAACTGCGGATTAGCCTGCTATCGAGCTTCGCCGTCCACTGGCTCATTCCAAGGCTGAGCCGGTTCTCACCAAGGAGACTTTCGACTGCGCCATCCGCCTCGGTCGTGGGAGTTGGCCAGCGGTCAGCTCATCATTCCGCATCCGCTGCGCGTACCGCTCGAGGACGCGTATTGGCTGGTGTGGCGACCGGGGCGGGAGTCTACCCGCCCGGTCGCCGCGTTCCGTCGATGGTTGGCTAGTGAGTTGACGTTCAGGTCCTAGAACTTGACGCGCCCGGTCACATACCACTCGGCGGGCGGATTGTAGGTGCCGTAAATGATGCTCGCCGTCGTATCCTGGTTGCCGGTCGTCAGGAACCGGTCGTCCGTGATGTTGGTGCCGCCGAACGCGACCTCGTACTTGTCGTCGGGCGACGCATAGGTCAACGAGGCGTTCAACAGGTTGGTCACGGGTCGCATCAACAGTGAGGTGTTGATCGCGTCGTTGGCCATCTCGGACATGTGGGTGAAGTCCAGGCCCAAGCGCACCGATCCGCCATTGGGCAGACCCGTCTTGTAGGTCGGGCTCACGCTGTACTTCCAACGCGGCGTCTTCGGCAACAGGCTGGAGGTGGTGATGCAGCCCTGGAATGGCTGCACGCACGATTGTCCCGCGTTGATGCCGGGCGCGAGGAACGTGTAGTACGCATCGATGAAGGCGCCGGTTGCGGCCAGCGAGAAGCCGTGCCCGATGATCCACGTACCATCCAATTCCGCGCCTTTGATGTCGGCATCGCCGGCATTCTCGATGGTCGGGGAGAGTCCCTGCTGGAAGTTGAGCTGAATGCTGTCGTACTTCGTATAGAACACGTCCGCGTTCAACTGCACGGTGCGATCGAGCCAGTCGGACTTCACGCCCAGCTCATAGGTGTCGGCCTTTTCAGGACCGAAGGTCGGCACCCGCAGCGGATCGAGAGGGGCGGTCAGACGGGTGGTCCAGCCGCCGTCCTTGTAGCCCTTCGAGTAGGTGAAGTAGGACATCACATCCTTGTTGAACGTGTACTGCAGGCCGAGGGTCGGCGTAAACACCGAGAACTCCTGGGCGTTGTTGCCGGTCGGCGTCGTCTGGAACGGCGGGCCCGCCACGGCGAACACCGGCTGGCTCTCAGCCAACGTTTTGTGATCGGAGGAATAGCGGCCGCCGGCAATCACGTTCAAGTTATCGACCACGGTGTACTCGAGGTGGGTATAGCCCGCGTAGGATTTCGTCTCGATCGATTCGTAGCCTTGAATCTGCAGCAGGCCTTCGCCGATCAACACGTAGTCGGCTTCGGCACCCTGTTCGTCGAAGTAATAGAGACCGGCCGAATACTTGAGCCGATCGTTCAAGGCGATGCCGGTCAATTGCAGTTCCTCGGACACCTGATGTTGGGTCTGGGCGAACCAGCCCTCATTCATGATGACGGGTGAAGCGGAAGGCTCCAAGCCCACGTCCCAGTCCAGTTTTCGGTAGCCCGTGATCGACTTAAGGTGGGTCGCGTCCGTGAATTCCCAATCCGCCGTCACCGAGGTACCGAACTGGTCCATCTTGTCGAAATCCGGACCGGTCCCGTAGGAGAGGTCGGGATTGCCGGTGATGTATTGATTGCCGAACGGCAGCCGGTAGGACAGCGGGCTCGAGTTCGCACCCGAGATTGACGGTCTGCCGCAACCCGGGACAAATTCACCGTTGATGCACAAATTATAAAACAAGCCAAATAGCGCGGCACTGGCCGGCACGCCGGGTTGTGGCGCCGTGATCGTCGCGAGCAGCGATTCCGGCACGGACGATTCATCGACGTGTGTCCAGTCGCCGGTCCAGGTGACGTTGAGGTTTTCCGCGGCCTTCCACAGCACCTTGGAGCGCAGGACGTACTCGCCCTCGCCGCCCTCGGTGGCGAAGGTCTCGGTGCCGCCGTTCGGAAACTCGGAGATCGGCGTCTCCACGTAGGGCACGGACGATGGATACGGGATGCGCTTCTGATACCCGTCGCGATTCAGCGAGGAGAAGGTGAACGAGGACAGCACCGTATCGCTGAACGGGATATCCATGGTCGCCTGGACGTCGCGGCGGTTGTAGCTGCCGACGGTGGCCTCGGCTTTGATCATGAACTGATCGCCCGGAGTGCGGGTGACCACGTTGATCGCACCGCCGATGGTGTTGCGCCCGAACAGCGTTCCTTGGGGACCCTTGAGTATTTCAACCTGGTCGACGTCGAGCAGATTCACGTTCGCCCCGGTGGTGCGGGCAAAGTAAATGCCGTCCACGTAGACACCGACGCCCGGATCGAGATTGATTCCGAAATCGTCCTGACCGATTCCGCGGATCGACGCCGACAACACCTGGTTCGAACCGCCGAACGGCGACGCCGTGTCGAGATTCACGCTGGGTGAGAGCCGCGCCAAGCCCTGAACATCGACGATGTTCTTGTCCTGCAGCGTCTGCGCCGTGAAGGTCGTGATCGCAATTGGCACGTCTTGCTCGTTCTGCGACCGCTTTTGAGCGGTGACCACGATCTCCTCGATCTGGTCGGAACTTGCCTGCGCCTGCTGCGCCATGGCGTCGGTGGCCGCCGTCGAGCCGGTCGTGCAAACCGCCGCGGCGACGAGCGCAAATGCGTTTTCGCGCAACGTTTCCAAGTGTTTATTCGCCATCACTCCCTCCTGTCCAAATATCGATAGATGAATAAATTTTCGCTATTGCGAAATATATTTCGTGATGGCGGCGAATGCTATCGGAAAACTCCGGTCGACGCAAACCCTGCGGCCAGGGTATCTCGGCGTGACTGCTGCGCTGAACATTATGTCGACCCATACTCGTCGCCGCCGCGGCGACTGCGAACGGCATCACGAAATGAAACAGTCGCAGCGCACATAATTTCGCTCCATTCGCGGCATCAAATGTGTCGTGACCTTCGAGGATTCAATCGTGCGAGCGCCGTATTTATTCATTCTGGCTTCGACCCTGATGCTTTGCATCGGCGGCGCGCGTGCCGCACCCTCCGCCGGCACTCTGTCGGTCAGCACGACGGTGGCCGAGGTCTGCAGCGTCAGCACTGCGCCGATGGTGTTCGCGCCCCAGGGTCCGGTGACCGGCGCGCAATCCGGTTCCACCACACTCCGAGTGGCCTGCAGTACCGCGGGCCCGTTCAACGTGACTCTGGATGGCAAGCAGAGCCTGGCTAATGGCTCGTACACGTTGCATTACGGCGGAACCAGCGCCGATGCGATCATGGTGTCGATCGAGTATTGACACCCGGGTATTCTGTCAAAATGTCGGCGGGGACACACGCCGAAGATCACCGGCAAGTGCGACGGGTTTCACAGTCTGCCCAACTCCCAAGTGCCTAAACTCTTGCGACTCATGTCAGACACCATGAAAATCCCGCGCCCACTGTTTTGCCGTCGACAGAATGACGTGGACGGACGCGGGGCGGTGGACGCGACCGGCGCCCACATCCAAATCAAGACCCGCTACAGCGATACGCAGCAACTGCCACAGCTGTTTGTGGAGGACGACATGGAGCGGACCGCAGATATGCCGTCGCTCGGGTGACCGAGCGCATCATTGGCGCGTAGCGGCGACGCGCGGCGCGGCGTTGTGTTCCAACCAGCCGCCGCCGAGCGCCTGATACAGCGTCACCAGGTTCGACATTCGGGCAAACTCCGTGCCGATGAGGATCTGTTGGGCCGCATACAGAGAGCGCTGCGAGTCCAGGGCATTCAGATAGCTATCCACGCCGCCCCGAAAGCGCGCGTCCGACAATCGATAGGCCTGCTCGGACGCCGTCACCAGCGCCTGCTGCGCGGTGAGCTGTTTTTTCAACGACTCTCGCAGCGCGAGTCCGTCGGCGACTTCACGGAAGGCCGTCTGCACGGCGTGCTCGTATTTAGCCACCTCGATGTCGTGCGCGGCCTGCGCGGCGGCGAGATTGGCCCGGTTGCGGCCACCGGCGAAAATCGGCAGGCTCACCTGGGGAGCGAACACCCAGGCATGAGAGCCGGCGGCGAATAGTCCGGACAGACTATCGCTGGCCGTACCGTCCGAGGCGGTGAGCGTGATGCTCGGGAAGAATGCAGCGCGCGCTGCGCCGATATTGGCATTGGCGGCGCGCAACGTACGCTCCGCCTCCAGCACGTCCGGTCGCCGTTCGAGCAGATCGGAGGGCGTTCCTGCGGGCAATTCGCTGTTCGGGTCGAGCACCGGCAGCGCAGCGCCGTCCCCGCGCGGCTGGAGCGCCTCCGGTACGGTGACACCGACCACCAGGTCGAGCGCATCGACATCCGCGGCGATCTGCCCGGAGTATCGGGCGACATCGACCCGGGCACTCTGCACGGTGGTCTCGGCTTCGCGCAATGACAGATCCGACGCCGTGCCGATTTGCGCCTCGCGCCGCGTGAGGTCATAGGATTCGCTCTGGCTGCGCAAAGTCTCCGTCGCGAGTGCAAGGCGCTGGCGGTCACTGGCCAGTGTCAGATAATCGACCGCCACCTCCGCCACGAGACTGATCTGCACATTGCGCCGCGCCTCCTGCGTTGCCAGCAGCGTCTCGCGTGCCTGCGCCGTCAGGCTGCGAAGTCGGCCGAACAGATCGATCTCATAGGCGCTGATTGCGAGGCCCGCGCTGTAATCGCGGGTCACCGCCGGGAGTCCCGGGGCGGCAATCGACTGCGGAGTGCGGGCGCTATCACCCCCTGCCGTGGCATCGATGTCGGGCAGCAAAGCGGCGCGCTGCACACGGTATTGCGCCCGCGACTGCTCGATGTCGAGCACGGCGACACGTAGATCGCGGTTGTGCTCGAGCGCGAGCGCGATCACTTGGCGCAACCGGTCGTCCGTGAAGAACTCGCGCCAGCCGATGTCCGCCGCAGCGACCGGATCGCTTACCGGTGCCGCCGCGGCAACGGCCGCGCCCACCACCGGCGGCGGAAAGGCGTCCGGTACCGGCAATGGCGGTCGCTGATACGCAGGTATCAAGGTGCAGGCGTCGACCACCACGAGCACCATGGCGGCGAAGGTCGCGCGGCGCAGCACGGCCCAACAGCCGGCGACATCCATGTCATTGACCTCGCGGGAGCACGGGTTGCGCGGCCGATGATTCGGGCCCGCCCGGCACCTTGTTTGGCCGGCCCACCGACGCGTTGCCGTCGACCCGAAATAGCCGCGTGACGACGACGAAGAAAACCGGCACGAACACGATGGCTAGCAGTGTGGCCGAGGCCATTCCGCCGAATACCGCCGTGCCGAGCGCATTCTCGGCGCCCGCGCCCGCACCGTCCGCGAGCAGCAGCGGCAATACGCCGAGCATGAACGCGAGCGACGTCATCAGGATCGGCCGCAGTCGCAGGCGCACCGCCTCTAGCGTCGCCTCGATCAAGCCGAGCCCGGTGGCCTTGAGGTCGCGCGCGAACTCGACAATGAGAATGGCATTCTTGGCGGACAGGCCAATGGTGGTGAGCAGTCCGACCTGGAAGTAGACGTCATTCATCTTCCAGGTGAGGATGGCCGCGATGATCGTGCCGAGTACGCCCAGCGGCACCACCAGGATAACGGCGAGAGGAATCGACCAACTCTCGTACAGCGCCGCGAGGCTCAGGAACACCACCAGGATCGACACCGCATACAGGAGCGTGGTCTGGCTGCCCGACTCGCGCTCTTGCAGCGACAGTCCGGTCCACTCATAGCCGATCCCCGCCGGCAGCCGTGCAGCAAGCCGCTCCATCGTGGCCATCGCCTCGCCGCTCGACGCCGTGCCGGGCTTCGCCATGCCGAGGATCTCCATCGAGGGTACTCCGTTGTAACGCTCGAGGCGCGGCGACGCCGTGCTCCAGCTCGCACTCGCGAACGCCGCAAACGGCACCATGCCGCCGCCGGCATTGCGCACGTACCAGTCGTCGATATCGACCGGCAGCATGCGGAACGGCGCGTCGGCCTGGAGAAAGACTTTTTTCACCCGGCCCCGGTCGATGAAGTCGTTCACATAGTTGCTGCCCCAGGCGGTGGCGAGGGTCTGGTTGACGTCGGCCAGGGAAAGCCCGAGTGCGCCCGCTTTTGCTTGATCCACGTCGATGTGAAACTCGGGTGCATCGTCCTCACCGTTCGGCCTTACGCCGACGAGACCGTTCTCTTTCATCGCCATGCCGAGCAGCTCGTTCCGCGCTTTCAGGAGCGCCGCGTGACCTAGATTCGCACGATCCTCGAGCATGAGATCGAAGCCCGTCGCATTGCCCAGTTCCGACACCGCCGGTGGCGAGAAGGTGAACACCTGCGCATCGCGCAGCTTGGTGAAATGCTGCATGGCCCGCTCCGCCACGGCCGAGTCCTTGAGGTCGGCACCCGGCCGCTCGCTCCAGGGTTTGAGTGAAATGAAGCCCATCGCCATGTTCTGGCCGCTGCCCGCAAAGCTGAAGCCGCTGATGATGAAAATCGAGGCAACCGAGCGCTTCTCGTCCTCGAGAAAGTAATGCTCGACCTGTTCGACCACCTTGAGGGTGCGCTCCTGCGTCGCACCGGGCGGCAGCTGAATCAGCGAAAACAGCAGCCCCTGGTCCTCGTCTGGCAGGAAGCCGACCGGAATCTTTAGAAAGGCAGCGACCACGAGGGCGACGATGACGGCGTAGATGAGCATGTAGCGGCGGGGAGTTCGCAGCAGACGAGTCACGAGACCGACGTATCGGGCATTGCCCCGATCGAACACCCGGTTGAACACACCGAAGACACCGCCGCGCTGGTGCCTGGCTCCGGCCGGAACGGCCTCGAGCAGCGTCGCGCACAGCGCCGGCGTGAGCGTGATCGCAACCAGCACGGACAGCGCCATGGCCGAGACGATGGTGATCGAGAACTGGCGGTAGATGACGCCGCTCGAGCCGCCGATGAAGCTCATTGGCACGAACACCGCGGATAGCACCAGCGCGACGCCGACGAGCGCACCGCTGATCTGCCCCATGGATTTGATCGTGGCGGCCCGCGGCGCCAGGCCCTCCTCTTGCATCACCCGCTCGACATTCTCGACCACGACGATCGCGTCATCCACCAGGAGCCCGATCGCCAGCACCATCGCAAACATGGTCAGCGTATTGATGGAGTAGCCGAACGCCGCGAGCACGCCGAAGCTGCCGAGCAGCACCAGGGAG
>Ga0116230_10000544_pt1 | contig 33517 bp, 21 predicted proteins | sample S1TSphfallax_3_FD_88678 | JGI IMG/M metagenome (GOLD analysis project Ga0116230, IMG submission 88678) | Host-associated microbial communities from peat moss isolated from Minnesota, USA - S1T2_Fd - Sphagnum fallax MG | ecosystem: Host-associated > Plants > Peat moss > Unclassified | place... | reverse complement strand
TCTCTCTCTCTCTCTCTCTCTCTCTCCTTCTCCTAATACCATGTTCTGAAGCTAAAATGCTCAATTTAGCAAAACAATGCAAAATGTGACATCTTTACAGTTCATGTTTGAAATTCTTGGCGCTTGATATATCCCCAAGCATGATGAGCCATGCTTTTCTTGGAATCTAGCTCTTCTTTGAATGGTGCAAATGGAGAGTTAGAGCAACTCCATCAGAGGTCAGTATGTGACCTGCAAATTAAAATTGCATGAGGAAAGGTCAAAACATTCCAGTTTGGCTCAGCGAAATGGTTTTGGTCCTGCATATTTGCGAAGTTAATTTGCGGAGGCTTGTAAAGGGCACAGCAAGGCCAAAAACCTCCTGTTGATTGGCTAGATAGTTTGATTGTCTAGGTGGGTTGCTATAAGTAGTCTCCCACCTATTTGCAGTCCTAGTTTTAATTTTATGGGCAGGGTTCGAAAAAAGTAAAGACCTAGGCACTGCTGCAGATGCTCTTGTTCAATTTTCCCTTCAAGTGATCACCTGTTCAGTCATGAAATAGCAGTCCACTAAACAAAAGCTTGTTCACAACTAATTGAACTTCAAATATGTATGTACCAATTCCCTACTTCAAAAAGTTATTATCTGGATTTATCCAGAGTATGGCTTCAAGCAGTCCATATATATATATATGATTCAAGAAATTATTTATTTCCATACCATTTTTTAAAAATGAATAGTTAAACCAAATTTGAGATTCCCATAAATTGTGATGAACTATTGGAAACCATATGGGAACATATGAGGGAAATAAAAAGGTGGAGAAGAATATTATTAAATTGATAAACCCATACTATTATCAAATTTCAGCCTATCTACTTTTTTACTTGTGAATATCATGAATGTAAAATTTCCATGTTAATTTGTTTTTTTAAAGTCATAAGCAAATAAGACTTGGGCCAATTGTTGGTCCCAATCCAAAATAAGCATTTGTAGTGGTAAACATACTTTGATTATGTTCTAATGGTCTTGATGAGACACACTCTCGTTATATCACACTTTGGTAAAGCTTGAGATGTATGTCAATAATCAATCTCATAGTCAATGCATATCTTTTCAAACTTAACTGCCTATTCACATCATCGTCTATCTAACTGAATTGAAACATTTCAAATTTCTAAGTAATTTCAATAAATTCCAAGAATTACCAAGAAGTAATTTCAATTCTTCAAGAATGCACCATTTCTTGAGACTTATTTTGCACATACAACAGCATTTTGCGTAATATGTAAGGAATTTCATAGTAATGTTCTCCTTTTGAAACAATGTCATTCCAACCCTTTGTACATCATACATGATTGTTTTTTGTTTTTGGGGTTGAATTTTTTTTACTCAAATGATTTTGTCATCTCTACTTAAAGTTGGATTATTAAGTAGTGATTGAAATCCTTAGTTCATTTTTTTGGACCATGGAGGAACTAGGTCTATGGAGAGGTGATTAATATTCTAAAAAAATTGCAATGAGAAAGTGTAATAAATGAAGTTATGTACCAGATTCCCCTTCGGACACAACCTAGCTAAGGACAGTTGCTTGAATTCCTTGGAAGACTCAGAAGTTAGGACTAGCACTGTTTGATTTTAGTACTTGACAAAAGACTTGCATTTTCATGACCAAAACACAGCCAACCCTTGTAGACCACATTTATTACTTGATAATGAACGAGGGCATACAGAAAAAGGTCAGAATTAAGGTTTTCTGAAAATTCTACAAAAGATTTATCATTGAGGGGAAATTTGTACTTCTAGATCAAAAGCTCGTGGTTTCATTAATCTCACAGTAGGTTTGCTCACAATTTGGACGAAAAAGTTGCATATGATTCTTGGAGACAAGTCCCAAGTACAGTTTTCTGTTTAAATGTGAGGAATTTCCATGGCTGTGGACAGGTTGTGGAAGAGAGCTCTTCTCAGCTACAAAAGGCCTTTGCCAATGTCCTCTTCTTAATACCAATGTAGAACTTCTTCCATACTCATTAGCTTGCAGCATCCCATGTGGGACAAGAGCATGATGCATCCCTTCTTCTCATGATGTCAGTGAGATAGTTCTTATACTATACACAATTATCATACGACTTATTGTATGTGGGCATAGTACACTTTCCATCATTTGCAAAGGATACAGATTTAGGAAGGGCATTATTTCTAAAGTCCTTTGTGCCATGAGCAATCTTGTACTATGACAATACTTTTCAGAGTTACTCCTGTGGTGCAACTCACCAGGTCCCAAGAAACAACACATGAGACATGTGGATGCAGGTAAAGAGCTTGAATTAGCAAAGGCTTTTCTTTGTACAATCTACCTTCATATATCTAGCAGCCTTAGAAGGCAAATTTTGGTTATATTGAAATGCAAAGCCATAAAAAACTTAGAAATGTCCATCCATGTGATGATATCTACACAATCGAAGTCCCTGTCGTCACAATTGACCTTCCATATACTGAATCCTGATGAGTATCTACACAATTAAAGCCCATGTCATCACAAATGACTAATTCAAAGGCACTTGTGGTACAAACATGAGATTTGGGGATGACATTGTAAATTGTCAATCTAACTCTCTTAAGATCTTCACAATATGTTGGACATTGTAAGGACATCATGTCAAATGGATTTGCAGAAAACAGGAGATCAAGTGCAGACTCATGAGCTGTGCTGCATTCATCTGTGTGGCTGGACAGATATGGGGTCGGATGATGGACGGCCTTGTTTGTTACCCGTGAACTTTCTTCAAAAAGAGAAATTATAAATAAAAAATTTGATAATGGATTGAGTTTGGAGGGTTTCAATTGCAAGAAGTGAGAAATAAAATTAGTAAACATTACCAGGTTTCTATATTTGTGTAGCTATAAGTATAGAAGGTTGATAAAAATTTGTAATTCATATGTGGTTTGAATATAACCAGATTTGGCTAAATCTTCTTAGAGATGATGGCCGAATTTTCTACATCTTCCTATTGATGATTGCTACTCAGGCTACAGAAAAAAAATGCCCCAAAAAAAAACACTGATGGGCAGAGGTCAGATTGCTAACCCTCTTATTATTCTGCCAGAGGGACATCATCATATAGTTTCAAACAAAACACAGTAGTGAAGGGGATGTCTACTATATCACCTGTGACACAATCATTGACTCTCCTTTGATAGAAAGAGCTCTACATGATGAAAACTGAATGCACTACTAGTCACGAAGCCCCCAAGAACTAAAAGCCATCTGAAAAGCCTCTCTTTCCAGTGCAATTTTGAGACACTTGATGTCTTATAGTTTTACTTTTAGTTGATTTGTGGTAAAAGTATATTCTGCCTAGAAACAATAATGGAGCCAAAGAGGACCCAAGAAGCTTTTCAGTGTACCTACTGCTAAACCCCTTTTGAGGCTTCACCAGTTGGGTGACACCTAGTAAAAAGTTGATAATGAAATATGACTAAACCAGCCAGTGCACGGCATGAGAAACTTTTGACTAGATAACAGGATGGCGTAGCAAGGTTCCCTGTTCTCAGAGAGAATCCTTTCCTTCCAATAAAATTGCTTCGATGTACTTGTTATGATTGGGATAAAGGGTAAATGCTTGTGCATAAATGGTAAGAAAAAGGGCCATGAGTGAACCAGGGCCAGGGCAAATTGACCTCCACATTGGGATCATGGTAAAAACCTCAAAACCCATTTAGATTTCTTATAAATATTCTAAACATTTATAAATATCATCTCCATAGTTTAACCAGGGTCCCTGAGTTCAAATCTATATTTTTTGGGGCCTAATATGCCCATTTAAATATATAGTTTTTGGCCTTGGGTTGCTTTTAAACATGACAAATAATAGTGCAAGTTGTGCCATTGAACACATATTATAATATTGAATGAATTTTGAAAGGGAAAATGATACACCTTCTTTAGCTTAAGTCAGATATTTAAATTTTATTAAATTTTCAATAAAAATCAAATATTAGAATTTAAATATGACAAAAAATTTCAAATTCAATGCCTCCTACAGCTTAGGTCTAAAAATTACAAAATCACTTCAATTTAACATAACCATGAAAGGCTTTCCAACAATACCAAAAGAATGCCCCAACTTCCCTAATTTATTTTTTTGATTGTGTTGAATTTTAATGACAAAATTGGTCAATAATCAATTTAGCTCATGCACCATAATTCTAAACATTATGAAACCACCTTCATGCACCCCTATTTGTCAAGGGCTTTCCAACAATATCAAGATCATGGTGAGCACAAACAAATTACCCTCTGTAAAAATAGGATATTTCCAACTAAATGAGGGTTTTGAAGTATAGATTTAACATTTCCCAAGTTGAATATAAGATGCCAAGAACCCCTCCACCTACACATGGCATGTGAACTTCAACCCATGTCTATCACATCAAAAATAGCTTGCAAGTTATTTTCCCACCCTCACCCAAAAATTGTGAAATATTGGACAACATAAAATGAATCACTTGTGAAAATACCACAATACAGGTATTCCCATATCAAAGGAATATCATTCTTTCAATAGGATATTGGTAGAAGTGAAATTTAAATCTTGTAGAAATATTCCACACTACTGTAATAACATATTTGCATTTCACATGCATACATTCACTATTTCTATTTTGTTTTTCAACACACTTAACACTGCCATTCATTAAAACATCAAATTCATGATTATTTTATATAATTAGAATTTTCATTTCAATATACATTGAAAAAAACTCCAAAAACAATATTACAATTCATTTCATCATATTTTGATATTATTGAAAATTCACACAATAATATAAACATAAAATTCATTACAAAGGTTTGTGCTTCTATGTATTATTGAAAACATGAATCAAAATTACAACAAAATCCCATGTTTTGTTGAAAAAAATTGAAAACAACAATTAAAATCTGTCGTATATCCATAATAGAATTTGTGGTTTTCTACAAGTACCTTCAGCTCCTCTTACTTTTTCCAAAACCATGTTTCTAATAATGTCTTTCCTTTTCCCTAGATCTTCCCTCTTTAGGTAGTCCTATGTGACATTATCATGGTTTAAACCAATAAGAATTAAAAATTCAAAAATAAGAAAGTTCTTTGATCAATCCGTATCTTAAATGCATGTTCATGCAAAATCATGTAATCATCCAACCCCCTTAACATTACCCTTTTGTACTTTGGATTCTATCCTTGAAATCCTTGGAAAATGACAAAAAATGAAATGAACGTATTTTACAATGTTCTAAATATTTGTCTCCTTTACAATAAATTCTATAATCTCAACTTGTACGGCAACCAGTGGTTCTATACCCACTTCTAGCTTTATAGTTTTAACCTACATCTCCATCTTTGCAGTTTTAACCTCCTCCTCCACTAACTCAATTTGTGGTTCTATTACCAAGGGTTGTATCTTAGATACTTTTTTTTCTTCTATTGTTGGAATAATCTCCACTTGTTTTTGTTCCTGAGTTTTTTATGGTTTTTTCTCTTCCTAACCCCCTCTTTTGAGGTCTTATGGTTTTTCTGTTTATACCTCCGCCTCTGGAGCTACTTGACTTCTAAGGTCCTATGGTTCCTCAATCTGCACTTCTTCCTCCTGAGCTGTTCCATTGGGCCCTACTTTGATCTCCTCATTTTGGCCCAATACCTATATACTTGTTGGACTACCATAAATAAAATCTAGAATTTTATTTTGATAAGCTTCCAACTTGTACCTTAAAATTCTTTCATTAGCTCTATGTTGAGCTAGATTCTTCTCCAACTCCTTTGTATAATATTCTTCTACAACCTCTCACCATTCCTTAGATTCTGGTTCAAAATCCTTCATCTTGTTCTTTGTCCTCATTAAGGTATAGTATTATAGCATTTGTTCATAATTTTCTAGTCTTTTTTTGACACTATCTGAGTTCAGACTCTTCTTGTGTTCCTGTGCCATCTCCAACTATGTTTATAAGTGCTGTAGATTCACCTGATACTCCATCTTTTCCTCCAGAGTTCGTTCAACATTAGTTTTAGGTATGATCTTGCACCATAGCCTTGTCATGTTCTTTTTATGTTTATGTTTGCATATGTTAGCATAATAAAAATTCATTTTCATGTTTGTTTTACACATTTTGTGTTCTTGTTTTTAGTTCTTGTGTTTTTGTTTTTGAATTGCATGATTTTGCCTTATTCCTTGTTTGAAAGTTAGACTTAAACCTTTCCTTTAACCTTTGTTCTTGTGGATTGTGTCCTTGACAATTTTAAATTGTGATCACATTTTAAGATGAAACACAAAAATTTGTGCATAATAAAAAATGATTAACACAATACATGTGATATATTGAAGCAATTGTGAATATGATAAATAACAAGTTACATAATATTTTCTTCAAAAATTCCTTTTACTGAAAAAAAATGTTTTTGGCAAAAACATTTCAAAAGGACAACAATCTTTAATCCCAAGTAAACACATTGGCTTGTTAAATCTCATTTGGGCCTAAGGGTTTTTTTGGGTAGGTTATGAAATAATTGATATTTTAGGAATATTTTTAAATATATTAATTATATTTTAAATATATTCTCATAATGAATCATATAGGCACTTTGTTTACATTTAAATGGATTACAAATTATTTTTTTGCATGCCATTTGGAATAAAATGGAAACGACCTCCCCTTGTAGCTACCACATTATAATAAACATGACAATGGTAAAAAATGAAATCACATATCACATAAAACACATAATCATTGCTAGTTTTGTAAATAACAAATTTATAGAATTTCATATTGTAAATTGGATCTTATGTTCTTCAATGAATAAATCCGTAAAAGTGGTTGTGTGAATTTTTAAATGGATGGAAGAAAAGGCTTCTATTACCTATCTTCACCTAAAGTAATAGGTACAAAACATATTCCCATGATAATTCCTTTGAAGTCTTACTATGGTCTACAACATTCTTCCATATGTAGACTCTAGCTTTTAACCCATGTGTTTGAGAGATTGAAAATACTTGTATGGATCACTTTAAATATGTTGCCTATGGATTACATGTTTATTTAGGTAGAAATTGTAGGCCAAATTGGCATGGTGAAGGATTCAAGACAAAAAAAACAAAACAAAGTGGGATCTTTGATTTTATGACGTGCTCCCAAGTTCCTTGTTGGACCCAAATTGGGTCTAAATAAGTCAAACAACGAAATTGTTTGGAACTCAGGGGCACAATCCCAGCTTTCAGCATTAAAAGGGGTAGAGGGGCATGCTGAAGCTCCGGGATGGGACTAGCAAGAGTGACAAGCTTTAGTTACTTACTCGAACCTGCATCAAACCAACCAATGAGTTGGTTAGTTCACATTTTGGAACACCTTTAGTGCTAGGACAAGCCACGGGTAATTCTAGACTCACAAGACTCACAAGACTCACCACAGCCCATATTCGAGGGAAGCCACCACCTTCCCCCATATAGTATTATCTGTGTTTCTCTGCGACAACTACATCCGAATGGCTTTTTATCCCGGGACTCCCAAGGAGGAGTCCCAAAACTGTCCCGATTTGGACTCCTGGGACTTTGCAAGTTCACAACTCTTTGCTCAGACCTTCGATTGGGATGAGGTCTAAAGCAAACTTGTAGCTCTCCTTGAGAGATTTCCAATGGTGTGTTGCATTCCACCTGCACACACTGGGGTCGGGTCGATTCCCGACTTTTAGTGGTCGGGAGTTAAACTGCCAGTTTGACTCCCGGCCCTTCTTTTTGCCATAACTCGTGCTGAAAATGTCCAAATGGTTCATGCGAGGCCATTTTCGACATCTATACTTTGATAGCTTTTTAATGATATAAAGAATACCTCAAGGCAAGGTGTTTTGACCCCTGCAATTGAACTTTGAAGTTTTAGGATTTCCTAAGGACTCCCAAGTCCCCATTTCGTGAGTGTGAGTGTCATCCTCACACTTTTCCAAAAGTGGGGTTGTGACATTTTACATCATTGATTTAGACCTAGAAAAATTGATCACAAAAATACACATTAAAAATGTGGGGGATGTTGTGGCATGGGTTAGGTGAACACAATTAACTATGAATAAAAGTCCTTGATTCATCATAAGTTTTTCTTAATTATGAATAGTCTCAAACATTTGGTACATGATTGTGTCCATCTCAAAGATAGGCAACCACCAACTTGATCGACATTGCAACTATTCAAGGAGGCTTTATCATGCTTGGGATATGGTTTAAGAAATATGTTCTTAAGTTGTAGAATTCAGTAGATAATGAAAGATTCATAGTTGTTGGCAAACACGATCATGACCATAAGCACCCATATAGGAAGGGTTTATTGTAAAAAATGAATCCCCCTTAGCCCTCAGCTCCCATGAAGAGAGACCCATAAATAGAAGAATTATAGCAACACCTTTAGCCTAGTTCATCTTCAAATGCTGTTCTTGTGAAACACCCTAGAATAAAAAAGTTTGTCACAAATATTTGTGCAAACTTATTTTTGTGTGTTAACTACATTTCCAAGTGTTTTAGGTTTATACATGGTCAATTTGGAAATATAATAATGTTTGTTGACAACTTGACTTTATTAAAGCGTATGGTAAGATTTCCTAAGACATTTTGTTCTTTGTCATGAGGAAATTGGGGATGACCAAGGAATTTGTATACATGGTCAATTTGTTTTTTCAAGATGAAGATTCATTCATTTATTTCAATGGCAACATGACCCTAGCCTTCAAAATCAAAAGATGGGTGAGGCAAAGATGCCCATGTGCCCTTTGCCTCTTCTTGCTAGTGGGTGAAATCCTAAACATGGTCAAGCAAGCTTTAAATAGTGGTGAAATAAGAGAAATCCTAAACAATACTAGGAGGTGAAAAGAAACAAATCCATTACTAGAATGTTGAATCTACAAATGTCCCTATCATTGGTAGGCAATGAGACTAATGTGGATAAAATGGTGGGTCTTTTCAGTAGGTTCTATTTATTTCAAGCCTAAAATTTAACTAGGAGAAACATATGGCATGCATTTTGGTGTGGAACCTTAAGCTTTATGCCAAGATGGACAAGGGAACATAGTTGGAGTGGGTTATAGATGGTGAGATCTCTCAATTGTTGGGCATTGCCTTTGGGGTTTAATTGTTAAGTACACAATTTGGATTTCTTGATTAATAAAATAAAATAAAACTAAAGTTCTAGGGCATGATCCACCTCCCAAATGATAGGAGGGAAATGATTATTAATTTTGTGTTAAGCTTTATAATATGGTTTTTGATGGTAACTTGGGTGGGTTCAATTAGGGCAATGGGTGAATGTTAAAGGCAAAATTGTGCTATCCATGTTGAACAAATTGGACAAAGGTAGTATAAACATTTGACAAGGTGGATAAAGGTGTCACAATATTGTGTGGATTAAGACTTATGATGACTAATTCAAATTGAAGTCTATGGTGGGAATTTGAAGAGATTTCTAAAGAAACATTGTTGAGGATTAAGGATTATCACATAAAGGATGATGAGGAATTAAAATTGAGGAAAAAAAAAGTAGTTGTGAGATATGAAAAACTTAGGTTAGAATTAGAGAACAATTTTGACGAGGAAAAACAAGGATACTATAGTATGATTTTTTTTTCATATTTTTTGTTTCCATTTAATATGAAGGTTTGATTATGTTTTCAAATCATTACAAAAATCATAATTATACATATATGTACTTTGAGTTTTATCTTTAATTTCTATAGTTCTTATGAAATAGATTTGTATGTTTAAAGATAATAGGTTAAAATATATATTCCAAAATAAACAAAGTGTTAGAATACTAGTGTTTACTAGTGAAAAACACATTAAACACCTAAAAAATTGTTGTTGCAAGTTTAATATTTTTTTAGTAATGTATGGAAATTAGATTTTTTTAAAAAATAATTATATTTGATTAGCTTAAGACTTAAGCAAATGAATTTGTTTAAAAAATTCAACAAACATTGAAGATTTTGAACATATGGAATATATTTGTTATGAAATGATACTTGTCATTGAATATGAAAAATATGCAAATTTATTTCAAGCTAAGGTTATTAGTGAATTTTTTTGGTGAATGATAAATTTGACATACAAAAGTTTAAGATTTTATGCTGAAAATCCATTCAAACAATGCATTTTTTTGCACTTTTTGAAAGATAAAAAATATTAATTTCTTCTATGCATATGACAGAGGTGAAAGTGTATGGACATCACATCAATTTGGTGGACCCAAAAAACACACTTAGTGTTAATGAACAAATGGGCGCTTTCAAACTAAAATAAGGCTTCCAAACTAAAAAAATTTAACCACATAAATATTCTTAAAACATTTAAAACATTGTATGTGCAAGTATTGTCCTTCCAAACAAAAAATATGGATGTTTGATATTCATTGGACTCTAATAAAGGGGGTCCAACCACATTATAATGAGCCACATTTGCCCCCTTAGTCCTTTGATTTTTATTTTAATTTTTCTATCAAAAATATTCTTGAGTTGTTTTTGAAAATTTTTAAAATAATAATTTGTCAAGGTTTACATTAATTTTTTTCCCAAAAATCATTTTCAAATATTTTCAAATAGGTGCTTTAAGTGATTTTATTACTTAAAATCATTAGTTACAATTGTTTGAAAAATGTTTTTGGGTAATTTTTTCATTAGATTAATTCCAAAATTTAAAGATATGTATAAAACTGTATTGAAAATAAAAATATAAAAAAATTATTCCATTTATTTATTTAATTTTTAGATACACAAAATTGAGGACTATTACAATAATTGTTTTAGTACATGTTAACAAAATTACACCCAAGGTCATTAGTCAATTTCAAGATCCAAATTTTAAGTCGAATCTCCAAATCTTGGAAGATTATGAATAAATCAATCCATCCTAATCATATGTTAATAGATGCCATTAGTAAAGTGAGGATTTGGTGTCCATGTCAAGAAAAAAACTCCATCAAAATGGGCTCTCATACTATAGGTGACATCTAGAACTCCCAAACATGTAGGAATGTGAAACTAGATTGAGATAAGAGACTCATATTAATTGAAGGAAGAAGAATGTGGTGTATGGGAAAGGATTATCAAGAAGTTGTTTCCTAGGTGGAAATTTGAACTTCATTCCCCCACACAACAAATTATTGTTGAAAAGTGGATTGTGTTTTACACCAAGAACTTGAGCATAAAACTAAGATTGGTGATGTATATACCACAAAGAAATTCCTCCCCACTTGGACAAAAAATAGAATTAAAAAAAATGTGGCCTAATCTATTGTCCCCAAATTATAGTAATAAATGGAATGAAGTTTGTCTGCAAAAGGAATCAAATGAAGAAAGATGTTGAATTCTTGTGGGCATTGTAGCACAAAGCCATTGCAATTAATGTTTGAATAACAAAAATCTGCAAGGATGCAAAAGTAAATCTACCCCATGTGTAATTTGGAAATTCTTGAAACCCATATGCACAAATTTTATGATTGCCCTAGGGTGAAACAAGTGTGGTTGTGGGTTGCAACCAGGACACATTGCAAGTAGATGGTAAAATGAAAATGTTAGACATACATTGTAATGCAATGCTTTTAAAATAAAAGATTCCCTTGAACTTATATGTGCCATTCAATGCCTATTAGGACATTTTTCAAAGGGGTTGTGTTACATGGTGCTTGTGGATTGAGTGAAATGATAAGAATTTCAAAATTTCAAGAATCTTTTGACCAAACATTAGTGATGTGATAATTGTAGTTTAGTGTTTTATGGTGAATTAGAATGGGAAAAAAATCTAATTGGTTGATAAAGTGCTTTATGTTGAAGAGGAATACTTGGAAGGCTTTTATAAATTTTGGTGCCCCCATTTTACCATAGGGTAATTGTAAGCTATAGTGGTTCACAAAGTGGCACATGCAAACCTCACCCAAGTCCATATTTAGATTTGCATTTTTCTAGAGCCTTAAAAGGATTAAACAATAAAACATCAACAATCCATCAATTCTAAGTAAATTTTTTCAAATATATTTATGCCCCTTTAAAGATAATTATTTTATACAAGTGTGCACAAACCCAACATAAAATGAATAGTTTTCCATAGAGATATGGACTTTTGAGAAAACCCTTATTTTAATTAACAAAAAAATTAAAAATCCATTAAGATTAATCTGCAATTGACATGCTACAAAATCCTTAAACTTGATTTTAAGAATGTGTTTTCTAACTAAAATGGAGTCTTTAAAAAGTATAATATCAATTAGTGGATCATTTTGAAAGTCCACATATGAAACTTGTTAGGGGGACAATCCATCTGTTTTAGTTTGGAAGTTCATGTATTTTTTAGTTTTGCAATTTATGCATAGAAAATACATACATATTATGCATACTCAAGTTTATAATGTAAAACTTAGTTCCTATTAAAAAATTATGTCATCTAAAATATAAATTAACCATTGCATTTACATTCATATGACATAAATTACTGTTGTGACATGAAAAATGAACCATAATAGCTTGCGTTCACCTCATATGTCTTAGCTTGATTACCATAAAATTACATGGAAATACCAGTGTGGTTGATTAATTCTCGAGTCTTTGCATGTTGTTTGGGGGTGGGTTGCTAAGCGCAATGGCAAAAACATGACCCATTGCCATTGCAACCAATTTTTAAAAATTATGTAAATGGAAACAAATCATGTGAAAATTAATTGTGAAATATAAATCTTTTCATGTATTAACATTTAATATGTATTGATAAAATTTATTGTAAAGCATGAAGTGTTTCAAAAAAAATTTACATGTTCAAAAGGATTCTCTTAACACCATAAATTGTCCTAATAATTTTTTTGTAACATTAATTGACACAAGATTTTTGGAAATTTTGAAAGCATTTTTTTTTAATGCTTTCAATCTCATTATTTATCATCAAACTTGCTGTTTTAATACCATTGTCTAGAAAAATATAACCATAATTCCAAAATTTTAATTAAATCACCATGGATGGAGTAGAAAATTGAGAATCTTAATTATTAAAACATTTAAAAATAATTATGAAAAATAAAAAACTAACTTGAACATATTTTGATTTGTACTTGTAATTTATAGTAAAATTACTTGAAATTTGATTAATTTGTAAGTAAGTAGTTATAACAGAAATATGGACAATGAACAAAGGCTTCCAATGTTTCCTTAATAATCGCACTACAAAATGGTGTGGGTGTGGATTGTGTTTGCATGTTTGCACCCTACTTGCATTGACCCATGTTGTTTGTTTTTCCATTTTTTGTAGCAAATTTTGTCCATTTGTTTCCTTTAAAAAAAAAGCACCACATGGGCCAATATCTTGGACTAACCAATCATAAATAACCATTTTTGAGTTCAAGCATGATAAAGGAACCATGATCGTATGCTTGGGTGACTTTATAAAACAATGGGTTTATTTGTGAGGATGATTTGGTAGACTATAGTTGGTTACTGGAGATGATGGATTAAAAATCCATGATTTTTAAAATGGAAAAAAATTCAGTTTTTGAGTCACATGTGACATATTATATTATTATGTAAAGTTGTGGATAAAAATTGTAGATTATTTTTCAAATTGAAGGCATTTTCAAGTCTTTTAAAAAATGAAAAAAATTGAAAACATTGGTTATATTGCTTTGTGGATGGTTTTGAATGTTCTATATTCATTAGATTCAATCCAAATTGTTCCACATGTTCCCAAAATATGTTAGAAAGATTTCCATGTAAACCTATTAAAGATTTGCAACATAAATATAGTTTTTGACCCAAAAGCATGCAAAACCAAACATTGGTTACACTTGCTTTAGTTCTCATTAGTGTGAATGATATTTTTTTCTATCGACCTTCAAAAAAATCATCTATATCCTATGCATTTTTAGAAGTTTGAACTGTGTTTTACTGCAATGCTTCATTTCAACAGAACTTCCAACCCTAATTTTGACATTTAAAATTGATTTGGAGGTTCTTCAAATGCTAGTTTGATCCCAATCCTTCCAATTTCTAAACCCCTTGGCTTTGGCTTTGACACATTTTTTGGAAATAAAAAACTGTCAGGCTTGGTTCAAAAACTAAGTTTGCTTCCATGTACACATTACACATTCCTCAATGCTATAGATTGATTGTATAGGCACACAATTTTACAACTAAATATAAATAAAATTTAAATGTAATGTTCAACCTATTGGTCAATTTAAAAAATAAAATCAACTTGCTTCCTTAAAGAACCTAAACTTATGTTCAAGAATGTTTTTTCACGATGCTGATTTTAATTTCAAATCTAACAAAAGATTAATTCCAGGGTCCACTTCTTCTGTCATGACAAATGGATGCTAGTTGACACCTAGTAAGCATTGCAGGCCAACATTGCATTGTATTTAACCATTAGTTAGGGGGACTGGAGTGGGTATTATAATCTGGGAACGAGGACGTCATGGTCGGCAGGGCATGAAGCCAAGGGCAATAAATATGTGATCGTCCACCAAACGGACTGTTGGAGACATCCAAGGTTCCAACAGTGGGTGATCAGATGGGGTGTCGTCATTCACCACCAAAATAACTTACATGATCGAATTGTCATTCATCATGAACATAACTTGGGTGATCATATCGCCATTCACTACAAACATAATTCCAGGGCTTGAAATTCTGCATTCAATGCTCTAAAATCCGACCATTGCACCTCCACTAGACCAACAGAACAGAACTCATCAGACCTCTGGATCAGCTCACCGCGTAACCTTCAGGTCTGAATCTCCAACATATTTTGCCTCTGAAAAGTGAACATGGTGGGCTTTAATGCAGGGACTTTATGAGGGCAAATTTGTGGATTTTCATTATAAGGTCAGATTTGCTATTGAATTGGGAATGTTTTAGAAGGACCCATTTCTAGTTTTTATTTGCCCGCACACTACCAAGGCATGTGGTTTCTGCCAGCCAGAATTTTTATTCTCTGTGCCTCGAACCAGCACCTACATGGAAGACCGTAAATCAGCCAAGGGTCCTAAATGGAGGCAATACAAAAAAGTACTGCCGCTTCTTTTTTTAATTGTCTGCCCTTAGCACATCCATATTTTTTGAGGGATGATGCCCAAATACATTTTTACTTCATTTTATGCACGTTTTGGGCTTGTAACCAACACTAGGTGACTATTGCAGGCCTCAAATGTTCAGAAAGGAGCCAACAGGTGTCTGTGCAGGTCCAAAATGTGTCAGGTTACTACCAGACACATCTTGGATGGGCAAATGGGCAGGCCAGGGAAAAAAAAGCACGCAGTACTTGCATAATCAGGACCCTTGGCTGATTCCGCACCTATACTGGTAGGTTGACCTTCTTGGGTCCTTTTGGAGGATGTATTTAACCCCAGAACTGTTAAATTTGGCCTCAAGAAACCCTGATAATCCAAGGATGGGACTTTTATAATATGTAGAAGCAACCCAAAAACCTTTGAGGTTTTTTCCAGTGTTGTGAGGCTATGCGGTTAGAAGGATAAAAGCTGGCAGTTCAGGTTCAGGTTCTTGTAACCTAGACCTGAGTTGATATCAACTTGTTGGATCTGGCACAAGAACTGGACTGTGGAAAATTGTTTTGCTAGATCTGGAACCAGAACTGTGAAAAAATATTTTTGAAAATAGAGTAAGGATATTAATGTAAAAATGTTGATTTTTTTTTCAAAAGTTAATAAGTAGACTGAAACTTATAATTAATTATTAATTTTAATCAGTTGTTCAACTCTATATTTAGATAGATCCCTATTTTAATTTTTTGTAAAACTTTGCACTCACATAATCTTTAGCATTGGGGAATGTGTAATGTGTACATGGAACTCAACCCAGTTCAAAAATAGGGTCCGGAGGTTCTTGAATTTGAAAAATTATGATAGAACCAGAACCAAAGGGTTCAAATTTTGGTAGAACCTGGCCAAACCTGTCCCCGGAGAACTGCCACATAAATTTTAAAATGACAGAATCGGACAGGAGGTTCTCTCAAAAAGGAAGAGCCAGACAACACTGGTTTACCATGGTGCCAATGTAGTTGCCAGTTCACCCAAGGTCATCAACCCAACCTAGCCAAATCCTTGGGGGGGGGGGGGGGGGGGGCACTGGGACCAAATGTCTTTTACCCAGTTACGGGATGTTTTGGAATTTTTTTCAAGTCCTCACAGAGGATATGGGAAAACCCATATATGTATGTGTACAGCAACATTTATAGTTTATCACCATTTGTGCACAATATCTTGGCAACAAACTTTTGAGTGTTTTATTTCTTTCTGGGACAGGAAAAATACTTTAATTACTTTAAGGTTAAAGTGAGGCAAATGTCCAGTCTGTGATAATATTTTAGAAAAGATGACGTTAATTTTAGCTGAGGCTGAAAAAATGTGGCACCCATTCTGTTGTTTAAATAGGTCTGCAACATGCACTGTCACCTTTCCTGTCTCTCAAAGAGAAAAGATTTAATGGAGTGGTGGTGCACATGTTCCTCAGCTAGATTGTCTCTTAGGGGAATATATAATTCTTGTAATTGTGATGAGCACATGGCATTGCTTGCAGCTGGCATAGTATGTACTTTGTACCATATGTGGAATCCTTGGCAAGTAGATTTTTGGTTCATGAAATAAAATAGATGTGCTATTGGCGACGTCATAGGGAATATATCAATTTGCCACCTACCAATCACTACTCACTAACCTCACCCACCTCACAGACTTAAAAATGTCCACCAACCCAAGAAGATTAAACTCGAGACTTCTTCAACTCCTACTGAAGTTTGATGTTAACCTGATGTCTATTTCTATACGCTACTTTAAAATCCACATTTAACCTAATTTAATACCCATTTTCCAGACTTCATTATTTGGGGGTTGTTTGGTACTTTTGAATCCAAAGGTTGTCATGTAATGGTATGGTCTTGTCATCATCTTTGGGCAACTATGTTCATGTCAACAATATTGCTGCTCAGTGTTTAATTTGAGGTTTCATGTGGTTCAAGAGTAGGTTTTATGTGTCCAATATGTGTACACCATAATGAAGTAACCACTTACAAAAGGTAACAAAGTTCCAGGTTCTAATCCCCAAGATAACTGCTTGGTGAGTAATTGTTTCAAGTGGTCTTTCAAAACGGGGTCCATATTTAAAATTTTGATTTCTTTTTTCTTCCAATTTGAAAACACCCCTCATATGGATGCTAGCAGCTGGTGTTATGTATCTTATTTTTCAAAATCTGTTAATCATGTGTTTTCTTATTGCAAATCATAGGATAATGGTAGGACACATGGGGTAAAAACTAAAAACTTGCCAAATTTTCTCTCAACTAGTGCACCCCTAAATGCAAACTGACTCAGTATCTTAAATGCTACACTTAACCCAGGATCAGCTTTGTCATTAATTAATCCTTTCAATAGATGTTGAGGCAAATTGTTGGGAAAATGTGATTTTGAGATGATGAAAACTGTCATCATCATGGCAAGTTACAATATGGATAATTTGATCACTAATATGCCAATATGATAAAACTATTCTAAAACATAATAACTTCCAAAGCTACAAAACAAATTGGTTTTTTGAAATCCATCCACAAAAAGTACAAGTCATGTCGATGAAAAAGTAAACACACAAAGGGAAAACCAAGGCCATCAAAATAATAGTAACAAAGTGGAAGACGTAATGCTAAAAGGGTATCATCCTATGCCATAAATCAGCTATTGATAGAGGTGCACTAGTTAGTAGGTGTGAAAGAGATGAAGAATTGTGATTAAGCGTGGCAACCCGTTGAATAATCGCGATGGCTTGGGCACATTGTAGGGTTATTGACATTCATTGCCTATAATGAGATATAAACATTGAAAGTACCAAGAAGGTCTGTTAATGGTGAACTATATAGGCATGTACACAAGAAGTTAGAAATGAATCAAAATGAGGATGAGATAATTGTAGGTTTCTATAACAAAGGGAATGAAATCATTTGGCATTCATTCTATGTAGGATTGTGCCTTGTTTTGAACGACAACTAACATTGCATGTGCTATCATTGTCAAAGAATGTTGCACCAAATTTGTATGAATCAAATTAGCAATGACAATGTTCGCCAAGGTTTGAAAATTGTCTCTTGTGATGACAATATCCACTTGTCTTCGTGTGTGGCAAGGGAAAAGGTGAGAAACCTATCTTAGTACTTGAGCTCCACTTTTCGATGTGACAACTGCAATGGTATTTTGAAGCGTATCATGGGTTGCAATGTGCTCACTCTTGCATGGGCAACGTAGCAAATGGATATCCAATTCATTGATGATATGACCACATTAACATTCTGAAAGATGCAGAACTATAAGATGTGGTATACTGAGACAAATATGGAGTGTTGTAAGAAAATAGGTGAAGGATAAACAAAATGAAAGTGTGCTAGGATGAATTAATAATCAAGCTCTTGTTACTAGACTTGCACAAAAGTGAAGACATATTCGCACAACATCCAAAGGAACATATGCTAAAAATGAAATAAATTTTTGTTCATGTAGTTGGTCCATCAAAAAAGACTGTATTTGAGGATAGGATTGCATTACTAATGTTAAAAGATAAGACATGTGATTGGACAACTCAGGTAACATTACACAAGTATTTTGTAGTGCGACCTATAAGGGATAAGTATTTGTCTTTACATGTGCCATTACGTTAAGAAAATAGGATGATCATCCTGCTGGAAATGAGAGACTAATGCAAGTGTGATCAAAGCTCAACATCCTAAAAAAGCAAGGGTAACATGTTAGACCATTGAGGGAAAGCCTAACCCCCCTAAGAAGCATGAAAAATGACTTGTCGATTAGCCAAATGACCCATTGTGATGCCAAAGGATGCTGACCCTAATAGCTTTCCATACACCCTTCGTATGAAAGCCCAGATAAAATCACAAGGGGTTTTTGTTGACAACCACCTGCCCTAGAACAATGCTCAACACTAACTAGGGTCACTACATGAACAACTGTATGGCCTCTCAGCTTTCATGAATAAGAATGGACCTCTTTTTCTATATTCTTCTGAACAGTTTGTTTTCTCCTCTTTCTGTGCGTGTTGGTATTCAAAATTTGCTGTAGCTGCCTTCTTAAAGCCAAAAGGTCATTTTCTTTAGCATGTCACTTAGTTTCAAGGAAAAGTGAGTTCTTTGAGATTTCATTGCATTTTAAGAGTGCACTACCAAAACCATGTGGACCCCTACTGGAATCAACATTTGAAAAAAAAGGTCTTTCTGGACCAAGTTTGTTGCAGGATTCATATGTTTGTGTGGACCGGTTGGATGGCAAAATGGGCACTAGGGCCTGTTTTACTCTAGGACCCAAGCCCAAAAAATCCGTGGACCAATTTAACCTATCGATGATGGCAACTTCTTGGGCCAACTTCAGTTGATATTAAAATGGATTTTAATGGACGAAAGCCAAGAAATGTAAAGCCAATGGGCCCAATCCAGCAAGCACAACTCAGTTGGAGTGAGTTCATTGGGTGCTAGACTCAATGGTATTAAAGGACAAGTGCTCAATGGGAAAAGGTTTTAAAAAATCTCTTGAATGTATGCATATTTGTGATAAACTTTATTAGTTATTCTTAGTATTGGATGCTTTTCAATAAAGTACAAGTGGTACACTACTGTAGGACTGATCGTTTGAGTGGAAGGAGTAAGGTTCAAATTACATGAAGACAACCTTGCCTCGCGTTTGTCTACTCTAGCAATCAGCTCCTTGATGCCAACTTGGGTAAGATACTAAAATGCTTACAAATTTTGGAAAGTTTGATGATGGATGGCAAAAGGTATTTCAGAAAGTTGGATTATGGATGAAATCAAGAAAGTTGAATTGTCCCAAAATTGGACAATAGTTGAATCCAGGACAGTTGGCAAAATTGGGGTTTCCTTTTTCCCAAATTTCCCATTTCCTCCATTTTCCACCATTTTCCAATATTCAATAGCTTGGACTCATCCAATGCCTAACTTCCACCAGGGCAATAGGTCAATTTAAATATTCCTCCATTTCATCATCCTACTTTCTCAAATTCACAATTGTCCAACTCTTTTAAAGAGAATTGGGTCATTTTTGGTCTCCTTTAGACTCAACCATGCTTTTGCATGATCATCAAGATCATCCCTCAGGACGTTGGGCTAAATTTAGTCTTCCTGGTGTTTATCCACTATCACACTTCAATTCCTGCAAAATTGAAATAAGGTCAATTTCCATTCCTGATTTCATCCAGTGTCTCACTTCCTGACAATTGCATCCATTATCCAACTTTCCAAAAATTAGAAGAGACGTTAGACAATGTGGCATTTGAGGAACATGACTATTGACAAAAATGGATCAGTGGTAAAGCAATTTTCATCAAAGGAAAAAACGTGAACTTGGAATCTTAGTCCTTCCACTCAAAGAAACAAACTTAACCTAGTGCAACACACATGACCTTCAAGGAAATGTACTCTTCAAATGCTTTTTTCTTTTAGCATTTCTATTTCCTTTGAGCTTTTTCTCAAGTTCAACAATTGTTGACTTCAACCTTAAAAGCTCACAATAAAACATTGAAGGCACAAAGTCCTTATTTCCTTCATCTTCTTCAGTCAATCTATCATGTGATGACATGACTCACTGCAATGGGGCAACTTACATTTGAAGGTTATATAAATGAAACTGTGATACAAATAGTGGTGAAGTTCACGTTTCTATCAATTAGGTTCCTTTGGCTGCAACATTTAATATCCAAGAGGAGCACCTTTTGATGCTTTTGATAGTCATGAATGGAAAAGAATACAAAATGTTGGATTCCCATTCCCTTGCATAGGTCCACTTTGCCATCAGACCAATTATCTCTGCAGTCCAATCAGCCCATAAAATGCTATTAACATCAGTTTCCAGTAGATATGCATATTTCTTCATATAGTGTCAACATGCCATCTAACCAAACCCCAACAATTTAACAAATTGGATACCACAAAACAGCAGAATGAAGCTATGGAATGCTCTGTTATGAAGTTTTTTGAATGTTAGATACAAAATGAATGATCAAAACACTATTTAAACATGAGGCTACTCATGTCATCTAGTTGCAACAAACTATCCCCCCATGGCTGTCCACAACCATAGTAGGTGATGTCTTCAGCTTGTTTAAGTCTTGCTTTCATCACAAGCTTGAATGCTAATATACAATGTAAGACCAATTATGCATTTTCCTTTTTTCTCAGCTTTAAAATGCACAAAAGATTAAAGTCAATTTTGTTAGGGTTTATTTGCATTCATTTTGGTTCTCCTTTCTATGTCAATTTCTAACCACAGCCACATTACATTCACTCTTATCACTTTTTACTCTTCCCACTAAAAACTTCCTCCACAATGCTTGTTAATTCAAATTGTAAAACAACCCTTCTGATTTTCTACAAGGACAAACCATTTGGTAGAAGCAATATAATCTTCCATGTTATTGCCATCATAAACAACCCATGGTGCAGCTTGTGAAATTTTCCATGGTGAAAATGGGCAAGAAAGAAAGGTGAAAGAAGGTAGCTATGAAGAAGAGCAATTTAGGTCAAAGAAGAGAACTTGTGTGCCTCTTCTTCTTTCGTGCTTCCACATCATAAGAAATGGCTTCCATCTAACAACTAAGATTGAAAAAAATATACTCATATATCATGACTCTTGGGGACAGTCTAATAAGTTGGTTTTTCATCAAGTATGAAGATTCCTTGATTAGGTGCTCCCCAAGAATTTGGTTTCTAAATAACACTATGTAGGCAGCCACCTCGTTCAGAGGTTAGTGGGCTCAGTCATCAATGTATTAGCGATGGGCAAAACTTTAAGCATTTAGCTTACAAGAATGCTCCATTTGGAGTAGCCCCCATTCTTTGTCCCTAACTAGTGTGAAATTGCATAAGAACAATAAAGCTTAGAAGTGGAATGGCAGAAATAGGCACACATATTGCCAATCCGTTGGTGCTATTGAAAATTTGATGAAAATTTCCAAAAAGTTAGCAAAATTAGTTGAATCACTAGAAAAACAACAGTTTCAAAAAAAATTCCCAATCTTTTGTTTGAAAAAGCGACAAACACAATTTGTAGGGGAAAAAAAACACTGCCAACGTTCCCAATTTCCCAGATGTTAGAAAACCCAAAAGAATTTTAAATAAAGCCTGGCCTGGCTCCCCCCCCTTCCCCGCCACCCCCTTTAAGCTCCCACCCACTTGGCCAGTGCAACTGCCAGCAAAGTTCCCAACAACCTCAGCCCTGACAACATGCTCAGATTTACCCAATGGTTACATGGTTGAGATATGCGGTAATATAGTGGCTCAGTCAAACCCTTTTTGGAGCTCTGGTTTCTCCATGGGTTGGACGGAGTTGGAGAGAGAGAGAGAGAGAGAGAGAGAGAGAAAAGCCAAATAACTGCACAGAAGCAGCATCGACTTAGCTAGCTGCGCCTGGCACAAGTCCACTAAGTTAGAAACAACAACAAAGCAAAGATCTACTTACAGATCTACTTCTCGACTTACTACTGATCTGCTCAACACGGGAGCCCGCGAGAGCCGCGCGAGCTCGCGCAAGAACTAGCTGCAGGCGCAACTGCGGTTTGTCGCGTGGATCGAACCTGGCTAGCTGCTGTTACATAGTAAGAAATATGTTAAAAGAAAAAAAAAAGTTGATGTCACTGGCGAAAGCATGATGGCCTGTGTGTGACTCGTGTGTAGCTGCTGCCACGGAAGGGAAAACAAGGGTATTATAGCTTGTTGCTCCGCACACTCATGACTACCAGCTGATGAGTTGCCGCAACTTGCAGCTAGGTAGGCCTCTGCCTCCGCCTCTCACTTCCCCCCCTCATCACTACTCACCTGGGTTTATATTTTCCAGGCATCCTTGATCTGTGGTAGATTCATTGATGGATGAATCTGTCCCATGGAACAAAGTCCTTCAAGTCATCAAAATACAGGTGGTATACGATCGATCGACAACTTGACGATAGTAGATCTCCTGTTGCCTGCAGCTTATGGTTTCGGGGAAACCCATCTCTGGTTGGGGTTGAGTTTGGTTATCGCAGTACTAGATCTAGTCTCTACTCTTAGTCAACCAAAGTGCGTATTAAGTTCATGGATGTAAGTGTCGCGGTCCTGAGTTCCTTGGGACATGACAGGATCAGTATTAAATGCGGGTTCCAGTTGACCCGTGAGCTAGGTGCTGTCCGCGTCTCAACGCGCGATTTTTATTTTTTTTGGTTCTGGATGAAATAGTGATATAAGGAGGAAGCTGTAGACAGCAGCTTTTAGAACGGAGACGGAAAAGTAAAGTCGGGTAGATCAGCTGCTCAAAGAAGCGCAGCCGCAGACCGATTCGTTGGAAGAGGGGGCCAAGCGATGTTCTCTTGAGCATTCTGCATGAGTCACGACCTTTGGGTTGTCTTGAGTCGTTGCAGAATGTGAGGCAGACCTCAAGTTGTGCCATATAATATATGCAGTCTGCAGGAGGTAGTATTGATCTCAGAATGTGCAAACTAGTATCTACTTGTTGGAAATGATTCTGCACTCAGTTTAGAAGAGAAGCTGTACTCGGACAGCTAGCTATGAAGCCTTGTGTTAGAGACACACGCTCGAGAGGGTTCTATGGATTCAGTTTCTAACAAAGAGCGGAAGGTTTGGTCGATGTCCGTCTATAGATGTCGTTTGACTGAGTGGGATTGGAGGCCAGAGCAAACTATCAACAATGTTTACTCTGGTCAGCTGCAGGTAGCATTCACAATATTGCCATGTTCTTCATCTTCTATACCCATGTTGCTCTGCCTTCCAAGATCTTCCAAGGAACTAGTCTCGGCCACTTTCAAGGATCAGGATTTTCCATCAAGTTGAGATCATCGATCAGAGATACATTACAGCAGATTTACTTCGATCTTACAAGACTTTTGCACAAGTCCAATATCTTCAGTGACTGATCTCGTCAAGCAGGAGATGAGTTGGCAAACACGCCTGGTCCCAGTCAGCCAGTCAGCAGATGCGCTCAATCAAACTTGTATCATCTCTGCCGAATTGCTCTCTGAAAGATTCGAGTTTTGGATGTTTCGGGTTTCAGGTGCCAGAAGATCGATACAAAGGCAAGGTGGCAACCCCTCCACCCCAACCGCACAGGTGCTTGAGCTTCTGCACTTCTATTTATATTCTGGAAACACAATATCATCATCAACGCCAATTCAGTACATACTACTACATTAGAAAACTGCATTATTCTCCTCGATAATGGCAGTCGAGAAAACGTGACATTGTTTTGGAAATAAGGCAATCAATTAAAGCATGCTGTCGATATTAATATGCATTGAAGAACAACCTTTAGAATTGCGAGAAAATGAAGAAGTAATACTATGCGAGAAAAGAGACTGTAGAAACCAGAGTAAGTATTGTTGGTATCCAAGTAGTAGTTCTGCCAGAGACATCAAGTGCTCGTCAAGCTGATGAAAGGAGCCTGGAGCTAATGCAATCCAGCTCTATACACATGCATGGGTAAGCTTGGTGACGGAATTGTGATGAAGCTGAGTCACGACAACTTCCATTGTAACTAGAGCTGCGCAATGCCAAGGTCTTTTCGTGTGTCGAGGGTGAAGATCGACGAGGAGAAAGTTCACATCATTTACGGTGCAGCCTGCAGGACTCCAGCGGCTCCTGGCCTAGAAAAGAAGCTGGAGCAGAACGAAGTGGATGCGATGAAGACATTTTGAGATCAATGGTACAGCCCCAGCTTGCGCTTTGCAACCAACATGGTGGAGACCCCTACTTGGCATCCGAGACCAGCGCTTTGAGAGCTAAACTTAGTCTTCCCACCATTCTGTGTCGCTCGAGTTAAACCTCTCATCACCAATACAGCAGCAAAAACTCCTCTAGAATTGGAGGTTCTCTCATGAGCGTGTCACTCGTTCAGACCGCGGTAGACTGCACCAGCTTTTTGCAGAATGTTGTCAACCTCGAATTATTGCAAGATGCTAGATCAAATAGAGGCAGAAAAATGGCAAGGGGGGAATGTCGAAGGTGAACAAACCAGGCGACTATGAGTGATCAAGGTGAGGCGCCAGAGAACTTGTCATCTCTGGCAGGTGCCTTGAAAGAAATGGAATCTCGCAAGAAAGTTGAGCAGATGGACACGAGTAGTGAGGGCGACAGTCGCCACCCTGTGTACCGGGGCGTAAGGAGAAGACCTTGGGGCGTTTGGGTTACTGAGATTCGAAGACCGAAGAAGAAAGCTCGCATTTGGTTGGGCTCGTTTGCCACCGCCGAGATGGCTGCTCGCGCTTACGACGCTGCGGCCCTAGCGCTGCGAGGACCCAGTGCGCTTCTGAATTTCCCGGAATACTCGGCTTCCCTCCCCCGTCCCTTGGACCTCTCTGACAAGTCAATTCAGGCTGCTGCCACAGAAGCTGCAAGGAGGCTGGCTCGACGACCTGGAAAGTCACCGAGGAGGACAACAGTAGCCAGTTCGAGTCCTTCACCACCATCAGTGAGGGCTTCGAGTTGCAGTTTCGAACAATCCAGCTTCCGTACGACTACGTGCACATCGATCCCAGGAAGCTCAATGCCTTCACCAGGCTCCACGGGTTGCGTCACGGCGATGGATCAAATAACCTACTTCAATGCAAGCAACTCGACTTCTGACGTTATCGTGACAAAAAGTACAGTACAACGACCGCCAGTTGGCGACATAATCAGCACAAGTTCTTCCACAAGCTCAAGCAATACACTCCACGATGAAGACACATCTAGCCATCCTGAATTTCTAGCGACATTGGCAACTCGGAAGCTGGAGAAACGACCAATGCCAGCAGCTTTCCACAGTGTGGAGCACTGTTCTGGGTTTCAAGGTACTAACGACTCTAGAATTGCACCGCCACCAAGCTCCTCGTCCGCTATACAGGACGCCGATCAGGCCGAAGAAGCCCAGCAGCAGCAGCAAAACGGTTATGCCGACGAAGAGATGATCTTTAACATGCCAAGTGTGCTTGCCTGCCTGTATGATCATGGCTTGTGCCTGCCACCTGAGCCACACACATTAGCAGAGGCAGCAGACGCATCTTCCTCAGAGGACTGCGACCAAGAGAGCGGTAACTGGGAGCCACATCTTTGGAGCTACTGATTTTCAACTGTCATGAGCTGCTTCACAATCTGCATGAAGTTCTCAGCTTGATCAATACAGGTCTGGAAACTGTTACCCCGCATGAGAAAGCAGTGCCGCAGTAGATCAAATGGCGCGTGCTCCTGTTCCAACGATAACATGCATGCAACAAGCCGATCAACGCATTGGACCTAACCGTCCTTGCAAATCCGAGAGCTTCAGTTCGCGCCAGCGGTAAGAACTCAGCCGGCCAGCTCAAATTATCATGGAGTGATCTTCATCTTCTTTTTAGATTCATACGCAAGGATGTCATACGAAAACTCTGCAAAACTGAGTCCTTTGGGACTTGAACATTGCAAGCGCGCCGTCTAGCTAGTGCGAAACAAAAGATTTCCATTTTTTAGTGTTCTGAAAAAATGAATATGCACACAGCTCCGATGTTGCTTTAGATCAAAATATCGGAGCTGGTTCACAATTGTAGCTCAGTTGGATATTACACTATGGACATTTAATTGCGGATGGTCCAGAACATGAACTCATGAAGAATCTGTTACTTCATTCACTTTTAGACATTTGGTGCACACGTCCGAGCACAAAAAACCATAGTAGTACTAGTACTTCAATGTCTCATGTGGTACTTCATTTTTGTGCGAAGTTGTGTCGAGGTTGAGCAATAAGTTCGTTTGTTTCAACTATTGGGACCTACGTGTTCCAAAAGTGAGATCATCTAGTTATCTACCGATTGCAATCAAATCAGGATGAGGATTTTTCTACAATTGTCATTCACATTCTGTCATTTATTGTGAAGCTGCTGCTTATAGCTTTTACTCTCTGGACATCCGTGAGTACATGATCTTCTGCTATATATGTCTGACTGACGTGAGAACTGACTAAGGTAGACCCATCCATACTCAGAAGTTAAACACTCTAGGCTCAATACGTCCTTGGATGAGCTCCAAAGATACAGAACAGCCAGATGCAGAAAAGCGTAAAATGTGAGGACACTAAGGGAAGAGATATCAAGCACCTTTGCTCTGCTGAGTTGAGCAGTAAAGTCTTCTTCATCGTCGGGTTTCTCCATGGAAATCAGAATGTCCGCTTGTATATGACAGCTTACACACGCTTAATAATGCAAACACAAACAGCCGCAAATAGCAAAATATAACTAGCTATAACAACAATAGTTGTTCAAGCAATCTCATGCTCTTGACTGGCTCTTGTCCAGGTTCTTCACAGATTGCGGGGATCAATTGTCATTATAGCTGTCAACCAGCTGACAATATTTCATGGACTTCAATGTATGCAAATGTAGGCAGAAATCTAACCAGTCACAGTGGACATCATTGTACATGATCTGAATGTACAATACAAATTACATTGGTTTTGACTTAGACACTCTGGATTTTGTTTGCTGCTGGTACTAAAAAGATATCTCAGCGAGAGGGATTGTCTTGCACTCTGCAATTTTTTCCTTCGGCGAGAGCTTTAACGACCGACTATGCTTCTCAAGACCGTTCGATGAGCATGGCAATACGCTATCATGGTCTACTAAGGGTCTCTATCCATTAGACTACTGTGATAGTGTGCTGTGGTCACAGCACACTAATGGAAAGCCATTGACATAGGGCCTTATTTCTTGTTGCAGGGACAGCATCTGGAGAGCTGCAACTCTGGTGCAAATATGTAGTTTAGGAACTCTTGGAACACATGTTTTCATGAAAGAAAGACAGATGTCATTGAATGGTGAGTAACAGTTTGATGCAGAGGTCTTACTTACAGCTTCAGCCGCAGGTAGAACTTGTGAGATCACTCTGAGCACAGTTACTACAAAAACATAATGGAAAGCTGCTGTGGTCACAAAGTCTGTGATCACAGCTGCCTAATGAAGAGATGTTCTAAGTTATATTAAAAGCTTGAAGCGAGAATCTCCCCTAGTGTAAGTCTATGCACGCGGCTGTTGTAGCACGTACTTGATCCTGTCGAAGAACCCCGGCGCCCCTTCATCCAGCAGAAGCGATGTCGTAACCGTTTTTATACATTCTTTTGTGCTGAGTTGACATCGTAAGGATTTGCTAATCTCGCATTCTCGGCATGCTCATATTCGACAGCAGATTTCAGAGGCGGTTCCCCTGTTAAGAATTTGTGAACAATGTGATTCTGTACGCGCTGATTGTAGTGAGCTAGGTGAGCAATCTTAATTAGCAACCTATTGACAGACCCTGCTTTCGTGTGTGTTTCACGTGCTTAATTGTTTGAGGCAAAATCGTATTTTCAGTTAGCCAAGTGAGCAATTATCTTAATTAACAACCCATTGTCTGACCCTGCTTTCGTGTGTGTTTCTCGTGCTTAATTGTTTGAGGCTTTGATTTCTTATTTTGCAGTTAGTTAGCCGAGTAATCTTGATTGTAGCAACGCATTGACTGACCATACTTTGGGTACTTTTCAATATATACGTGAGATACGTTCGTTTAGATTTAGGGCTTCGAATATTAGCAACTGTGGCCTGTGTATTTTTTGGGAGCAGAAAACTTATATTTAGAAAGTCTACGATCCTTCGCCTTGACCGGAAGTCCTAGTCTAGTGTTCAGTGTTATGCTGTCTTAGTGCCCCGGCTCCACTTAACCACCTGGTTAATTAAACATACTTTAAGTGGCATAGATAACAGTATCACAATTACAACAGCACTTTACCTGTGGTAATTATGATAGAATATCATCACCATATCTAAGTTTAGAACAGCAGCAGTGAAATTTAGCAAGGCTCGGGAGTTGATGAACTGTGGAGGTTTGCTTATTTAAAGTTCAGGAAAAAGGGTTAACAGGTTTCTGGCTTAGCTTCTGAGAGTTAAATCAGGAAGTAGTTGCAATATTTCCTCAACGAACTGGCAGTTGCTGTAGGAGCCTTATACTGTACTTAGCCAGACTCCAAATATCCTAGTCCATTTGCTTCTCAACAATTGCATGGGGAGAAGTACGTTGAAGATTTCTAGGGATCCTTAAAGGCACCCCCTATGGGGGTTGATAGGAGATCGGTTTAGTCCCAGTGCAGTGTAGTCCCCCCTACCAGCATGTCCTTGCACTTGCTAGAATAATATCGTAATCATATTACAAATATTATAGGGTCTTGCAATGTATTGTTACATTGTTCTCAAGTCTCGACTAAAATCTGAACCAGCAGGAACAACCCGTCCACATGATGGGTGACACGACATTTATCTCTTTACCACCAGCTGTTGATTGCAAAGCCACCAAAGTACATGTAACTGTTATCAGGACTTGATAGTGGACCGTACCCCTCCCATAAAAACGAACTTTAAGGGGCCTTGCCATTCTGTCAGAGCTCGTAATAGGGAGCTGTAAGGTCCTGCACGTCCAACTTCAACTAGACTCGATCAGGCAAAGCTGGAAGAACACCGTGTGTTCAATGGCTAGCTGAGCGGGATCAGGTCAACTTATATGAGATGAATTTATGTTGAGGCTCACTACCTTTAATACTTCTGGTGTCAGTTATTACAAGCCATTCTACCAACCCCACGACCCATTCATTGTGGAGTTCATAAGCATCCTGAGGAGTGAAATCCCTAAATGCCTTGGACATTCTAGGAGACTAAAAATATTCTTACACCAAGCTTATAAATTGATATGGGAGCAGTTGGAACCAGTGCTTTTTTAAAAAGGATTCCGACAAGTAGCCATACAGGAGACTGTGTGCTCAGCTGGCAGCTAAAGATACACGCCAGGAATCCGGCAGTCAAAATTGCAAAAATAATAGCGTTCTTTGGGATTTCTAATCTTCAATATTCAAAAAATCCAAATAGAAATCTCCAGATTTTACATCAGGTTCGAGAAAGTAGCCAATAATATGGAAGGATTCTTCATTTTTTCACCTTTCATTTTGTTTTGCGGCCAAGCAGGTCTAAATAGTCTTGTGGATGACGGCCGCTAGGGCTGCATATGAAATTAGAAAAAAAAAACACTGATGACAATAGAGTTGTTATCTGTAATTTAGTGCCCCCTAGGCCTGAAATTGGGAAGGAACTGAGAAGTTGGGATGAAAACAATATAGAAGGAAATAAACAACACAAGTAATTTGATGGAACCTATTTATTTACAATTGGGGCACGGACATGCCCTTCTAGGCGAACCTTGGAATGGAAGGCTTGGCAAATTAGGGCCCAAGTCCGGATCACCATGGGGCAGACCCTATGGCAAATTGAGTTGTGAGTCTAAATGTTGGGTGAGGTTTGACTTTTTGTTTGACATCACTTATGATTTACATAGATGCAAAGAGTGAGGGTTTTAAGGAAAGGGGCCAAGGAAATGTCCTCAGCACACCCAATCTTCAAACTAAACAAAAGTATGGTTAAGCTATGAAATGAGAATTGGTAATCCCAAGGTGATGAGGCTTTGAACCAATTGGGAAGTCTGCAATAAGTTTTAATCCCAATTGTTAAGGGGTCAAGGTTAACCCAAATCCTGGTAGGTTCATGAAATGAAGTGAATGCAAAACTAACTTAATGCATGGCTTGCCATGTGTAAGTAGTTTAAGTGTTTAATGAAGAGTGTGGTCAGAAACATGGGTGCAAAGGTGCTAACACGAATCCAAGTGCAAAAGGTGGTATTAAAGCAAGCTTGTGGCAACCAAAAGCATTCCGTTTGCCAATTGCATGGCGACTAAAATTTATTCAGTTGTTGCACGTCCTTGGATTTGGGTCGTCTGATTGATGGTGGATTGATTTACACCATTAATGGCAATGGAATTTGGTATGTCTGGCAATGAAATGTAAACCTTACATGTCAATATTTGTTTTCTCCTTTGAGGTGTGTGGGCCTTCTATTGTTTAACACCAACCATTGTCATATATACCTTGGAAAGGAGGGGTGAAAACTTTATGAGTGTTTGAATTTCAAATCATGATATTGCATTTGCAATTGGTGTTGAATTTCATATGTAGCCCTATAGGTGGAGTCTAACCTTATTGTTAGATACCTTAATTATATTAATCAAGCCTATTGTTCTTGTGTATAGTATTTTTTTGATGGAAGGAAGGTGGAACGTGTGGAGTCCATGGTATTTGATGCTAGAGGACAAGCTAGGGAAGGTGGAATGCAAGTTTTATGACAATGTTATTTCATACCACAAGGATAAAATATTTTTCCATTTGGGCTATCAATATGATGGAAATGGGTGAAGTAAAGTTGCATTGTGTTGAAAAGCACATCCACAAGTGAAGGCATTATTTACCTAATGTGGTGGACTTGTCCCTCCACCATTAAATGACATGGAAGTACCAACCCATATCCCAAATTAACAAACAAAGGACATGGCCATGGAAACGTCGAATCCTTCAATGGAAAGAGAATGTACTTTGACATTTCAAATGGAGGGGGCTCAAAATTTTATCCCTTTTACAAACAACACAAAAGGTCCTGACTAGGGTTGTCAAAACCAATGTGATGTGCCCATTTTGTGTTGGGCGTCACGTTGGCATTTGTCTTAATGCATCCATTGCGTCTATCAAGACGAATGTTAAAAAAATCCTCGATCACACTTGGGATGCCCCCATTAGAACTGGAGACCAAAAAAAAAAATTTAATTACCAATCCTATAACATCCAAAATTCTTGAAGTGTCTAATGCACCCCCCCCTAAACTATAATGTTCCAATGGCCCCAGGTCAAAACACATCCATGCAATCAATGGGTTCCATGGAAATGGACCCCCTAATTAGCATGAACACACCACTAGCTCAAATCATCATTCCGAAGTCAGACACAGCGAATACTAATAAACATTTTAAACATACAAATGGACCCATTCGTCAATCCTCCCAATATTGTAGTTGATGACCTTGGGGATATTACATTGGAGCTAGGTGTGGGCCCATGTACGATCACTAACACAAGTGCACCCCAAGTTGCGAATCCAAGTCCTTCAAGTCTTAAAGTTATAAGACTTGAGAAGTCAACAAAATGTGATTCAAATTTTGACCACCCCCAATACTTGAAGTTGATGTAAGGTCAAGAATAATCACTATGGTAATTTCAATGAATCATCTTTAGCCACTTATTGAAAACCCGTTCACATGTCGAATTACTCGAGGGAGGAAGCCCATTGTTTAAACAACAATTGCTTTTGTAGGTGAACATAATTATGAATGACCACACACCAATCATGGCATTTTGGATATTAAAGGATGATGCCCCACTAAACAAATTGTGACAATACATTCAGACTGAAATATCATCACAACCTTGTGTTGGACAAACATTTCAAAAGTGGAGGAAAGGCACAATGATGATGATGATGACAATGACACTAACATTCCTGATGAAGCAATTGAGGCCCCAACTAATAATGACTACCATGAACCTCAACCCCAACATCCAAATCTTTCCATTAATCATCCACCTAGGTCACAAACCACAAGTCATAATCATAATCATAATCACAATCATAGGCATTTGGCATTTTGCAATTGTTACACATAGGTTAAACTTTATATGCAAATCCACATGGTGGCATAAACATATCTTCTTCCAACTGTATATTTTTCTAGTAGTAAAATTGTAACCATTTGGTTTGGGACCCTATTTTGAAATTGGTGTATTTCATATAAAACAATTTCATTTCCATAATTCAAATTCCAAAGGCACTCTAAATGGTTTACCTTTATATAATTACAATTATATGTTTTCCATTCACCTCTAATCACATTGTCATCAATGGGGTTCAATATTCAAGAATTATGGGCCATATCCAATCATCTAATTCATTTTTCAATTGTAAAATTTTACATATGAATGTAATTAACTAGGTTTACATTAATTATGACAAATTTTCAAGGGAAACAACTTGTTTGCCCATATTGTTGTATAAAGCTACTCTACAATGTACATATGTTGCATTTAATGCCAAATTCCATTTCACCCTATTGTTATAATCTATTATTTCCTCTACTATTACTTTCCCCAATATTACTACCACATTGTTGACTAGCATAATTAGGCTGGGAAATTATGCACCATTCAAAATTATGTCCAACTTAGGAAGATTATTTATCTTGTTGAACATTACAACCATGTGAGGAAATATTGCAATTAATAATGCCAAGGTAGCATCATCTTTCAAACATGGGCTTTTGCAAGTCTCTTCTAATGTCAAGTTGGCTTGATCTTTAGCTTGAAGATTGCTTATGGTGCCCAATCTCCTCCCCCATCATGTTGTATCAAGCACACTTTTGGATTTAAACCATAATCAAACTTGTTGGTTTTTGGATTATACCACCCCCAAAATATTTGATAAAACCAACAGCGTTGTGTATCAATCACTTATGGGTACAATAATTTACATGTCTTCTAAATCATGGATTCCTCATAATTGCCATTTGTTGTATTGACTCCC
>Ga0116230_10000543_pt1 | contig 33552 bp, 29 predicted proteins | sample S1TSphfallax_3_FD_88678 | JGI IMG/M metagenome (GOLD analysis project Ga0116230, IMG submission 88678) | Host-associated microbial communities from peat moss isolated from Minnesota, USA - S1T2_Fd - Sphagnum fallax MG | ecosystem: Host-associated > Plants > Peat moss > Unclassified | place... | reverse complement strand
CACCAATCCCAGGGCGCAGGTCGCGCAGGCGGCCCCGCCGTAAGTCATCCAGCCGGGTCGGCCTGCGCCGGTGACGGAACTGCCGGAATCCGCGCCCGCCCCGCGCGGCGGGGTGCCGGAAACGAAATGCGCGCCGTGAAAGTCGACGATGTCGAGCACGCCGCCGAGCGCGACGTCCCGCAGATCGGCGTTCCACACGCAGAGCCAGGGCAGCTGAAACAAGAACCCGTTCACCGCATCTTCGGCAAGCCGCTGCTGCACGGCCCGCAACAGCGGAGCGCGCTTCGCGGGATCCGAGGTCTCCTCGAGCGCGGCGAGCAGCGCCTTGAACTCCGGGCTGACGTAGCCGAAGTAATAATCGTCGCGCCCATAGATGTCGTAATCCATGGGCTCGGCGTGGGCCACGATGCTCATGTCGAAATCATGGCGGGTGAACACCTCGTCGAGCCACTGCGCCCACTCGAGATCTTGCACGACCACCCGGATCCCCACCTGCGCGAGCTGTGCCGCAATGATCTCGCCGCTGCGGCGCGCGTAGGCGGGAGGCGGCAGCTTGAGCGTCAGGCTGAAACCGCCGGGATAGCCGGCTTGCTTCAGCAGGGCCTTGGCCGCCGCGGCGTCATGCGGATAACGGCCCGTAAGATCGACGTAGGCGGGATTCGTGGGCGGAAAATGACTTCCGATCGGAGTTCCCAGCCCAAACATCGCACCGTCGATGATCGCGCGACGATCGAGCGCCATCGAGATGGCACGCCGCACGAGCAGATTGTCCAAGGGTGCGCGGCGATGGTTGAGACCCAGGATCGTCTCACTTTCGCTCGGCCCGACGAATACCACGAAGCGGGCGTCCCGTGCGAATTGAGGGAAACTTTCCGGGGCCGGGTAATTGGAGAACAGGTCGATGTCGCCGGCCATCAGCGCCGCATACGCCGCGGTCGGATCCGCGATGAATCGAAACGTCAGACCGGCGAGTCGTGCGGGGCCACCCCAGTACCCGGGATTGCGACTCAGTTCGATCGAGTCGCCGCGGCGCCAGGCAACGAATCGGAACGGGCCGGTGCCGACCGGTCTCTGGGCATTGGTCGCGGCCGAAGTCGGGGACAACATGACGAATGCGGGACCGGCGAGCGCCTGCAGCAGCCCGCCCGACCGGCGCGCGAGCCGCAGCCGCAGCGTGTGGGCATCGACGGCGTCGACCGCGGCGAGTGCGGCCAGTCGGGTGCGCTGCGGGTTGATCGAGCCCGGTGCGATCACCCGGTCCAGCGTGAATTTGGCGGTGCCCGCGTCGAACGGCGTGCCGTCGGAAAATCGAACGCCCGACCGCAACCGAAACACGTAGGTGAGACCGTCGGGCGAGATCTCCCAGGATTCGGCGAGCGACGCCGCGGCGCTGCCGTCGGCGGCGAAGCGCACCAAGCCCTCGTAGACGTTTCCATAGAGCACTTCGGAGATCGCGGAGGCCGGACTCTCGGTGGGGTCGAGCGTGGGAGGCTCGAGCTGTAGCCCGACGATGACCCGGTCACGCGTCGCGGTCGGCGTCGCGATCGGCGTCCACGTCGACGTCGCCGTCGCGACCGCCCCGCTCCACGGCGACGCTGCGACCAGCAGCAACAGCGAAAGAATCAGGCGCGGGCGCGCGAAAGCGACGCCTCTCATGCGGGCGGATCGAGAAGATTCCACGCCGCCGTCGCCATGACCTTGGCCGCATTCACCATGTCGTCGATCCTCACGTACTCATCGGGCTGATGCGCGAGGTCGAGGATGCCCGGGCCGTAGGCGATGCAGTCCTTCAGCCTGCCGATGCGATCGATGTGTTTTTGATCGTAAGTGCCGGGAGAGCAGACGAACTCGGCCTCGCGCCCGAGAACCGCGACGATGGCCGTCGCGGTCGCGCTCGCGACCGGACCCCGGGCGTCGGTGAGCGTGGGCGCGACCTCGAACAGGTCGCGCAGGTCGTAACGGAATCCCTCGCGTTCGCGCGCCAACTCCTCCAGCAGCTCCCGCATCTCCGACTTGACCCCGTCGAGAGTCTCTTCGACGAGCAGGCGTCGATCGATGATCATGCGACAGGAATCCGGTACGCAGGCCGCCGGAAATCCATCGGCGAGTTCGGCATGGCCGCCGTGGATGGAGTTGATGTTGAGCGTCGACTGGCGCGCGCCGACCGGTACGACCGGCATCGACGTCCGGCGCGCAGCAAGGCGCGGATACAAGTCACGCTCGAAGCGATCGATCACGGCGTGCATGTGACGAACGGCGCAGTCGCCGAGAAACGGCATCGAGCCATGGGCGATGCGTCCATGGGTCTCGATCTGCGCCCACCAGACCCCGCGATGACCGATGCAGACGCGGTCGACGTTGAGCGGCTCCGGGATGATCACATGATGGACCCGTGGCGGCGAGAACCAGCCTCGCTCGGCGAGGTAGTGCACGCCGCCGAAGCCGCCGGATTCCTCATCGACGGTCCCCGACAGTTCCAAGGCGCCCGGCAGTTCCGCGCCGCTGTCGATCAGCGCCTCGATCGCGATGATGGAGGCTGCGAGACCACCCTTCATGTCACAGGCGCCACGACCGTAAACCTTGCCCGCCCGCACGACACCGGCGAACGGATCCACGCTCCACCCCGTGCCCGTCTGCACGACGTCGATGTGACTGTTGAAATGAACGCAGGGGCCGGGGCGGGAACCGGCGCGGCGCGCCACGAGATTCCATCGCGGATACGCGTCGCTGTCGCCGGGGGAACCGAAGGCGCGCACGTACTCCAGCTCGAAATTCCGAGTCCGCAACCGGTTGCCGATGAATTCGGCGCAGGCGAGATAGGCGTCGCCGGGCGGATTGATCGTCGGAAACCGGATCAGATCCCGGGTGAGTGCCACGAGATCCGCTTCGCGAGACTCGATTTCCCGGTGCAAGACCGACAGATCACGCTCAGGCATACGAGCGGCGGGTCGCCTCGGCACGCGCGCGTGGGAAGCGCACCGGGTCCGGCAGACGCCGTTCCCCAGGGACCGCGGCGAGGGTCCTCGCATCGGCGCGAGTGAGGGGATTTTCCAGCGAGTCGGTTGCCATGGGACCGATCATACCGGAGGCGGCTGCCGCTGCCTCCGGGTGGTTGCCTGCGGGTGGCTCAGGAGCCGGTCGCGATTGCCGGCAGGGAATTCAAAAACGCCGCGACGTCCGCCGCGGAGCGCTCCGGAATCTCGATCTGCGGCAGATGGCCCACCGCGGGGTAGAGAATCAGTTTCGCCCCCGGGATCGCCGCGGCGAATTTCCTGGCGCTCGCGGGTTCGACCAGCACGTCGTTTTCACCATTGAGAACCAGGGTCGGAATTTGAATGACGCGGAGGAGATCGGGCGTGGCATTCATCTGGGCACCGATATTGATGTCCATCAGAATCGCGCGATGACCCGGGGCGCGCTGGAAGTCGGCCCAGCGGGCGACGAACGCAGGCGTGATCAACGATTTGTCGAAGACGTCGGTCTTGACGCCCTCTTCAATGAGCGGCGTGTTGTCGATGTTACGCAGCAATGCCCGACCGATGGGATATTGCAGAATTCGGAACGCCAGGGGCACGGTGGTCGGTGGCTTCTCCGGCGGCCAGCCGGCCGCATCGACGAGTATCAGCGCATCGAGTAACTCCGGGTGGCGCAGCGCCAGTTGCCAGGCGGCGCCGCCGCCCATGGAGTTTCCAGCGACGGCGAACTTCGGCAAGGCCAACTGCTGCGCGAAACTCGCGACGAAGTCCGCGAGTCCCGGTCCGCTCAGCTGATAGCCGGCCGGCGCTTGCGTGAGTCCATGGCCGGGGAAATCGAGGCTGATGACGCGGAAATGGCCCTTGAGTTCGCGGACCCAACCCTGCCAACTCGTGTACGAATCGCCGAAGCCGTGCAAGAGCACGATCAGCGGCGCCTTCGAATCACCGTCGTCCTCGTAGTGCACGTGGAAGCCGCCAGGGAGATCGACGAAACGCGACGAAGCGTCCCCGTAGCGGGCCTCCAAGTCGGCATACGGAATATCGGGGCCGCGCAGCTTGAGCCACGCAGCCCCGAGGAGGACCACCAATACCGCGAGAACGATCCCGAGAATCTTCAGCACGACACCCTCAAAATTTGTTGTTGACGCGGATGCCGAACGTCGCCGGCGTGCCGGCTTGGGCGACCTCGGTCCCCGGAAGGAAGAAATTTCGCGTCGTGTCGTAGGTTTTGTTGAAGAGGTTTCTGCCCCACAGAGTGAACGACCAAGATTTCGCGTTCGCCGGCGCCAGCGTGAAATTGGCGTTGGCGAGCCAGTACTTCGGAATCGTGAAATCCGAACTACCCAACAAATAGAACTGACTGTAGGTGTCGTGGAAGCTGTAGTTCGACTCCGCCGTCAACTGGTAATCGGCAAGGCGCCAGCTGTAGGACGCATCCCCTCCGTAGCTCCATTTCGGAAAGCTCTCCGGTCGCCCGTCGTAGTTGTTGCCGCTGCTGTCGATCAGCGTGCTCGTGTAATAGCCTTCGGCGAATCCGGCATATTGAGAGATCTCGAGGCTGCCGATGGGCCGCCACTCGAGTTCCAGCTCACCGCCGCTGATTCGGGAATCGGCGTTCACGAAGCGTCCGATATAGGACTGGGATAGATCGTCGAACACCTTCCCGAGGATCTGCTGGTCCTTGTAACGGTAATAGAAAACCGCCGCATCGACGCGCAGCGCGCTGGTCAGATCGGATTTTTCGCCAAGCTCGAAGGCCGTGAGCTTTTCCGGCTCGAAGGGGTCTGCCGAGGGCGCAGTCGTCGTATTGTGCGCCGTGAAACCGCCCGACTTCACGCCGCGGCTGATGCTCTCGTAGATCAGGGTTTGGGCCGTGGGTTGATAGTCCAGTTCGAGCTTGCCCGACGGCAGGTTGGAGGTCGTGGAACGCGACTGCGGCCCAGTGAACGTCGGGATCGACGGAACGATGAAGCCCGTGTTGAGGCCGAGCAATTCGCGCGTTTCGTGATCCTCCCGCACACCCAGGGTCGCCTTCAGGGTATCCGCGAATTGATAGTTGCCTTGCGCGAACACGCCGACGGAGTTCACCACCTGCTCGTAGGTCGTCAGGGCGATACCGCCGATGTCTGCGGCATCCGTGAAATCGGAGTAGAAGTCCTCCTTGAGGTCTTGATCCGTGTAGATCAGGCCGCCGACCCAGGTGAACGGTCCGCTCGCGGTCCCGGCGATGCGGAATTCCTCGGAGAAGACGTTCACGTCGCTCGCGAAGAACTCATCCGAATCGTAGTACTGCGTGGCGTCCCAGTCACTGTATTCGCGCCGGATCAGCTTGTCGTAAGCCGTGATGCTCGTGAGTTTCACGGCGCCGAGGTCGACATCGGCGCTCAGATCGACCCCATTGTTGCTGTCATCGAGGCCGGGCTTGGCGCCGGGCGACAGACCGATGAATTTCGCGAACGTCGGATCGAGCTGCCAGCCCGTGACATAGGGCGAGGTGTCGGCGGGAATCGTCGGGCCGCCGGCGCCGGCGTTGTACGGCGTATAGGATTTGATCAGCTGCAGTCCGGTCTCCTCGGATTTGTCCTGGGACAGGTGCACGCCGAAGTGCAGAGTGACGCCGTCCGAGGGAATCCATTGCAGCTGCCCGCGCAGCGAGAGGGTGTCCTTGCCGCCGAGTCTCTGACCCGTGTCACGGTTGTACTCCCAGGCGCCACCCTGCTCCGTCGCGAGCGACAATCGACCCAGCAGTCCGTCGGCGATGGTCCCCGACACATAGCCCTGTGCGTCGACGGCGTTGAAGGATCCGTATTCGACTGTAAAACCCCCCTCGGGAGCGGCGGTCGGTTTGTTCGTGATGAAATTGATTTCCCCGCCGGTCGTGTTGCGACCGTACAGGGTTCCCTGGGGACCACGCAGCACCTCCACCCGCTCCAGGTCGAACAGCTGCCCCTGTGTCTGGATCGGCAAGGCGAAGGCGACCTCGTCCAGGCTGACGCCGACGGGTGAGGCATTGTTGGACGTATAGTCCAGAAACCCGACTCCGCGTATGCGAAATTGCGGCAGGCTGCTGCCGAACGCCGGTTCGACCTGCAGACTCGGGACGGCGTTTTGCAGGTCGTTGACGCTGACGACGGATTTCTCCAGCAGACTGTCGCCGGACAGCACCGAGATCGCGATTCCGACGTTCTGCAGGGACTCCTGCTTGCGTTGCGCCGTGACGACAACGGGCTCAAGGCCGTCGTTGTTCCCCGCGTCGTCGGCAAAACTGTTGGAAACCACGAGAACGGCGGCCGATGCAGCGGCCCAAACGGAAAAACGCGAGGACATTCAAAGCTCCTGATTGCGCAAAACCCACAGCGCGAGGGGGCGCATCATCGCGGCGCCACGCCTGCCATGTGAACTGATATTTTTCCCGGGGGTTATGCGTTTTGCTTATGAGGGCGGGATCCTCGGCAACTTTCTGCGGCCAACGAAGTCCTAGCGAAGATGAAAGAGAAACTCGAGCTCGTCTGCGGACATTGTGACCGGATCGTGGCCCTGCCGGCGAACCGTCTCTCGGATCATCCTCGTTGCCCGCAATGTCATTTCGAGTTGTTCGAAGGGCGCCCCGTGCCGCTGACGGCTGGCAATTTCGACCGGCACGTGAGCCGCAACGATCTTCCCGTGGTGGTGGATTTTTGGGCTCCCTGGTGCGGGCCCTGTAAGGCGATGGCGCCCGCGTTCGCGACTGCGGCGAGGCAACTCGAGCCGCGCCTGCGCTTCGCCAAACTCAACACCGACGATGAGACGACGCCGGCGGAGCGGCATCACATTCGCAGCATACCCACCCTCATCGTCTTCGATCATGGCCGCGAACTCATGCGACAGTCGGGTGCCATGGGTGGGCCGGCGTTACGCCAATGGTTGGAAACCGCGCTCGCGCGGATCGCAACGGGTGCGCCGTCCCCGGTCGCGTAATCGCAGCTAAGTCGCGGTCGTCGCCGGCAGCAGGCGCTGGTATTCCTTTCTCACGACGGAATAGCATTCGCAGGTTCTCGCTTCGAGACCCTTGCGGTTCAACACGGTGATGTGACCCCGGGCGTAGCGAATCAGATTCGCCTCCTGGAGCTTGAGCGCGCCCTCGGTGACGCCTTCGCGACGGACGCCCAACATGTTGGCGATCAATTCCTGCGTCATGATCAAATCGTTTCCGTTCAACCGGTCCAAACTCAGGAGCAACCAGCGGCAGAGTTGCTGGTCCAGAGAATGATGCCGATTGCACACCGCCGTCTGTGCCATCTGCGTGATCAGCGCCTGGGTGTAACGCAAGAGCAAGTGCAGGACGGGACCCGACTTGTCGAACTCACCTTTGACGAACTGCCCTTTGAGCCGGTAGCCCTTGCCCGCGCTTTGCACGACCGCGCGGCTCGGGGTCGATTCGCCGCCCATGAACAACACGACGCCCACCATGCCCTCGTTGCCGACCACCGCGATTTCCGCCGACGCCCCATCCTGCAGCACATAGAGGAGGGAGACGATCGCGGTGGTGGGAAAGTAGGCATGCGTCATCGTCGATCCGGACTCGTAGACGACCTGGCCTAGCGGCAGGTCGACTGGCTCGAGCATCGGCTTCCAACGCGCGAATTCCGCTTCGGGTAGCGCCGCCAAGAGATGATTGCTTTTTGACCCGCCCGGCATTGCTTTGCTTCCCTTCAACCCGAATCGACGAACCCTTGGGCGTGCCGAGACTACGTGAACCGTCGATTATACGACGGGAGCGGGATGCAGTATGTACGGTACCGAACAGATTGATAGCCCCAAGGCTCGATAGCCCCAAGGCTCGATAGCCCGAAGGCGGGGAAAATCAATGGTGGCCGCCACCACCGTGGCCGCCGCCGCCACCTCGCGCCCCACCGGGGATCGAAGGGGGGCCACCGCCATGCCGGCCCCCACCGGGGCCCTCCCCACCACCATGGCCTTCCCAACCATGACCCCCGCCCCGGCCGCCATGCTCGCCGCCGCGCGGGGGACCGACGCGATAGCCGCCGCCCCAACCGCCGTAGTCGTAGCCGTAGGGCTCATAAAAGCCGCCGTAGTAAGCGCCCCCCTCATAGCCATAGGGTTCGACGGCACAGGCGGCGATCGCCAGCGCGGCCGCCATCACGATCATCAGGCCCCCGAGGGCCGCGCGCCGTGGGTGCAGGGCGGGGAACCGTACGTTGGCGCGGCTCATTGGGGTTCCGTTTTGGAATCGCTGTCGGTCCACTCCATGACGCCGAACGGCGCGCCATAGGGATCTGCCAGCAGCGCGATCCGCCCACCATGGCGATCCAAGCGGGGCTCGACGAGCATTTTACCCCCCAAGGCTTCGGCCTTGGCGGCGGTCGCGGCCGTGTCCTCGACGCGAATGAAATTCAACCAATGGGCGTGGCGATGGTGGCTGTCTTTCGGCAGCGAGTTGATGCCCGCACGCGCATAGTCCTGACTCGACAAGACGACGTGCTGGAGACCGTCCTCGCTGGGCAGATCGAATACGTCATAGCCGAACACGGCTTTGTAGAACTTGGCCGCGGCTACCGGGTCGTCGGTGAGCAGCGCGCTCCAGATCCATTCACCGGGTTCCGCCAGAAAATCTCCGGGATCACCGCTCCGGGACGCGATCACCGCGAACACTGCCCCGTCGGGACCCGACAACACCGCCTGCCGACCACGCCCCTTGTAGCTCGTCGGCTTGGAGAGAATCTTGGCCCCGTCCGCGGCCGCCGTGCGCACCGCCTGGTCCGCATCATGCACCGCAATAAAGGTCAGCCAAGCCGATTGTTTGTGTTCGTCCGGGCTGACGGTCCTCTGCACCAGACCGGCGATCGCCCGACCGTCGGCGGAAGCGACCGCGTAATCGGTGTCACCGAGATGGATTTCCCGGAAACTCCAGCCGAACAAGCCCGCGTAAAACGCCTCCGCGCCGGCAAGGTTCGGGGTGACCAGATCAGCCCACACCACCTTACCCTGAAGATGGGCCGGCTTGGCGTCATCCGACAACGGCGGAAATTCTCCCGGTTGGGCATACGCCGCGGCCGATCCCGCAACCCAGACCGTTGCGCAGAGCGCGATACCGAGGGCGATAGGCTTCAAGGCACTGAACATCGAGACTTCTCCAGCGAAAGGTCGGAATGGCGGCCCCGGGGGGGCCCTGAGGGGCGCGATGATCGGCGGGCCACTGCGTTGAGGTCTGTACGCCTGCGTACAGAGCGGACACCCGCGACCGCTTGCGGCGTGGTCCCGCAGCAGCGAGACTCGGTCGAATCACAGAGGAGAATGCAGCGATGAAAATTGCGGCGAAACATTTTCGCGTGCGTCCGGGATCGCCGGTGGACCTGGGTCATTGGCCGACCGCGGTCGGCGCCGCCTATCGCTCCGACGAGGATTACGCGCAGATCCTCGCGAGTCGTGTCAAGCATCTTGCCGAGCAACAAGAACTGCTCTACGCGAACGATCGGTTCGCGATCCTGCTGATTTTTCAGGCCATGGATGCCGCCGGCAAAGATGGCGCGATCGAGCACGTGATGTCGGGCGTCAACCCGCAGGGCTGTCAGGTGTTCAGCTACAAACACCCGAGTGCGAACGAACTGAAGCACGATTTTCTGTGGCGTACCACCCGCGATCTGCCGGAGCGCGGCAAGATCGGCATTTTCAACCGGTCCTATTACGAGGAGGTGCTGATCGTCCGTGTGCACCCGAAAATTCTGCAAAGCGAGGGGCTGCCGCAGGGCATCGGAGATCGCAAACGCCTCTGGCACGACCGGTTTCGTTCGATCCGCGATCTCGAGCGGCACCTGAGCCTCAACGGCACGCGCATCGTCAAATTCTTTCTGCATTTATCGAAGGAGGAGCAGCGCAAGCGTTTTTTGCAGCGCATCGACGAGGCGGACAAGAATTGGAAATTCAGTCTCGCCGACGTCGAGGAACGCCGCTACTGGAAGCAATACATGAAAGCGTATGAAAAGTGTCTCGCGGCCACGAGCAGTAAGGAGGCGCCGTGGTACGTCGTACCGGCCGACGACAAGCGCAACGCGCGGTTGATCGTCTCGCAAATCGTCCTGGAGACGATCGAGTCGCTCGCGCTGAAGTATCCGGAAGTGACCCCGGCTCGCCGGCGCGAGCTGCTTGCCTTACGCAAGAAGCTTGCCCGCTGATCAAGGCACCTGGCGCGCCGCCGCCGGGATCCAGTAGCCTGTCTGCCCGTAGTGTTTGTAGATGCCTACTTCGGCGTCACGCTCGAGCGGCACGTTGGCGTCGTAGGGCGGTGCCTCCTGCACGGCGACACGCGTCAGATTCACGGTGAGCTTGCCCTCGGACCAACTCACGTCCTCGATCCACTCCGGCGCGATCAGGACCGCGTGACCGACCCACCAGTTGCTGGTGTTGACCACGACATAGCGTATTGCCCAGGACTGCTCGTCGATCAGGAAAGCCTGGACGTGACCGATGTCGCCGTCGCTGGCGTGAACGTGATATTTCGTCAACGCCTCACAGCTGCGCAGATGCGGATCCGCGGCGCGATCCTCGGTCGCTTCGGCATCGCGGTACGGAAGATCTCCCCCGCCATCGCCGACGCCGACGCCGGTCATCATCATGCCCGGATAGGCCCCTTCGCCCCAGAGACCCGCCCCACCCCAGTAGTACGGGTAGCCGTAATAACCCAGGTATTGGATTTCGTGCTGGCGCGACACGGGCTTTTCCCAGTCGATGCTGGGACTGTCCTTGACCTGCTGCTTGGTGATGCTCACCGGCAACACGTGTGCCTTGTCGTCGGCAACGCCGACGGAATACGGCGAGATCAGCACCTTGCGGCCTGGGAGCCACGCTTGCGTATCGACGACGAGATAGCGCACGACCCACCGTCGATCGTCGAAGTAAAAGTCCTTGACTCGGCCCACGGAACCGTCGCTCGCGCCGATGACGTATTTCTCGAGTTCTTGGTTGCTGCGCAGCATGGGTCATTCCCTTCCAATGGTGATTCGGAAGGCTGCGCTCCAGGTCGCGGGGACGTCCGTTCGCTGCCGCACACGCCCTGCCGTTTCTATTTCTCCTCACCGGGCGGCGCGGGCGCCATGGCTTCTTGATTTTGTTTGAGCAGTTCCTCCGGCTTGATGCCCTCCGTGGGCGTCGGCGGCGGGTTCGGGATGCTCGCGGCATCGGCTGGCGGGGCCTCACCCGGCTTGCCCGGGATTCGCCGTGCCAGGGATTCCGTCCGCTGCCAATCCGTCGCCCGCCAGCCACCTCCAAGGTTGTTGATCAAATTCACGCTCGCGATCTGTTGCTCCAACTGAACCTGCAGCTCCGATTCGCGGCTGGTGAGAAAAGTATTCTGATTCGTGATCACATTGATGTAACTATCGACACCGTTCTGAAAGCGCACGACCGACAACTCGACGGCGCGCTGGGCGGCAACCGTGGCGCGATGCCGCTCCTTCAACTCCTCGGCGAGAATGCGCAGACTCGCCAGATTGTCCTCGACCGATTGAAAGGCGGCGAGCACGGTCTGGCGATACGTTGCCGCGGCGGCATCGTTCTGCGCATGCGCCTGTGCCACCGCGGCCCGCCGCTGGCCGCCGTCGAACAGCGTCTGCGCCAGATCCGGTCCCAGGGACCAGAAGCGATTCGGCAAATCGAACAGCTTGCCGAGCGACGTGGCTTCGTAGCCGCCGCTCGCTGACAGGGTCAGGCTCGGGAAGAACGCCGCCCTCGCGATGCCGATCTGGGCATTCGACGCCGCGACCTGGCGCTCCGCGGCCGCGATGTCGGCCCGACGCTCGAGCAAGGCGGAGGGGACCGCGAGGGGAACGGCCGGCAGGCTCGTCGTGTAGGCCTTGCGTGGCAGGGAGAAGTTGGCGGGAGGCACGCCGATCAGAACCGCGATCGCATGTTCGTACTGTGCGCGGGCGACACCGAGATCGGTCGCCTGGGCTTTGGCCGTGTACAGCTGCGTTTCGGCCTCGGCCATGTCCTCGTCGGAATCGATGCCCGATTGTTTGAGCGTATCGATCAGATGGATGCTGGCCTGATAGTCGGCGAGCGTCGCGTCGAGGATGCGACGCTGTTCGTCCAGGGCGCGCAGCTGGAAATAATCCTGCGCGAGCGTGCTTTGCGTGCTGAGCAAGGCCGTCACGAGCTGGGCGGCCGTCGCCTGGGCGGAGAATCGGTCCTGCGCAACGGTATTGCGGATGCTGCCCCAGAGGTCCACCTGATAAGAGAGCTCCAGCGGTAGCGTGTAAATCGTGTGCGGCGTGGTCGAGGTCACGCCGCTCGTCGAAGTCGTCCCGGTCGTGGTCGTCGGCGTGGTCCCTGTCGCCGCGGGTGAGGTCGCGACTCCGGTCGTGGTCGCGCTCGATCCGCCGCCGAGGGTTGCGACCGCGGCGCTCGAGCGCGACCGCGACACCGAGGGATCGAGGCTCAAGGTGGGGAAGAAGGCCGCCTGGGCTTCGGAAACCAGGGCGCGAGCCGCGCGATAGTTCGCCGCCGCAGCGGCCACGGTTTGATTGGAGATCGCGACGCGATTTTCCAAATCGTCGAGATCCTGGTCTCCGTAGGCCTCCCACCAGCGCTCGGGAATCTCGGCATCTTTCGGATCGGCGGCCTGCCAGCCGGCGCCCGCCTTTGGATCGGATCCGGCTTCCTTGAAAACCGCCTGGGTTGCCGTTTTCGGCGCGTCGTAGTGCGGCGCAAAGTTGCAGGCGCCCAAGAATCCGCAGAGCGGAGCGAGGCTGAGCAGACGGTACGGCTGGGTCATGAGCTGGTCGGCGCGCCGGCCGCCTCCGCCGAATCGGGTCGGGTTCCCAATCCGAACTGTGAAATCCAATTATTGAGTCGATCCATATAGATGTAGATCACCGGGGTCGTGTAGAGGGTCAGCACCTGGCTGAGGATCAGGCCGCCGACGATCGCGATGCCGAGCGGCCGTCGCAGCTCCGAGCCCATGCCGGTGCCCAAGGCCAGCGGCAGACCGCCGAGCAGTGCCGCCATGGTCGTCATCATGATCGGCCTGAATCGCAGCAGGCTCGCCTTGAACACCGCCTCCTTGGGGCTCACATGCTCGTTGCGCTCCACCTCGAGGGCGAAGTCGATCATCATGATCGCGTTTTTCTTGACGATGCCGATCAACAGGATCATGCCGATCAAGGCGATGACGCTGAGTTCGGTATGCGTGAGCAACAGCGCCAGCAGCGCGCCGACACCGGCCGACGGCAGGGTCGAGAGGATCGTGATCGGATGAATGTAGCTCTCGTAGAGGATGCCGAGGACGACGTAGACCGCGGCGATCGCCGCCGCGATCAACAAAGGCTCGTTCGCGAGCGAGGCGGTGAAAGCCTGCGCCGTTCCCCCGAACGCGCCGCTCATCGAGGAGGGCATGCCCACCTTGCGTTCCGCCGCGTTGATCAGATTCACGGCATCGCCGAGCGCGACGCCGGGCGCCAGATTGAACGAGAACGTGACCGACGGAAACACGCCGGTATGGTTGACGGCAAGGGGCGCGGTGGAATCGGAAAAGTGCGCGACCGCCGACAGGGGCACGACGCCGCCGCCAGTCGAGGCCACATAGACGTTGTCGAGCGAGCGCGGGTTCTGCCAGAACTCGGGGGCGACCTCCATGACGACGTAATATTGATTGAGCTGCGTGTAGGTCTTCGCGATCTCCCGTTCCCCGAAGGCATCGTACAGCGCATTGTCGATCGCCTCTGCGGTGATCCCGAGCCGCTGGGCGGTGGCCCGGTCGATCGCCACGTTGGCGGAGAGCCCTTTGTTTTGCTGGTCGCTGTTGACGTCGGTGAGCTGGTGAATGTTTTTCATTTCCCCGAGCAGGATCGGTCCCCAGTGGTTGACTTGCGGCAGACTGTCGCTTTGAATCGTATATTGGTATTGCGCCGCGCTCTGCCGGCCGCCGATGCGCACGTCCTGGACCGCCTGCAGGAACAGCGTGGCGCCCGTGACGGTGGCAAGCTTCGGCCTCAGGCGATTGATCACCTGATCGGCCGTGACGTTTCTTTCCGCGAGCGGCTTCAGCGAGATGAAGGTGCGCCCCGTGTTCGTCGTCGTCCCGCCGCCGCCGCCCGTGAAAATCGCCACGGAGGCGACTGCGGGATCCTGGAGGGCAATTTCGCTGAGGCGTCGAATCTTGCGCTGCATCAGCTGGAACGAGATGTCCTGGTCGGCGATGATCGTCCCGTTGAGCCTGCCGGTGTCCTGTTGCGGAAAAAATCCCTTGGGGATGACCACGTAGAGATAAACCGTCAGGAACACCGTCGCGATCGCTACGATGAGCACCAGCAGCGAGTGTTCGAGGATCACGCGCAGGCTATGCTCGTATTTCTCGAGGATCCAATTGAAGCCGCGCTCGCTCGCGAGGTAGAGCCTGCCATGTGCTTTCTTGTCGGTCAGCAGCAGCGAGCACATCATCGGTGTCGTGGTGAGCGAGACCACGAGCGAAACCAGGATCGTCACCGAGAGCGTCACGGCGAATTCGCGGAACAAGCGGCCGATGATCCCACCCATGAGCAGGATCGGAATGAACACGGCCACGAGGGAAAGACTCATCGACAACACCGTGAAACCGATCTCCGCCGCGCCGCGATACGCGGCCTGCACCGCACTCAGTCCCTGTTCCTTGTACCGGGTGATGTTCTCCAGCACGACGATGGCATCGTCGACGACGAAACCGGTGCTGATCGTGAGCGCCATCAACGAGAGGTTGTCGATGCTGTAGCCGCACAGGTACATGATCGCCAGCGTGCCGATGATCGAAACCGGCACGGCGACCATCGGAATCAGCGTGGAGTGCCACTCGCGCAGGAAGAGGAATACCACCAGCACCACGAGGACGACCGACAACAGCAGCGTACGCTCGATGTCGTTGACCGACGCACGGATGGTCTGCGTCTGATCGAGAATGATCGTCAAATCGATCGCCGAATCGATGCTCGCGTGCAGTTGCGGCAGGGAGGCCTTGATGGCATCGACGGTCGAGATGATGTTCGCACCGGGCTGGCGGAAGATGATGATGAGTGCCGCCGGCTTGCCGTTGGCAAGGCCCAGGGAGCGCAGCGTTTGTACCGAGTCCTGCACGCTGGCGACGTCCGACAGGACGACCGGGGCGCCCGCCCGGTAGCTGACGATCAACGGGCGATAGTCCTTCGCCTTCATGAGCTGATCGTTCGCCGCGAGATTGATGCGCTGGTTTCCCGTCGCGAGACGCCCCTTCGCTTCGTTCACGGTCTGCGCCGCCACCGCCGTGCGGATGTCCTCGAGCTGCAGACCATAGGCGTGCAGCTGCATCGGATTCAGGTCGATGCGGACCGCCGGTGCCGAACTGCCGCCGACGACGACCTGCCCGACACCGGAAATCTGCGACAGCTTCTGTTCGAGGACGGTCGATGCCGCGTCATAGAGCGCGGGCGGGGCCAGCTTGTCCGAGGTCAAGGCCACGATCATGATCGGGGCATCGGCCGGATTGACTTTCCGGTAGGTGGGATTGCTCGGCAGGTTCGTGGGCAGATAGCTGCGCGCCGCGTTGATCGCCGATTCCACGTCGCGGGTCGCGGCATCGATGGGCCGGGACAGGTCGAACTGCAGGGTGATGCTCGTTTGGCCGAGCGTACTCTGCGCGGTCATCTCGGTCACCGAGGCGATCCGACCGAACGCCCGTTCGAGCGGTGTGGATACCGACGAGGCCATGATCTCGGGACTGGCGCCCGGCAGGGACGCGGAGACGGAAATCGTCGGGAAGTCGACCTGCGGTAGCGGCGACACCGGCAGGACCCGGTAGCCGGCCACGCCGGCGAGAGCCACGGCGACCGTCAACAGAGCAGTCGCGATCGGCCGCCGGATGAACGGCTCGGAGAGGCTCATCCGGAGCTCTGCGGTTCGGCACCCACCGTGTCGTCCGGCGGCGCGGGCGGCTCGGTCTCACCCGTGCCGCGCGGACGACCGCGCCAGGCTGCGAATTTGTCGGCGAGTTCATCGAAGAACAGATAGACGACGGGCGTGGTGTAGAGCGTGAGGAGCTGGCTGAAAATCAGCCCGCCGACGATCGTGATGCCCAGGGGTCGACGCAGCTCGGAGCCTACGCCGTGGCCGAAGGCCAGCGGCATCGCACCGAGCATGGCCGCCATCGTGGTCATCAAAATAGGGCGAAAGCGCAGCAAACAGGCTTCCCGTATCGCTTGGAAGGCGGTCTTGTGCTCCTTGCGTTCCGCCTCCAGCGCGAAGTCGATCATCATGATCGCGTTCTTTTGCACGATGCCGATCAGCAACACGATGCCGATGATGGCAACGACCGTCAGCTCCTCGCCGAACAACAGCAATGCGAGCAGCGCACCGACCGCGGCCGAAGGCAGCGTCGAGAGTATCGTGATCGGGTGGATGTAGCTTTCATAGAGCACGCCGAGCACGATGTACACGGTCAGCAATGCGCTCAGCACGAGTATCGCCTCGTTCGAGAGCGAGCCGACGAAGGCCTGCGCCGTGCCCTGAAAAGAGCCCTGCAGTGCCGTCGGCGAGGGAAGCTGGGGATCGTCCCGGACTTTTTGGATCGCCGTCACTGCCTCACCCAGGGAGGCGCCGGGCGCCAAATTGAACGACACCGTCGTGGCGGGGAACTGTCCCATGTGACTGATCAACAGGGGTGCCGTCACGACCGCGGTCTGGGTGATCGCGCCCAGGGGAACCACGCTTCCGCCGGTCGATTTCAAATAAACGTCGCCGAGATTCTTGGGGGTGAGCTGGAAATCGGGATCGAGCTCGAGTATCACGTGGTACTGGTTCAACTGGGTGAACATCGTCGAGATCTGGCGCTGACCAAAGCTGTCGTACAGCGCGTCGTCGATGTTCTGCGTGGTGATGCCCAGTCTTGCGGCCGTGGCGCGATCGAAGTCCAGCTCGGCCTGTCGTCCCTCGGTTTGCTGATCGCTCGCGACGTCGACGAGCTGCGGCAGCTGCTTCAGCCGGGCCAGGAATTGTTGGACATAGGCGGCGAGCTCCGCGGAGTTGGGATCCTGGAGGCTGTACTGGTACTCGGTGCGGCTGACGATGTCCTCGACGGAAATGTCCTGGATCGGCTGCATGTAGAGACTGATTCCATCCAATCCCGCGACGGAATCTCGCAATTCCGCAATGACCGCCGTGGCGCTCTTGCGCTCCGCCAAGGGCTTCAGGTTGATCTGGATCCGTCCGGAGTTCAGCGTGGTGTTGGTGCCGTCCACGCCGATGAAGGAGGACAAACTCTCGACGGCCGGATTTTGCAGGATGCGCCCGGCCAGTTGTTGTTGCAACGCGGCCATTCGCGGGAAGGACACTCCCTGAGCCGCTTCCGACACGCCCTGGATCTCACCCGTATCTTGCACGGGGAAGAATCCCTTGGGGACGACCAGGAACAGCAGGATCGTCACCACGAGCGTGGCGACGGCGACCAATAAGGTGAGGGTGCGGCGTCCCAACACCCAATCGAGTGTCCGGGTGTAGAAGCCGATGATGGACTCGAAGACGTGTTCGGACCAGCGATAGAACCTGCCGCGCTGCGACTCCTGCGTATGCTTCAGGAGGCGCGAGCACAGCATGGGGGTGAGTGTCAGCGAGACGAATGCGGAGATCAGGATCGTGGCGCTCAGGGTGACGGCGAATTCCCGGAACAAACGCCCCGTGATGTCGCCCATGAACAGCAGGGGAATGAGGACCGCAATCAGCGAGACGGTCAAAGACATGATCGTGAAGCCGATTTGCTGGGCGCCTTTCAAGGCGGCCGCAAGCGGCCGTTCGCCCTGTTCGACATAGCGGGTGATGTTCTCGATCATGACGATCGCATCGTCGACGACGAAGCCGGTCGAGATCGTCAGCGCCATCAGGGTCAGGTTGTTGAGGCTGTAGCCGAGCCCATACATGGCTCCGAACGTGCCTACGAGCGACAGCGGCACGGCGATGCCCGGGATGATCGTCGCGGCGATCGTGCGCAGGAACACGAAGATCACGGCAACGACGAGCGCAATGCAGAGCAACAACTCGAATTCCACGTCCGCGACCGAGGCCCGCACGGTGGTGGTTCTGTCCGTCAGGGCGGTGATCTTGATGACCGCGGGGATCGTCGCCCGCAGCCGCGGCAACAAGGCCTTGATCCCGTCGACGACGTCGATGATGTTGGCGCCCGGTTGACGTTGAATGTTGACGATGACCGCCGGGACCTTGTTCATCCACGCGGCCTGGTCATTGTTCTCGACGCCATCGACGATCTTCGCGACGTCCTTGAGCATGATCGGATTGCCGGCGTAGAAACCGAGCACGAGCTGTCGATAATCCTCGCTGCTCACGAGTTGATCGTTGGCCCCGATTTGAAAGCTCTGCGCGGGCCCGTCGAAGCTGCCTTTGGCGGTGTCGAGACTCGCGGCGGTCATGGCCGACCGGACGTCCTCCATCTGCAGCCCATAGTGCGCGAGTTGCACCGGATTGATCTGAATGCGCACCGCCGGCTTCTGACCGCCGCTGATCGTGACCGCGCCCACGCCCGGCAGCTGCGAGATCTTCTCGGCGAGACGCGTGTCCGCGTAATCCTCGACCTGTGCCAGCGGGATGGAGTCCGAAGTCAATGCAAGCGTCAGAATGGGGGCGTCCGCGGGATTGACCTTGTTGTAAACCGGCGGCATCGGCAGCTGCGCAGGCAGGTAACTCTGCGCGGCATTGATCGCCTCCTGCACGTCCTGCTCGGCGACGTCGATGCTGAGGGCGAGGTTGAACTGCAGGGTGATCACCGAGGCGCCGTCCGAACTCGAGGACAGCATCTGGTTGAGACCCGGCACCTGGCCCAGCTGCCTTTCCAGCGGCGCGGTGATCGCGGTCGCGACGACATCCGCGTTCGCGCCCGGGTAGAAGGTGAGCACCTGCATCGTGGGGTAGTCGACTTCGGGCAGAGCAGCGATGGGCAGCTGGCGAAAGCCGATGATGCCGATCAGCAGCACCGCGGCCATCAGCAGCGAAGTCGCGATGGGCCGCTCGATGAACGGTCTGGACGGATTCATCCGGGCTGTGCCGGCGAGGGCGCCGGTGCAGTCGTCGCGGGCGGCGGAGCCTTGATCGAGACCTTGGTGCCGTCTTGGAGCTTGTCGAAGCCGTCCGTCACGAGTTGCTGGTTCGGCTCGACGCCGGTGACCGCGCAGAGGTTGCCGTTCGTCGCGAGGATCTTGATGTTGACGGGTTTGACGGTGTCGTCGGACTGGATCACGTAGACATAGGCGAGGTCGTTGTTGCGCTGAATCGCGGCACCCGGAACCAGGTTCACGCCGCTCAGGGTCTTCACGAGCAGGCGCGCATTGACGAATTCGTTCGGGAAGAGCTCGTTGTGCTCGTTGGCGAAGGTTGCGCGCGCACGCACGGTGCCGCTCGCCGTGTTGATTTGATTGTCGATCGTGAGCAGCGTCCCTTGCGCGAGCTGTTTCTTCTGGGTGCGGTTCAAGGCATCGACGCGCAAGGCTTGACCCGAGTGCATCGCATCGACCACCGCATCGAGGTCGTCCTCCGCGATCGTGAAGATGACGGTGATCGGCTGGAGCTGGGTGATCGTCGCGATCCCGGTCGTGCCGTTGGCCGGCACGATGTTGCCTGGATCGACCGTGCGCAGGCCGATACGCCCGTTGATCGGGGAGACGATGCGCGTGTAATCGAGGTTGACCTGCGCGGCGTCGAGGTTGCCCTGATCGAGTTTGACGGTCCCGGCGTCCTGATCGACCAGCGCCTGCTGCGTTGCGAGTTGCTGCTCCGGAATCGCATGCGCCTGGTAGGATTTTTGATAGCGGACGAGATCGATGCGGGCGTTTTCGAGCGAGGCCTGATCGCGCGCCAACTGACCCTGGGCTTGTACGACGGCCGCCTGATAGGGCCGTGGGTCGATCACGGCGAGCACGTCGTTCTTCTTGACGAGCTGGCCCTCCTTGTAGCGCACCTGCGTGAGTTCGCCGGCAACCCGGCTCGCCACCGTGACCGTATAGGTGGCGGTCACGGTGCCCAGTTCGTCGAGATAGACGTCGAGGTCACCGCGCGTCACCGGCGTCGCGTTGACCGGAATGGGCGGCGCGGGTTTTGGCTGCGGCTTGGCCGCCGTCAGCCATTTTGTCAGGAGGACGGCGACGATCACGAGGGCGATCGCAGCGAGCGCCCAAGGCAGCCGAGATCGCGGAGGAGAAGCGGCGGTGGGTGCGCTCATATTAAGGTCTACCGATGATTTGCGATGCCCCCGACGACAGCGCAGCGGGCGAGACTACCATAGCTAAAATGCATCCTCGGGATGCTGGCTCGCCATGGTAGCCGAGATGCATTTGTTACAAACACTCTCCGACATTTCTTCACACGCGAAGACCGCGGGCCGAGTCCGAAGGCGTGTTATCGGCCCGCCGGTGGGCGGGCGCGCGGCGCTGGGCGGGCAACGACCGGCACGGGAGTTGCAAGCTGTTCACCCTATGCAACAGCGACCGGCGCAACAGCCACCTGCCTCCACCGAAGCGCTCGACCAGCTTTGCGTGAACACGCTCAGATTTCTCTCGGTCGACATGGTTCAGAAGGCCAACAGCGGTCATCCGGGGCTGCCGCTCGGTGCGGCACCGATGGCGTATGTACTCTGGTCGCGTTGGCTGCGATTCAATCCCGACAATCCTCTGTGGTTCGATCGGGACCGTTTCATCCTGTCTGCCGGTCATGGATCTGCCTTGCTCTACAGTCTGCTGCACCTGTTCGGTTATGCGCTGCAGATCGCGGACCTGGAGCAATTTCGACAATGGGGCAGCAAGACGCCGGGGCATCCGGAGCGTGGACATACGCCGGGCGTGGAAACCACGACCGGGCCCCTGGGTCAGGGCCTCGCGAACGCGGTCGGCATGGCGATCGCGGAGGCCCATTTGGCGGCGCGCTACAATCAGCCCGGGTTCCCGCTGATCGACCATCGCACCTATGCGATTGTCAGCGACGGTGACTTGATGGAGGGCGTGGCGTCGGAGGCGGCATCGCTGGCCGGTCACTTGGGCTTGGGCAAACTCATTTGTCTTTACGACGACAATGACATCACGCTCGCCGGCGGCACGAACATCACGTTCACCGAAGATCGCGCGGCCCGTTTCGCGTCCTATGGGTGGCATACGGCGGTCGTGCGAGACGGCAATGATCTCGGGGCCATCGACGCGGCGTTGCGGGCAGCGCATGCGCAGGCGTCCCGGCCGTCGCTGATCATCGTGCATACGCACATTGGCTACGGTTCGCCGGAACAGGACTCCTTCAAGGCGCACGGTTCCCCGTTGGGAGCGGACAACGTCCGCAAGACCAAACAGACGCTCAATTGGCCGGAGGCACCCGATTTCTTCGAGCCCAAGGAAGCCCTGGCGCATTGCCGGGAAGCGGGCACACGCGGTGCGGCGCTGGAGTCTCGCGCCAAGGAACTAGCCCTCGCTTACGCCCGCGAATATCCAGCCCTGTGGGCGGAGCTGAGCACCCGCGTGGAGGCGAAGCTGCCCCCGGGTTGGGACGCCGATATTCCGACGTTTCCCCCGGACCCGAAGGGCATCGCGACCCGCGAGGCGTCGGGGAAGATCATGAATGCGGTCGCGCCGAAGCTTCCGGCCTTGTTCGGCGGCTCCGCGGACCTCGACCCGTCCACGAAAACCGCACTCAAGGGTCTCGGCGATTTCAACCCGGCCAGCAGCCCGACGACGCAGGACCATCAGGGCTCGACCGGCGGTGCCTGGAGTCATCTCGGTCGCAATCTGCATTTCGGCGTGCGCGAACATGCGATGGGCGCGATCGTCAATGGGCTTGCGGCGCATGGCGCGATGATTCCGTTCGATGCGACCTTCCTGATTTTCTCGGATTACATGCGCCCGCCGATCCGGCTCGCCGCCCTGATGCGACTGCACGTCGTCCATGTGTACACGCATGACAGCGTGGCCTTGGGTGAGGACGGCCCGACGCACCAACCAATCGAGCAACTCGCGAGTCTGCGTGCGATTCCGAACCTGCTCGTCATTCGTCCGGCCGACGCGAACGAGACCGCGGTCGCCTGGCGGGTCGCCCTCGAGACGCGCGATCGACCGATTGCACTGATACTCACACGGCAGGAGTTGCCGACGCTGGATCGCGCTCGCTATGCGTCCGCCGAGGGTCTGCGACGAGGCGCGTACGTGCTGCACGAGACGGCAGGGCGTGAACCGCAGTTGATCTTGATCGCGACCGGGTCGGAGGTGGCTTTGATCCTCGCGGCCGCGACGCGACTCGAAGCCGACGGGATCGGCGTGCGTTGCGTGTCGATGCCCAGCTGGGAGTTGTTCGACGCCCTGCCCCAGCGGGAACGTGAGGCCGTGCTGCCGCCCGGGATCGGCGCGCGGCTGGCCGTGGAATTGGGCGTGTCCCAAGGATGGGACCGATACATCGGAGCGCAGGGCGAGATGCTGGGTCTCGAGCACTTCGGCGCTTCCGCGCCGGCCGACGTGCTGCTGCGCGAATTTGGATTTACCAGCGACGCGGTCTACGCGCGATCCAAAGCGCTGATCTCCCGTAGCACCGCCGGCAACTGATCGGGCAAATCCTCGGCGAGCAAGCCAGGGCCGAACGCCGTGGCCGCGGCACCGTGCAGCCAGACCCCGGCCGCTGCGGCGAGGAACGCATCCATGCCCTGGCTCAGCAAGCCGAGAATGATGCCTCCGAGAACGTCGCCGGATCCCGCGGTCGCCAAGCTCGGCGGTGCATTCGAATTGATGATTGCACGCCCGTCGGCGGCGGCGATCACCGTATCGCGGCCTTTGAGAACGACGACGGTGCCGCTCTGTACCGCGGCGGCCCGGGCCCGCGCCAACTTGTCGCCTTCGACATCGAACAGCCGTTTGAACTCCCCCTCGTGAGGGGTCAGCACGCAGGGGCCGAGGATCGCTCGAGCGAGCTCGCCGGGATCCGCGGCAAAAGCGCTGATGGCGTCGGCGTCGATCAGGGTCGGCCGACCCTTCGCCAACATCGCGAGCGCGCGATGCCGCGTTGCCGGGGTCGACCCTGCCCCGGGGCCGATCAACTGGGCGGTGAGGCGTCGATCCTCGAGCAGTTCGAGGAATTCCTCGTCGGTCGCGAAGGCCCTGACCATGATCGAAGTCAGCGCGGCGGCGTAAATGGGCAGCGCGATCTGCGGCACCGCAATAGTGGTCAGCCCCGAGCCGGCCCGGGCCGCCGCGCGTGCCGCCAGCCGAGACGCGCCGGTGATCGGATAGCCGCCGAACAGCAAGGCGTGGCCTCGCGTGTATTTGTTGTCGGCCCGCTGCGGTCGCGGAAGCGCCGCTAGCCACAGGCCGGGTTGGTTTTCGAATGTGTCGGGCGCGAGGCTTGCGACGATCCCGGCCGGCGTACCGATGTCCGCGACGACGATTTCTCCACAGAGATCGCGACCCGGCAGCAGCACATGCCCCGGCTTCTTTCGCAAAAACGTCACGGTCAGCGCGGCAGGCACGGCGCCGAGGCTGGCGCCGGTATCGCCCAGCAAGCCGCTCGGCACGTCGACGGCGACGATCGGAATTCGGCGCGCCGTCGCGGCCTGCAGTGTCGCCTGGGCGTCGCCCGAGAGCGCACGGCTGAGTCCGGCGCCGAACAGGGCGTCGACGATCAGTTCGGCGGTGCCCAGTTGCTCCGGATCGAGCGTTTCGATGGGGCCGTGCCAACGGTCGGCGTTGTCCCGCGCAGCGCCGCGCAGCGTCTCGCGCTCGCACGCGAGAGCGACGCGCACGGGCCAGCCCGCAGCGGCCAGATGGCGCGCGACGACGAATCCATCGCCGCCGTTGTTGCCAGGTCCACAGAGGATCAGCAGGGGGCGCGGCGACCAGCGGGCCTCGATCTCGCGGGCCACACGACGGCCCGCGTTCTCCATGAGCTCGGCGAGCGAGATACCAAGTTCGCCACTGCGCCGATCTGCCTCGTGCATCCGGCGCAGGTCGAGCAACGCACTAGAGTCCTCCATCGCTGTCCTCCGTTGCTGGGGCGGCATCCGTCACTGCGCGCCTTACGGATGGCCTGAGCCCGAAGCCAGGTAGATCGCCGTAGCCCGGCCGATCTTGTCCGTCTTCGAACCCGCCACGCCATAGCCGACGCCGATCGACCCGTGAGTTCCGACCAGAGCGGCGCCGACGCCGGCTCCCGTTCCCTCGACCACCCGATCGTCGACGGCTTTCAAGAGCAGGCCGTTGGCGCCAAGTTTGGCCGCCTGGCGTTTGAGTCGCTCGATCACGATGCGGGTGCGAGCGGCTTCCGTAAACGACAACGAATGTTCGCTGCTCGTCTCGAGATACGCAATTTCTTCGAAAGGCGCGTCCGGTGGCTGCAGATACACCCGCACCTGCGAGACCGGAATGGATGCGCGCGTGCTGCCGACGACGATTTCGGACGACACGCAGCCGCCCAGCAACAGGCAGAGCGCGATCACCGCGACGAGGCCTCGGATTTGCACGCGACTCACGGCTCCTCGACTCGATACCCGAAGTCGGCCAATTCTTGCAGCAGTCCGTGCGCTCCCAGAAGCAGATCCAGGTCGATCACGGCGAGCGTCGCGCCGGAACCCTGCAGGCGCCCCTCGAGCGCGGTGAGCCAGGCATCCTCGGTCCGCTGCCAGGCCGCGATTTCGGCCCCCGTTCCCGAAAGACTCGACGCGCAGGCCGTCTCGCTCGAGGGCGGCAGCGCGCGCAAGCGTTCGATGTTGCCGCTTGCCCATGCATCGGCACGCGCGGCGAGTGCCGGAAGACCCGTCTCCACCGCCGCGACGAGGGTGGCGAGACAGGCCTGCTCTGCCGCGGCCGGCAGGGAACGCAAGGCCGCGAGCAGGTCCGGAGCTCCCGGCGTCTGCAATTCGGTGATGGGCACATGCTTCTCGCGGGCGAGCCTGCGCACGGCGAGCGACACGTCGAGGCGATTCGAAAGTCCCACTCGGCTCAGGGCTCGGTCCTCGAGCAAAGCCCCGGCAATGATCGGACGATCGCGTTCCCATTGGTCGCCGCCCTCGCCGGTTTGCGCACGCAGTGCCGCGAAGCGCGCGTAGAGCTCCGGCGGCAGGACCTCGCGCAGGGTTTTGCCGCCGGGCAGCAGGAGCAGGTCACGGTGCGCGATCAACATCCACAGGACTCGGGGCGCGGAAAGCTCCACGGGTCTGGCGAACACGACCTCGTCGACCGCGCCCAGCACGCGCGTGACTTCGCCTGCGCGCCAGGTCATGCCGACCGGCAAGGGGGAGACGGTGCCGAGAATCCAGACCTGGCCCCGTGCGCCGCTGACTTGCCAAAGCCCGGGGCCGGCCCTCTCGCCGCTGACGACGACCGGCGGCAAGACCGCCGGCGCGTCATCGCGCGCAGCGCCGGCCCCTGCCGGCAGGATGCCACCCACCAGGAGGCAGACGCCGAGATTGCGGCGCAGCCGGTGCCTGCGCCTCACCGATCTCGACGCGGCTCGGCCACGGCCAGGGGAATCATCACTTCGTTGCGGCGCATGAACCAGGGTGTCCACGGCGGGTTGTACCGCGCGAGGCATGGTGTGCCGGTCGCGGACCAATGATGGGCCGTGATGTAAGCGCGCAACTCCTCGGTCTTCTTCGCCACATCGCTCTCGAACGCCAGGCCGGAGAAGCGCACCACGGCCATCCGGGCGGCAGGAACGGCGACCAGATGCACGCGGGCATCGTTCGGCGTGGGCAGCGAGTCCAGCGTCTCGCCTTGCGGCATGATGAACCGCACCGTCCAACTGCCGGCCTGCTGGGACTGCACGACCGGGGCGGTCATGGCGATTTTCTGCCCCGTGTTCTTGTCCTGCACGACGGGGGCCGTCATCGCGATGCTCGCCTTGCGGGTGTTGCCGCCGAAGATGTACCCGGCAAGCAGCCGAAAGCCGCGATTGCCTGCCTCGTCCTGGTCACCGGCAACCGTGACCTCGGCGGCGACCAAGGCGGGATAATCACGCACCTCGAACGCGCCATCGGCTTCTACGACTCGAAACGGTGGTTCGGCGACGGCCATGGCTTTGCTCCCGAGCACGAGCAGAACACAGAGCAGGGTCCAACGGAATACAGCCATGGCCCGATTATGCACTGTTCGCCTAGGCGAGCTGTTCTCGATAGACGGCGGCGTCCGTACTGTAGCAGCTGCAGGCAGCCTTCTCGAGCCCGGCACGGTCGAGCACTTCGAGATCCCCGCGGTGATACACGATGAGTCCGCGGCGCTGCAATTCCCCGGCGGCGGCGGTGACGCCGACTCGGCGTACCCCCAGCATGTAAGAGAGGAACTCGTGCGTGACGTGAAAGCGATCCGCCTGAGCGCGATCCTGGGTCATCAGCAACCAGCGCGCCAGGCGCGGCTCGATCAGATGAAATCTCACGCAGGCGGCCGACCCCGCGAATTGCGCCATCAACACGTAGGCATAAAGATTCAGAATGCGGCGCAGCGGCGCCGACTTGTCGAGTTCGCGCGTGAACTTCGCGGCATTGATTCGCCATGCAGCGCCGGGACCCTGCACCAGGGCGCGAAGCGGCGCCGCAGCGACACCGAGCGCGAGCTGCATACCGAGCATGCCCTCGCGCCCGACCATGCCGACCTCCAGCAAGGACTTTCGATCAACGATGCTGACGAGGGAGACAAAACTCTGCGTCGGGAAATACACATAGCGGGTGCGATCCCCCGGTTCGCAGAGGACCGACTCGAGCACCAGATCGATCGGCTCGCAAAGTTCGAGCAAGTCGCTCCGCTGCTGCCGTGGAAGGCGGGCGATCAGTAGATTCTCGACGCGAATGAAATGCTCCTGATACTCGGCGGTCCATGGACCTGAGGCGCAGGATGGGCCGTTCACCGAGCGGTCACCGTCTGTCAGCCCACATTAAGCCGGCACGGTCGTCGATAGTCGGACAGTAGGCGATCCCTGACGCGGTAACGGGCCGCACACTGCTGCTGTCACGTCGGCGGATGGGTCACCGTCCTCGCCCCGGCATCGCCGATGCCCCCGTTGCCCACAGGTGTCCGACATGACCAGCCTCGTCCGAGATCTCATCAATACCGTTCACGGTGAAGGCGACACGTCGCATTCGGTCGATCCGCCCATGCAGAACGTTCTCGACCAACTCGCGCAATTGCATGGTCAGGCCATCGAGAACTTGGACGTGGCTCAGGCGCGCGTGCAACCGAGCCCGACCGATGCGGTCGCCGCCCTATTGCGTGCGCAGGGCAAGAACCCCTCGCCGGAGGCGCTGATTCCCCGCGTCAAATCCGAAGATCGGAGCATCCCTGGCGGTAATGGCGCGCTCTGGATACGGATCTATACCCCGGAGGGGAAGGGACCTTTCCCGCTCGTCGTCTATTTTCACGGCGGCGGCTGGGTCATCGCCGACAAGAATACCTATGATGCCGGGGCGCGGGGCCTCTGTGATGCCGCGTCCGCGATCGTGGTTTCAGTCGATTACCGGCGCGCTCCCGAACACAAGTTTCCGACGGCCTGGAACGACGCCATCGCAGCCTACGATTGGGTCGTCGCGAACGCAGCCGCCCTCAACGGTGATCCCCGGCGTGTCGCCCTCGCCGGTGAGAGCGCGGGCGGCAATCTCGCGGTGGCGACGGCGATCGCGGCGCGCAACAGGGGTTCCCACCAAGCTGTCGGCGTCCTTGCGATCTACCCGGTCGCACAAACGGGGAACACCGAAACGCAGTCCTACGACGACAGCGCGAACGCCAAGCCGCTCAACAAAGCCATGATCGGTTGGTTCCTCGACAAGCTGGTCACGAGTCCGGCGGACAAGGCCGACACTCGCCTGGATCTGATCAACGCAGATCTCGTCGGGCTGCCGCCGGTCACCATCATCAACGCCGAAATCGACCCGCTGCGCAGCGACGGCGAGATGCTGGAGACGGCGCTCAAAGAGGCGGGTGTCGATGTCACGCGCAAAGTCTATACCGGGGTGACGCATGAGTTCTTCGGCATGGGCGCCGTCGTACCCAAGGCTCGGGAGGCCGTCGAGTTCGCAGCGAACCAACTCCGACGCGACTTTGGTGGACCCAAGTCCAGCAGCGCACAGGCCGGCGCACAACCCCGCGCACCCGTGGCGCCCGAGGAGCCGATCGCTCCGCGGCTCGCCGCGATCGGTTATGCCGCGAAACATTCCTTCAGCGATCTGAAGCCCTTCAAGTTCGAACGGCAGGCGGCGCTGGCGGACGAGATCGAGATCGACGTGTTGTTCTGCGGCGTCTGCCACTCCGACATCCACCAGATCAAGAATGAGTGGGACAACACCATCTACCCCTGCGTTCCCGGGCATGAAGTCGTCGGCAGAGTCCGCCGCGCCGGTGCGGCCGTGACCCGGCATGCCGTCGGAGATCTCGTCGGTGTCGGTTGCATGATCGACAGTTGCCGCCAATGCGAACCCTGTCTCGCGGGCGACGAGAACTATTGCGAGGGACCGAACAGCTGGCTCGCGACCTACAACGGACCGATGATTCCGGCGTCCAAGGCGCCGGGCGGGAAGAATACGTACGCGCGCGACAATACGTTCGGCGGCTATTCCAATGTGCTCGTGGTGCAGGAGGATTTCGCTTTGAAAATCCCGGCCAATCTCAGACCGGAAGTGGCCGCTCCGATCCTGTGCGCGGGCGTGACCACGTACTCGCCGATGAAGCACTGGGGCGTCAAACAGGGGGATCGAGTCGGCATCATCGGCTTCGGCGGCCTGGGCGACATGGCTGCGAAGATAGCGCTCGCCATGGGCGCCGAAGTGACTCTCTTCACGACCACGAAGGAGAAACTCGAGGAAGCCGGACGCCTGGGCGCGACGGGCGTTCTCGAATCGGACTCGAGTGCGCTCGAATCGCTGCAGGGGAAATTCGATTTTCTGCTCTCGACCATCCCTCAGAAGCATGACATCAACCCCTATATCCCGCTGCTCAAGCGGGACAAGACGCTTTGCATCGTGGGGGCGCTCGAACCCATGGAGGGCGTGAACAATCAAGCCGTCGCATTTCATCGCCGGAACGTCGCCGGCTCCTTGATTGGGAGCCTGCAGGAGACGCAGGAGGTCTTGGACTTCTGCGCGCGGCACGATATCGGACCCGACATCGAACTCATCAACGTCGATCAGATCAACGAGGCCGTCAAACGCGCAATCGATGGAGACGTGCGTTTTCGGAGCGTGATCAATATGGCGTCGATCGGATCCGTCGATGCGGGTGCGACGGTGGAAGACGCCGCGATTTTCGTGAGCGCATGAAGCGCCCCCGTCAAGTCGGTCGATTCCTACAGGCCGACCTGAAACGGCCCGTACAGACCCTCGTTCGGGTGCCGCGTATCTTCCGCAGGATGAACGGAAAATTCTTGGACTTTGGATACAGCAAGGGGCAAGTCTGCGGTGCCGGTCGATCCTACGGGGATCGCGACAGCGGCGAGGAGCTCGCGCGCCTGTTGGGGGGCATCGGCTGCGCGACCGAGTTCCGCGCTTTGGCGGCGCGTCGAGCGGCGGCGATCGAAGACCTGAGTACGCACGAGTGGATGTGATGAGCGGAAGCACCGGAATGCGCTTCGCGAGGGCGCCTGCCCTGCTTCTCGCGACGAGCCTGTTCGCCGGGTGTGCGGTATCGGGCGGCGGTGAGCCGGGGTATGAGGCCAACCGCTATGGGGTTGACTTTTACGAGCCGTTTGACAATTCACGCAGTTACGGTCCGGCCTACCTCGTCGGACCCCCCAATCGGGCACGTTTGTTCCCCAACGACGAAGGGGCGCGTTCGTCGGGACGTAGTCTCCAGATCTCTCCGAACCCGGCCCCTTCGATCCCGAGCACGCCGCCCAATCCGTCGCTGCCGACTTCGCCCGTTCAGGCACCGGTGCACTAGGACCGTTTCGCGGAAATCGGGGGGAGCGCCCAACGTCAAGGCTATGCAGTCTCGGGAGGCGCGAAGAACACCAGCACGTGCAGCTCCTCGAGAATGTCGTGAAAGCGATGTTCGGCCTTTGCGGCGACGAAAATGAGACTGCCGGCGCCAACCGCTCGATCCTGCTCGCCGCACGTGAATCGTGCCCGGCCGCGCACGACATAGTAGAGCTCGTCCTCGGCATGGGGCGATTGTAGATCCGAGCCGCCGGCAGGGATCACGTAAAGGCCGGCGCTCATCGAGGCGACTCGGAGGAATTCGAGATAACTCCTCCCGCTGGTGCCGCGTTCGCGTTCCACCGCCTCGATGTCGGTCAAGGGCTTGATCTCGTGGGCAGTGTTCATCGCGGCCTCTGGCATCAATCGAACCGGGTGCTTCGCGCAGGATCTTGCAAGAATTCGACGGCTGCATGGATATCCGACTCGATCGTGCGCCCGCGGCTCAAGGGCGGCAACGCATCGATCGAAAAATAGGCCGCCTCGGAAGTCTCGCTCCCCGGTGTCGGGGCGCGCGCATCCATCCGCTCGCAATGAAAGTAAAGCTTGTAGAAATCTCGGATGTCGGGGCGGTACGCATGTTTCGCCTTGTGACGGACGGCGTACAACGCCGTGGCTCTGACGGCCAGTCCCGCCTCCTCCCAGACTTCTTTCTCGATGTTCTCGCCAGCCGAACGGCCGACGTCCGCAAAGCCGCCCGGCATGGCCCACAAGCCATCGGTCAATTCGCGCACCAACAAAATTTTGCCCGCGTCGAACACCGCCGCGCGAACCTCCACCTTGGGCGTCGCATAGCCCGTCCCGAAATCGGCAACCAGCTCGGGAAGCTTCTCCACCGGCGAATCGGCCAGAGCGGCGATCATGCGTGCAGCGATCGCACCAATTTCATCGTAACGCTCCCGATCGAAGGGATCCTCGGTGAAATGCTTGCCCGTCGAAGCAATGCTCTGCAAACGCTTGACCCAACTGAGCCAGCGATCCTCCATGGTGCTAGCTGGCCCGGAGGCGCATCGGGCGCGACCGGAAGGGACTTAGGCAGACCAGCAGCGCGGTCTCGGCAAGCAAGGCAAGGAGCGCGCCGATCGCCACTCCGCAGGCGATCGCGCTGGGGCTCAGGGGCACGGTGTAACTGTATTCTGCGCGAGTCTCATCGAGGATCTGCGGATCCGGGTGCAGAATCACGTGCAGGATCTGGCGCACGAGTGGAACCCGCAACGCAGCCAACTCCGCCGAGAGTGCGGTCAATCGCGCGTAGAGGCTGCGGATATTCTGCGCCTCGCTCTTGAACGCCGGATCCGCGCTCGCCTCGTGATGCGCAATCAAGGCGCCCACGTCACCGCCGAAATATTGATCGGCGGTTTGTTGAAAGCCGCTGAAATTCCTGAGCGCCTCGCTCTGATGCGCGCTCACCCGCTTGACGTATTGGTCGACGAAGCCCGGCACCTGAACGCCAACCAGCAAGCCGACGGAAAACACGATCAAACGCAAATAGCCGGTCAACATCGACCACACCTCTCGTCAATTGTGCGGCGGGCGCGGGTCTTCGCCGCATCGCGGAAGATGATACGCTGCCGGGTGAACCAGATCACGGGGATATCGTCCCATGGAAAAAATCGCCGGTGTAGCCATCTTTCTCGTGGGGCTGCTGATTCTGTTTTTCGGCGCGAGCACCGGTCGCGAAGGCGGCATGATGGTCTACGGCGTGCGCGTGCCGTCATGGGCCGACAAACTGCTCCAATACGGCAGCGGCATCGTCTCGATCTGGTTCGGCGTCCAACTGTTCTTCGGCAACGCGCACTTCTTCTAGGGGGGCGACGCGAGCGGTCCGCTATTGAGTCGCATTCGGGGCCTTGGACTCGCCCGGTGCCTTGGGCGCGCGCGGTGCCTTGGACGCGCCCGGTGCTTTGATCGCCGCCAGCGCGTCGTACAAGCTGGCGTCGGGATGCGCCGAACACTGTTTGGCCAGGGCGGCGGAGAAGTGCGGCAGAACTTCCGCGTTGATGACGTGCCCGCCCGCCTTGCCGACCGAAAAACCGTACAGCCACATCATGATCGTCGTCGCACTTTGCGGATCCGACTGGACCATGTCGGCGTGGCGGGACTCGAACACCGTGCATCCCAAGGTCGCCAGATCCATGGGATTGGTTTCCACCAGCTTGACCGCCGCGACGGAGTCGAGCAGCGAAGACGCGGGGTGGGCTTTGCATTCCGAATCGAGCGCGTTGCCGAACTGCTGCAAGGCATTGCCGTACATCGCATGGGCTCCGGACTTTGCCACCGCGAACCCGAAGAGCCACATGACCACGTTCACGGCGTCGTCACCTTGCGCCGCCGCGGCCTCGGCGGCCGCCGGGGTGGGAGGATTCATCAGTGTGTTCTCGTATTGGTCGCAGGTCATGCTGCCGAGACTGATTTCGCTGGCACGACTGGCCCAAGGCAGCAAGAGGCAGACCGCGACGAGCGCGGCGGCGGCGTATTTCATGAGATCTCCGATCGTTTCAAGAGGTGGGCTTGGACACTCGGGCGCGATTCGGCGCCGTGCTCCAGGCGATCAAGACGAGCAGCGCGAGCTGCACCGGCAGCCGCAGCACCAACAGCCAATAGGGGACGCCGAAGTCGCCGGCATGCTGCAGCATATAGATGTTTGCCGGCGTCACCGCGATCGTGAGTGCGAACAGACCCCAGCCCGCGGCACGTCGGGTCCGGTACGACAACAATCCGGCCGCACCGAGCAACTCGAAAACCCCCGTCACGAGTACCGTGAGTCGCGGCTGCGGGATCGAGGGCGGGACGATGCGCATCTCTTGGTCGGTCAAAGCGAAGTGAGCAATGCCGCCGACGAGGAACCACAGGAAGACGAAACCGAGGCCCGCAATTCTTGGGCGGCTCGAGGAGAGGAAAGTCGGGCCGGTGGTCTTCGGCGGCGTCATGGCTCAATCGCAGGGGCAGTGTAGCCGCGACAGACCGCGGCGAGCTTGTTGCCATCCGGGTCGCGAACATAGGCGGCATAAAAATCCGGATTATAGTGCGTTCTCAAACCCGGGGGACCCGCGCACGCGCCTCCCATCGCCAACGCGGCGCGATGGAATTCATCGACGGCCCGCCACGACGACGCCGACAGGGCCACCATGACGCCATTGCCCGGTGTGGCCGGGGCGCCATCGAACGGCCGGCAGAGCCACAGCGCAAGCTCGTCGGCGCCGGCACGTTGATAGGTGCCCCATCCCGCCCAGCCTTCCCAACCGGCCTCCCCGCCGAGGTCGCAGCGGGCATACCCCAAAGCGCCCAGAGCGGCATCATAGAAGCGGATCCCCCGCTCGAGGTCATTGGTCCCGAGGCAGATATAGTTGAACATCAAGCAATACTGCGCACTGCGGGCGGGGGTCCTTGGACCGACATCGATTGGTGCCCTGAGAGAGATGGCTGCGGGGCCGGACGGCCCCTTGGCCTCGCTAGCGCTCGGCTCGCCGTTCGCTGCGCTCCGCCGACCGCCATCGCCGCTGCGCGGCGCTGTCGTCGAACTCCCTTGTCTTTTGTCGGGAGTTCGAATGGAAGGCTACTGGCGGGCCGGTACATCGAGCATTCCTTGGACCGACATCGATTGGTGCCCTGAGAGAGATTCGAACTCCCGACCTATTGTTTACAAAACAATTGCACTACCGCTGT
>Ga0116230_10000542_pt1 | contig 33553 bp, 27 predicted proteins | sample S1TSphfallax_3_FD_88678 | JGI IMG/M metagenome (GOLD analysis project Ga0116230, IMG submission 88678) | Host-associated microbial communities from peat moss isolated from Minnesota, USA - S1T2_Fd - Sphagnum fallax MG | ecosystem: Host-associated > Plants > Peat moss > Unclassified | place... | reverse complement strand
GGTGCGCCGGTGCTCGCCGGGCCGGTTGCCGCCGGCGCATCGGCGACCTCGATCTCGACCTCGGCGATGACCGTGCCGCTCGTCACGATATCGCCCTTCGCAATCCGCAGCCGACGCAGAACGCCGCTAACCGGCGAAGGGACGTCCATGGTCGCCTTCTCGGTCTCGAGGGTGACGAGCGCCTGTTCCTGCGTAACGCTCGTTCCGGGCGTGACCAGCAAATCGACGACGCTGACGTTCTTCGCATCGCCGAGATCCGGGATGCGCACCTCGACCAGACTCATCGCAGTGCCGCCGGGTTGCCGAGGAGTTTGGCCAGATGCACGGCGAAGCGGGCTGCGGCGGCGCCATCGATGACCCGGTGATCGTAGCTGAGCGACAGCGGCAAACTGAGCCTCGGCACGAACACCCCGTTCTCGTACACCGGTTTGAAACTCGACCGGGAGACGCCGAGGATCGCGACCTCGGGCGCATTGATGATCGGCGTGAAATACGTGCCGCCGATGCCGCCGAGGCTGGATATCGTGAAGCTGCCGCCTTGCATCTCGGCCGCCGTCAGCTTGCCCGCCCGCGCCTTCTCCGACAGTCCGGCCAAGGCGCGTGCAATGTCGAACAGGCTCAGTTTGTCGGCATCGCGAATGACGGGCACGACGAGCCCGTTCGGCGTATCCGCTGCGAAGCCGATGTGGAAATATTTCTTCAGGACGAGATTCTCGCCACTGGCATCGAGCGAAGCATTGAAGCGGGGGAATTCATGCAAAGCGGCCACTACCGCCTTGACGATGTAGGCAAGCGGGGTCAAGCGCACGTTTTCCCGCGCAGCGGCGCCTTTCTGTGAGGCGCGGTCGGCGTCGAGCGCAGTGATGTCGGCATCTTCGTGCTGGGTAACGTGCGGCAGATTGACCCAGCTCGCATGCAGGCGTGCACGTGAAATCTTCTGGATGCGCGAGACCGGCTCGAGTTCGATCGCGCCGAACTTGGCGAAGTCGACCTCGGGCACCTTCGGCAGGGCGGACACCGGCGCGATCGGTGTCGTCAACAGGCGCTTCACGTGCGCCTTGACGTCCTCGATCGTGATCCGTCCCTTCGGTCCCGTGCCGTTGATGCGGCCGAGATCAGCGCCGATCTCGCGGGCAAACTTGCGCACCGAGGGACTAGCATGGGCCCGCGAGAACGCCGACTCGTCGATCGCGAGCGCGGCCGACGGTGCCGCAGCCGCGGTAACCGGCGGGTCACTCACGCGCGGCGGCACCGGCGGCCGGACTGCGGCGGGCGGGGGTGCGGAGGCGGGCTGTGCTGGTTCGGCCGCTGCCGCAACGGAAGCACTCGCGGTGGTCTCGAGCACGAGGATCAGGGACCCCTGCGAGACCTTGTCGCCGCGCCGGAGTTTGACCTGTTTGACGAGACCGGCCGCCGGCGCCGGGACGTCCATGGCGGCTTTTTCCGTTTCGATCGTGATCAGTGGGGTTTCTTTGTCGATCCGTTGGCCGTCCTGCACCAGGACATCGATCACGCTGACCTCGGCGAAACCGCCGATGTCCGGAACCAATACGTCGATCTTCGAAGTTTCGCTGGACTGGGTCACGAGCGCCACCTAAACCGACAGGGGATTTGGTTTGTCGGGATCGATGCCGAACGTCGCCATCGCCTGCACGACCGTCTGCACCTCGATCTTGTTCTCGTCGGCGAGCGCCTTCAAAGCGGCGATCACGACGTAATGACGGTTGACCTCGAAGAAACGGCGCAATTCCGCGCGCGAGTCGCTGCGACCGAACCCGTCGGTGCCGAGCACGGCGTAGTGTCCCGGCACCCATTGGCGAATCTGATCGGCGACCGTCTTCATGTAGTCCGTGGCGGCGACGAAGGGCCCCTCGCGGTCCGTCAAGGCTTGTGCGATGTAGGTCTGCCGGGGCGCCTGCTCGGGATGCAGCAGATTCCAGCGCTCGATCTCGAGGGCGTTCTTGCGTAATTCACTGAAGCTGGTCACCGAATAGACGTCAGCAGGGATGCCGAAATGTTCCTCCAGCAGTTCAGCCGCGGCCAGCACCTCGCGCAGAATCGTACCTGCGCCGAACAGCGTGACTCGCACCTTGCCGCGGCCGCCGATCTTGAGCAGATACATGCCGGCGAGAATGCCCGCCGCGACCCCTCCCGGCATGGCCGGATGCCGGTAATTCTCGTTCATGCAGGTGATGTAGTAGAAGACGTTTTCCTGTTCCTGCACCATGCGACGCAAACCGTCCTGCACGATCACCGTGAGCTCGTACGCGAAGGCGGGATCGTAGGCCACACAGTTGGGGACCGTGGTCGCGAGCAATTGGCTGTGGCCGTCCTGATGCTGCAAGCCCTCGCCAGCGAGCGTCGTGCGGCCGGCCGTACCGCCGATGAGGAAGCCGCGCGCACGGCTGTCGCCGGCCGCCCAAATGAAATCCCCGACACGTTGGAAGCCGAACATCGAGTAGTAGATGTAGAACGGGATCATGCTCACGCCGTGATTCGAGTACGCGGTCGCGGCAGCCAGCCATGAGCACAGCGAACCTGCCTCGTTGATGCCCTCTTCGAGAATCTGGCCTTGCTTGTCCTCGCGATAGAACATCAGCTGATCGGCGTCTTGCGGCGTGTACAGCTGCCCGACCGACGAGTAGATGCCAACCTGGCGGAACATGCCCTCCATGCCGAAGGTACGCGCCTCATCGGGGACGATCGGTACGACGTGTTTGCCGATGTTCTTGTCCTTGACGAGCGTCGTGAGGATGCGGACGAGCGCCATGGTCGTGGAGATCTCGCGATCGCCGGTACCCTCGAGCAAGGCGGCGAACGCCTCCAAAGGCGGGACGATCAGCGGCGGCGCCGTCGAATTGCGCGCCGGCAAATAGCCGCCCAAACTCGCGCGGCGGTTCTTGAGGTAGCGCAATTCCTCGCTGTCCTCGGGTGGCTTGCGGAACGAGAGGCCCTCGATCTCCTCGTCGCTGACCGGAATGTTGAAGCGGTCGCGGAAATCCTTCAGCGATTCTTCGCCGACCTTCTTCTGTTGGTGAGCAGAGTTGTGTCCCTCGCCCGCCTTGCCGAGTCCGAAGCCTTTGACGGTCTTCGCCAGAATCACGGTCGGTGCGCCCTTGTGCGCGACTGCGGCAGCGTAGGCTGCATGAACCTTTTGCGGATCGTGGCCGCCTCGGTTCAAACGCCAGATTTCCTCGTCGGACATGTTCGCGACCAATTCCTTGAGCTCGGGGTACTTGCCGAAGAAATGCTCGCGCGTGTAAGCGCCGCCCTTAGACTTGAAATTCTGGTACTCGCCGTCGACGCACTCCTCCATGAGTCGCTTCAGCAAACCCTTGGTGTCACGCGCCAGGAGAGGGTCCCAACGCGAACCCCAGATCACCTTGATCACGTTCCAACCGGCGCCGAGGAAGGCAGCCTCCAGCTCTTGGATGATCTTGCCGTTGCCACGCACGGGACCGTCGAGCCGCTGCAGATTGCAATTGATCACGAAGATGAGGTTGTCGAGCTTCTCACGCACCGGCATCGTCAGTGCACCCATCGACTCGGGTTCGTCCATCTCGCCGTCACCGAGAAATGCCCAGACCTTGCGATCGGAGGGGGGCACGATGCCGCGGTGTTCGAGATAGCGCACGAAGCGTGCCTGAAAAATCGCATTCATGGGTCCGAGACCCATCGAGACGGTCGGGAACTGCCAAAAATCCGGCATCAACCAGGGGTGCGGATACGAGGAGAGGCCGCCGCCGCCGACCTCGCGGCGAAACCGCAGGAGTTGCTCCTCGGTGAGTCGGCCCTCGAGATAAGCGCGTGCGTAGATGCCGGGACTGGAGTGTCCCTGCATGTAGATCATGTCCCCCGGGTGGCCGGCGCCATGTGCCCGCCAAAAGTGATTGAACCCGACCTCGTACAGCGTCGCGGCCGAGGCGTAGGTCGCGATGTGGCCGCCGTATTCCGAGTTTTCACGGTTCGCCTGGACCACCATGGCGAGCGCGTTCCAGCGGATGTAAGCCTCGTTACGCCGTTCCAGAGAGCGATCGCCGGGATAATCGGGCTCCTGGGCGCGCGAAATCGTATTGAGGTAGGCGGTATTCGGCTTGAAGGGCAGATAGGTACCCGAGCGACGCGTGAAGTCCACGAGTTTCTCGAGCAGAAAATGCGCCCGCTGCGGACCCTGGGCCCGCAGCACGGAGTCGATCGATTCGAGCCATTCCTGCGTCTCGATGGGATCGATGTCTTCGAACGGCGAATGTTGCGTCATGGGGAACCTTGCATAGAAAGCCGGTGCATGCATGCACCCGTATGTCCTGTTAAGATGTCCGGCACGGTAACGCGCGTCTGCGCGCACCGCCAGCACCTGATGCCGGCGCTATCTTCAGGGTTTGGTTTTTCAGGGTCAAGCTAAGGGGCCAGCTTGCGGATTGTTCGATATGCCGATTAGCACGCCCCAGGCTCGCTTGCCGCTCGCCGCTTTGGCGACGCCGGCGCACAAGATTGGCGCGCGCGTGACGGCGGAGAAACTGCTGCGCAATCCGATGGCGATCCTGCTCTTGCCGGCGGTGCCGACGGCAAAGGATTGGGACGCACTGCCGTTCGCAGCGGACATTCGTGCGGTCTTCTCGCTCAAGGCGCGCAAGGCCGGCGATAGTTTCCAGCTGCGTCTCGGTCGCACCGGGGCTAGCGAACTCTTGGTCAGCGTGCAGGCGCACCACGCTTCCGAGTTCGCGTATCTCCAGGCGGCGGCGAAGCTCGCCCGCACGGCCCTCGGCGGGGAGCCGCGAGCGGTACTGCTGTTCGCCCAAGGACTCGCCCCCGAAGCGGCGAACAGCGCACTGTTGGCGCTGCTCGCCGCGCTCCAAGCCGCGGCGTTCCCCTTGGCGAGTTTCAAGAGCAAGCCGAAGACGCGCAGCCGCCTGCGTTCGATCGAAATCGCGGGGAACATCAAGACGATGGATCTCGAGCGAACGGTTGCGACTAGCGCGGGCAATAATCTTGCGCGCTGGCTCACCGCGCTGCCCCCGAACGTTCTCGATGCCCGGGCTTATCGCCGGCTGCTGCAGGAATTCGCCCGCAAGCTAGGCCTGCGCTACAAGTTCTACGGCGAGCGTGAACTGCGGCGCCTCGGCGCGGGCGCGTTTCTCGCCGTGACGAGCGCCAATGCAACCCGCGATGCCGGCATCGTGCACCTCGCCTATCGGCCGCGCGGCGCGAAGGGCGCTCCGCTCGGGCTGGTCGGCAAAGGCATCTGCTTCGACACGGGCGGCACGAACCTGAAGCCGCACAAGAGCATGCTCGACATGCACACCGATATGGAGGGCAGCGCGGTGGCCGTCGGCAGCCTGCATGCCCTGCACGCGCTCGGCGCACCCGAGCCCGTGGATTGCTGGCTCGCCATCACCGAGAATTTGACCGGCCCCACGGCCTACAAGCCGCAGGACATCGTTCGGACCATGAACGGCACGACGATCCAGGTGATTCACACGGATGCGGAGGGCCGCATGGTGCTCGCCGACACCTTGAGTCTCGCCGCGAGCAAGCAACCGCGCGCGATCATCGATTACGCCACCTTGACCGGGGCTTGCGTCTATGCGCTGACCGAACGCTACAGCGGCGCTTTCACGAATCGCCCCGCGTCCCGCGACACGATCGAGTCCGCTGGCGCGGCCAGCGGCGAACGCGTCTGGTGCTTTCCGATGGACGAGGATTTCGACGCCGATCTCGACAGCACGGTAGCCGACGTCGTGCAATGCGCGGTCGACGGCAAGGGCGATCACATCCTCGCCGCGCGCTTTTTGAATCGCTTCGTGCCGAAAGCGATTCCCTGGCTGCACATCGATTTGTCGGCCGGTTCGCGCGCGGGTGGACTTGCGCACATCGCGACCGACATTACGGGGTTCGGGGTGCGGTATACGCTCGAACTCGTCAAACGTGGCTGGCCTGACGATCGAACTGCAAGCCGCGCCGGATGACGAGTCTGACGATCCTGCGGCCCGACGACTGGCATCTGCATTTGCGCGACGGCGCCGCCCTCGCCTCCGTCGTCGGATTCACGGCGGCCCGCTTCGGTCGCGCGATCGTCATGCCGAACCTCAAGCCGCCCGTGACGACGACGGCGCTCGCTGCCGCCTACCGCGAACGCATCCTCGCGGCACTGCCGGCGGGCTCCCGATTCGAGCCGCTGATGACGCTTTATTTGACGCAAGATACGGCTCCCGAGGAGATCGACCGCGCGCGCGCGTCAGGCTTCGTTCATGCGGTGAAACTCTATCCTGCCGGCGCCACGACGCATTCCGACGCCGGCGTCAGCGACGTCCGCGGCCTCGATGCGGTGCTCGCGCGCATGGCCGAGGTCGGCCTGCCGCTGCTCGTGCATGGCGAGACTCCGGGAGCGGAGATCGACGTCTTCGATCGCGAGGCGCATTTCCTCGATACCGTGCTCGCACCGCTCGTCGACAGGCACCCGCGGCTCAAGCTCGTGTTCGAGCACATCACGACGGCACGCGCCGTCGAGTTCGTCCGCACGGCGCGTGCGGGCGTGGCAGCCACGATCACACCGCAGCACCTGCTGCACAATCGCAACGCAATCTTCGCCGGCGGCATCCGGCCGCATTACTATTGCCTGCCGATACTGAAACGCGAGAGCGACCGGCTGGCGCTGCTCTGCGCTGCGACCAGCGCCAATCCACGCTTCTTCCTCGGCACCGACAGCGCACCACACGAACGCGCGACCAAGGAAACGTCCTGCGGCTGCGCCGGGATGTTCACCGCACATGCTGGTATCGAGCTCTACGCGGAGGCGTTCGAGGCGGCAGGCCGGCTCGAGGCACTCGAGGGCTTCGCGAGTCATTTCGGCGCGGATTTTTATGGCCTGCCGCGTCATCAGGACAGTATTCGCTTGATCAAGGAACATTGGATGCCCCCGACCTCGTATGATTTCGCAGCCGGCGCCGTCGTGCCCTATCGGGCGGGCGAACCGATCGCCTGGCGGCTCGCTTCCGGAGAGCCGCGATGAGCCAGTTGACGCCGATCACTTACGCCACGCGATTCCGCGGCTTTCTGCCCGTCGTCGTCGATGTGGAGACCGGCGGCTTCAACGCGCAAACGGATGCGCTGCTCGAAATCGCCGCGGTGCTGCTCGAGATGCGCAGCGACGGGACGCTCACCCGCGGCGAGACGCACCGCTTTCACGTCATTCCCTTCCCCGGTGGGAAACTCGAACCGGCGTCGCTCGCGGTCAACGGCATCGACCCGCATCATCCGCTGCGGCCCGCGATCCCGGAGGAGGACGCCTTGCAGCGGATCTTCCGTGAAGTGCGCAATGCCGTGCGCCTGGCCGATTGCACGCGGGCCGTGCTGGTGGGTCACAATGCGTTTTTCGATCTGAACTTTTTGAATGCTGCAGTTGCGCGTACACAGATCAAGCGCAATCCCTTTCATCCGTTTTCGAGTTTCGACACCGCTACGCTCGGCGGGGTGGCGTTCGGTCAAACCGTGCTGATGCGGGCGACGCTCGCAGCCGGCCTCGATTGGGATTCAGCTTCGGCCCATTCGGCCGCCTATGATGCCGAGCGGACGGCCGATCTGTTCTGCACGGTTTGCAATCAATTCCAGGGGGTTTTCGAAGCAAGCCGTCGCCGGCTCGCGTCCATGGGACCCTTGGAAATCGAAGATTCACCCGGCTCCGACCGCAACCCGTAAGGCACGATCGGCCGGCAGGACGGGGCCGGGATCCGTTCAGGCCGCGACGGCGCCGGCGTCAGCGAGCAATTGCTTCAATTCGCCGCTCTGGTACATCTCGAGCGTGATGTCGCAACCGCCGATGAGTTCACCGTTGACGTACAGCTGCGGAAAGGTCGGCCAGTTCGAGTAGGTTTTCAAGGTCTCGCGCACTTCTGGGTCCTCGAAAATGTTCACATGCGCGAACTGCGCCTTGCAGGCGCGCAGCGCGCCGACGGTTTGCGCGGAGAAACCGCACTGCGGGAAATCAGGGGTGCCCTTCATGTACAGCACCACGGGGGCCGCGGCGAGTTGCGTCTTGATACGGTCGATTGCACTCATCGTTTCAGTCTCCAACTATATTGAGATCGGTTTCGACCCTGAGCCTGGACGCGCGCTGGCGCAAGGTGGCGAGTAAATTCCATTGCTCGCCCGCACTGAGCCGCGGCCAGGAGGAAATCTCCTCGATGCTACGATAACAGCCCCGGCAGTACCCGCGTGCATCCAAACTGCAAATATTGATGCAAGGGGATTGCGGTCGCGCAACGCCTTGCGTTGAAAAATCAGGGTCGCTCACCTATTCTTCTCGATGCCGCCCAGGTCGTTGGCGGGCGGTGCTCTTGTTCATGAATTCCCCACAGTATATCGCAACGCGACCTCGTGCCCGCTCCTGCGGCATCCGCGGCACGACCCGCATGTCCGGCTGTCGGTTGCACCCGTCCGCCCCGGCCCGAACTTGAGCGCCGCGGCCCTTCCGCTGGACCTTCGAGCGCAAGTCGAGCGGGCGCTGGCCGAGGACATCGGCAGCGGCGATTTGACCGCCGGTCTCATTCCGGCCGACCGTTTGGGGCGGGCAAGCGTCATCACCCGCGAGGCCGCTGTCATCTGTGGTCGACCCTATGTCGACGCGTCCTTCGCCCAGGTCGATCCCGACATTGCGATCGATTGGCAAGTCGCCGAAGGCGCCGTCGTTGCCGCCGATCAATTGCTGCTGCGCGTTGCCGGCCCGGCGCGCGCCCTGCTGACCGCGGAACGGACCGCGCTCAATTTCCTCCAAGTACTATCGGCGACGGCAACGTCTGCACACCATTATGCCGCGCTGGTCGCCGGCACCAACTGCCGGGTGCTCGATACGCGCAAGACGATTCCCGGGCTGCGCACGGCGCAAAAATATGCAGTGAGCGTCGGCGGCGGCCACAACCATCGTCTCGGGCTCTACGACGGCATATTGATCAAGGAAAATCACATCATGGCCGCGGGCGGAATCACGGCTGCGGTGATGCGAGCCCGGCAGTTGCATCCGCAATCGCGCGTCGAGGTCGAAGTGGAGAACCTGGCGGAGCTGCGCGAGGCGATCTCGGCAGAGGCCGACATTGCGCTCGTCGACAATTTCACGCTCGCCGGACTGCGCGAGGCCGTGGCCGTGAACCGTGCGGCCGCCAAACCGCTGCTCATCGAGGCCTCGGGCGGCATCACGGACGAGACGATCCGTGCCGTCGCCGAGACCGGCGTGGACTTCATCTCCGTCGGGGCGATCACCAAGCACGTGCGTGCTATCGACCTATCGATGCGGTTCGAGTGGGCCAACTAAGCGCGCGACGGCTGGCGACGCGCGGGTCCGGCTACAGACCAGCCACCGATTTGAGCACGCGTTGGGGTTGGGAGACACCGTAACCCTGAGCGTAATCGACGCCGAGCGTGCGCAGCATGTGGATGATCTCAGAGTTCTCCGCGAATTCGGCGATGGTTTGTTTGCCCGTCAGATGGCCGATCTCGTTGATCGAACGCACCATCTCGCGGTCGATCGGATCGCGCAGGATTTCCTTGACGAAGGTGCCGTCGATCTTCAAAAAATCGACCGGAAAGTGCTTGAGATACCCGAACGATGACAGTCCCGAGCCGAAGTCGTCGAGAGCGAACTTGCAGCCCTGATCCTTGAGCGCGCCGATGAAGCGGTTTGCCTGAGAGAAACTCGCGATCGCAGCGGTCTCGGTGATCTCGAAGCAGATCTTGGTGGCATCGAGGCCGCTGCGACTCAGTTGATCGATCACATAGGGCAGGAACTTGTCGTCGCCGAGACTGAGGCCCGACAAATTGATTGAACACAGCGCGAGATTTTGACGCTCGTCGGCGTCGGAGACGAGCCAGCGGAACGCGTTCTCTATGACCCAGCGGTCGATGTTCGGCGTGATGCCGTAGTGTTCGGCGGCGGTCATGAAATCGCCGGGAGATACGATCTTGCCTGTCTCGTCGCGCATGCGCAGCAACACTTCGTAATGCGCTCCCGAATCCTGCCCCTTGAGCGGCAGGATGGACTGCCGGAACAGTTCGAATCGGTTTTCCTCGAGCGCCGTGTTGATGCGTGCCGCCCACTGCATCTCGCGGCGTCGGCGCATCAGGTCGATGTCGTTTTCCTCGAAGCTGTGGACGCGATTACGGCCGGCCTGCTTCGCCGCCTGGCAGGCGCTGTCGGCCGCGCTCAAAACGGCGGCAACGTCGGCGTTGTCGACGGAAATCGGCACGACGCCGATGCTCGCGCCCAGCCGGAAGGTGCGCTCCTCCCAGGTGAACTTGAAGTTGCTGACCGCCTCGCGCAGCGTCTCCGCGGTGCGCAAGGCCTCGTCCAGCGAACAGCTCTCGAGCAGCACGCCGAACTCGTCGCCGCCCAGGCGGGCAAGCGTGTCGCGCCAGCGCACCTTCGACTTGAGCAGGGCGCCGACCTGGCCGAGCAGCGCGTCGCCGGCGCTGTGACCGCAGGTGTCGTTGACGATCTTGAACTGGTCGAGATCCAGGCAGCACAAGGCGTACGAGGTTTCCCGCGCCTTGGCGCTCTTCAGCGCACGTTCCATGCGGTTCTCGAATTCACGCCGGTTGACGAGTCCGGTAAGGACATCGTGGCTTGCATGGTAGCTCAGGCGGCGATTCAACTCGCGCGCCTCGCTGACGTCGTGGAACACGAGCACACCGCCTGACACGGCGCCGCTCCCGTCGCGAATCGGCGCAGCCGTGCTCTCGACATAGATCTCGTTGCCGTCGCGCCGGATCAGCAGCATCGGGCGCACGGACTTGATCGAACGTGTGCGCCGGATCGCGACCGCCAGGGGATTCTCCAGCGGCTCGCAGGTCTCCTCGTGGAAGGCCCGGAATATCTCCTCGATCGCCCGCCCCTGACTATCCTCGAGGCGCCAGCCGGTCAGCGCTTCGGCGACCGGATTGATGTAATCGATCACGCCCTTCTCGTCGGTCGTGATCACGCCGTCGCCGATGCTTTGCAGCGTGATCTGCGCGCTTTCCTTCTCGCGGAACAGGGCTTCCTCGTACAGCTTGCGTTCCGTGACGTCGAGCTCGACGCCCACGAGGCGCAGCAGGCGTCCCTTGTCGTCGACACGCGCCTTGGCGCGACTGATCACCCAGCGCCACTCGCCACTCGAGTGGCGCATGCGATGCAGGCTCTCGAACAGCGGCGTCTTACCGGCGACGTGATCACGGATCGCGGACTGAACGCGCGCAAGGTCCTCGCTGTGCACGAGCGTACGCCAGTCCGGCGCCTGACCCGTCGGCACGCCTTCGTAGCCGAGCATGGTCTTCCAGCGCGGCGACAAGTAGACCCGATTGCGCAGCGTATCGAAGTCCCAGAGGCCGTCGTTGGCGCTGTACAAGGCGAGTTCGTTACGTTCCTCGAGGTCCTTGACGTGTGCCTGGATAGCAATGCGCTCGAGCCCGGTGGCGAGGCTGCTGCCGACCAGCTTGAGCAACAGGTGCAGCTGCACGTCCCACTGATCGCGCGGCAAGGCGCCACCGATCCCGAGTATGCCGGCCGGTCGGCCCGCGATGAAGTAGCCGATCATCAAAACCGAGCCGATGCCGAGGTCGCGCCAAATCGCTGCATCATCGGTTTGGTCAGGCCTGACGTTCGCCGTGTCGCGCAACTCCGAGACGCGCAGCGGCGCCAAGCGCGATCGAAACCAAGGCAGGAGCGCCAAGTTCTGGCCTCGCAGCTGTTCTGGATTGCCGATCGCCAGCATGCTGCGCGCGACCGTGATCTCGGCGAATTCCTCCGTATGAGGATCAAGACGGATGTGAAATGCCGCATCGGCGCGCGTGGCCTCGCGCAGCAATTCCAAATTCGCGGCGATGATGCCCGTTGCCTCGGCCTCGCCCATGGACTGGAAGTCGACCGCGATCTTGATGCAAATGACGTCGAGCCCCACCGCGGGCAGTAGACCGCGCCGTGGCCAGGTCTGCGGCGACAAAATGTCCGAAGCAGAAAAGTCCGGGTGCCGCGTTTCAGTGGGTACGATGGCCATGCGCGTTACTCGATCCCAACGAAGAATTTACCGTTACGGCTCAAGAGTTTGCCATCCCTTCTCCGATGAATACCGAATGCGTCACACAGTTCCATCGAATCAAGAATTCGACATCTACGGCATAATTCTCGCACAACAGTTAAGGAAAACAAGCTAAGCGATTGTATTAATGAGGCTTGCTGGTTTTCGACCAGGCGCCGAAGGGGTAGCGAGCCCAGATCCTCAGCCGAGAGCGGTCCTCGCCTGCTCGAACAAGGCGCGCAGGCGCTGCTCCATCTCCGTCTGCAGCCGGGCGAGACCAGCTGCGTCCACGCCGCGGGGTACATAGACCGGCTCGCCGACGGCGACGACGATGCGCGCTCCGGGCTTTGGGATGACGAAGCGGTCCCACTGGATTTTCCAGGCGCGCGAGGCGGCATAGGCCATCGGGATCATGGGCCGCTGGGACAACTGCGCGAGCAGAATGGCGCCAGGCTTGAACTGCCAAGCGGGTCCCCGCGGCCCATCGGGCGTGATCACCGGGGACAGGCCATCGTGTACTAGCGCCTGGTAATAATCGCGCAAGGCGCGAGCGCCGGTGTGGCTCGAGGAGCCCCGGATGGCGACGCCGCCGAGCCGCGCGACGATCATCGCGCCGATCTCGCCATCGACCGACGGACTGATCAAAAAACCGAGCTTCACACCCGCGTCCCGCTGGCCGAGCAGGTACTTGACGCAAAACAGCTGATGCTGATGCCAATAAACCGGGATGAACGAATTGGCTTTGGCGAGCGCCGCGGGCACGTACCCGGCGCCGAGCACCGCTTTGACACGCGCCCACCCGAGGCCCAGTCGCAACAGTCCCATCGCAAGCGGCAGTAAGCGGCGATAGAGCCACAAGCGCCGGCGGGTCAGCCGGCGGCTCGAGCTAGTCTGCTGCTGGTAAATCGTATTACGCAGACCGCCACCGTCACCGTCGGGTTTTTGTTCCACGAGCGGCATTGTCGGGAAGCACCGCTCGCCGCGCAATAGCGGTGCTCGGTTACAATAGCGCGGATGCAAACCACGGCCATTCCTCCCGGCCCCACCGACGGCTTCGATTTGGGCGGTAGCGACGAATCGCTGGCGCGCATGCAGGCTTATTTCGCCCAGTTCGGCGATATTTATCGCGTTTTCGCGCCCGCCCGGGGCGTGTTCAACTACGTGATCAACCACCCCGACGACATCAAACGGGTGCTGTTGTCGAATCACCGCAATTACACCAAAGGTGAGGGCATGGATCGGGTCAAGATCCTGCTCGGCAATGGCATCATGACCAGCGAGGGAGACTTTTGGCGCCGGCAACGGCGCATGATGCAGCCCGGTTTTCACCGCCGCATCATCGATCAATTCACGGCGCTGATCAGCGAAGTCAACGACAAGACCATGGAGCGCTGGGCCGCGAAGGCCGCGGCCGGCGAACCCGTGAACCTCACCGACGACACGAGTGAAATGACGCTCGAGATCGTGCTGCGTTCGATCTTCGGCGCCGATCTCGCGCGGCTCGAACGACAGATGGGCGTCAACCCTTTCGAAGTCGTCGCCAAGGATCAAAATCGCGACTTGAAGTTCGCTTTCCGGTTCCGCTCGCTGGGGCGACTCGTCGGTGAACTGATCGAACGGCGTCGGCGCGAACCGGAGGTGCATTTCGACTTCCTGGCGATGCTCATGGCAACCCGCGACCGGGATACGGACGCGGGAATGAGCGATCGAGAGATGATCGACGAGGTATTGACCCTGATCGTGGCGGGCCATGAAACGACCGCCTCCTCGCTCGCCTGGACCTGGTATCTGATCAGCCAGCACCGGGAGGTCGCCGAGGGCCTGCGTGCGGAGGCCGATGCCGTTCCCGAGGGACGGCCGCTCGGCCTGGACGCCGCGGAAGGCCTGCGCTACACCCATCAGGTTCTGCAGGAGTCGCTGCGCCTGTATCCACCTGGGTGGCTGTTCACGCGCCGCGCGCTCGAGGCCGACGAACTCGGGGGTTTCCCGATACCGCCGCGCACCGACGTGTTCATCTGTCCCTTCCTGCTGCATCGGCATCCGGACTATTGGGATCGGCCGGAGATGTTCCGGCCGGAACGCTTCGCGGGCGAAGATGCCGAGGAGCGCCACCGCTTCTCGTATATCCCGTTTTCCGTGGGTCCTCGCCACTGCATCGGCGAGAACATGGCGATGTTCGAAATGCTCGTACACATCCAGCAGGCGTCGCGGCGCTTTCGCCTCACGCGCGTCGGCGCGGAACCGATCGAACTCGAGGCGCAGATCAATTTGCGGCCTCGTTCCAACCTCATGATGACCGTAGAGGCACGATGACTTATACGACCCTGGTGGAGATACTCGAGAACAATCGCGGCGTCGATCGTGCGGTGTGTTACGTCGAGGGAGAAAACACGGAACGCCGCGTCGCCTATGCGGACGTCTACACGCGCGCCCTCGGGATACTGCATCACCTGCAGCGACTCGGCGCCGGGCGTGGCGACTCGATGATCTTGTTCCTGAGCAACAATGAACAATTCCTCGACGGCTTCTGGGCCGCGGTCTGCGGCGGCATCGTCCCCGTGCCTCTCGCGGTCGGCATCAGCGATGAACATCGTCACAAGCTCCTGCGCGTCGCGCGCAAGCTCGGCAAAGCCTGGCTCTATACGGATGCAAAGAACCTCGATCGGCTCGAAGGTCTCGCGGCGCAGGTCGGCGAGGGCGCGCTCTTCGCCGAGTTGAAGTCGCGCTGCTTTCTCGTCGACTCCCTCACCGACATATCCCGCCCCGGCAAGCTGCACCGGCCACGGCCAGAGGATCCCGCGTTCATCCAATTCTCATCCGGTTCGACGAGCGAACCGAAGGGCGTGATTCTCACCCATGGCAATCTCGTCGCGAACACCCTGGGCTCCACGGCCGTCGACCGCTTCGACTCCGACGACGTGAGCTTGAGCTGGATGCCGTTGACCCACGACATGGGTTTGATCGGTTTCTATCTGATGCAGTTCGCAAATCGCGTGCACATCAATCTCATGCCGACCGAGCTGTTCGTGCGCCGACCGCTGCTCTGGCTGCAGGTCGCTGCGAAAAAGCGCGCGACGATCACATGCTCGCCGAACTTCGGCTACCGGCACTTTCTCAAAGTGCTGGCCGGACGCAGGCTCGAGGGGCTCGATCTATCCTCGCTGCGGCTGCTCTACAACGGCGCCGAGCCGATATCGGTCGAGCTGTGCAACGAATTTTTGAGCGCGCTCGCCTATACGGGCTTGAAACGCGCGGCGATGTATCCGGTTTACGGACTCGCCGAGGCCTCGCTCGCCGTGACTTTGCCGAAGTTGGGGTCCGAATTCCGCTGGCTGCGTGTGAACCGTCATCGACTGACGGTCGGTGCGCCGGTGGAATTGAATCCCGCCGACCCGCGCGATGCGCTGGAACTCGTCTGCGTCGGCGAGCCGCTGCCCAACCTCGAATTGCGCATCGCCGACGACGACCGCAGGCCGGTGGCGCAAGGACACGTCGGCCACATCCTCATCCGCGGCCCGAACGTGACGCGCGGCTTCATCGGCGACGCCGAGGCAACGGCGCGCGCCATCGATGCGGAGGGCTGGCTCGCCACCGGCGACTTGGGCTTCCTCGTCGAGGGCTCGCTCTACGTCGCCGGGCGCAGCAAGGAAATCATCTTCGTCAACGGACAGAACTATTATCCCCACGATCTCGAGAACATCGCCCAAAGGGCGCCGGGGCTCGAACTCGGCAAGGTCGTCGCCGCGGGCATCACCAAGCCGGGCGAGCAGGTCGAGCAGCTCGTGGTGTTCGTCCTGCATCGCAACGCGATCAGCGAATTCCTGCCGTCGGCGGTGGCCGTCGGCCGACTCATCAACGAACTCACCGGACTCGAGGTCGCCCATGTCGTCCCGGTGAAGAAAATCCCAAAAACGACCAGCGGGAAAGTGCAGCGCCATCTCCTCGAGGAAGCCTATTCGGCAGGCGAGTTCGACGCCGAGCTTGCCGAGATCGCGCGTCTGCGCGAGGGGTCGGCCGGCGCCGCAAGTCCGACGGGCAGCGAACTCGAGCGGCGGCTGCTGGCAATATGCGAGGGCGCACTGCCCGGCAAGAACATCGGCATCGACGACAATTTATTCGAACTCGGTGCGAGTTCGCTCAAGCTCATCGAGATTCACGAGACGATCGATCGGGACTTTCCTGGCCTCGTCGACCTGATCGAGCTGTTCGACTTCCCGACGATCGCCCAACTCGCCAGACACATCGAGAAGAAACTCTCGCTCGCCGCGGTGCCCGGCTGAACGGTCAGCCGGCGCACGCTCCGATGGCGCACGCTCAGCCGACGCCATATAACGGTTTGGGATAGCGCCAGCGTCTATAGGTCCATAGCCAGTCGGCGGGTCGCTCGAGCACGTCCGCCTCGCAGATCCGCGCATAGCGGTCGGTGAGTTCGCCTGGTTCCGTGCGCTCGCGCCCGTCCCACAACTCGCGCAATTCGACCGCATAGAATCCGCGCCGCAAGCGCCGCATGGCGACGTAGAAGATCGGCAGGCGCGTAGCGCGTGCAATCTGCTCGGCGCCGAGATAAAACGCCGTGTCCTGGCCGAGGAATCGCGTCCAGTGATGGCGCTCCGTCGGACTCGGCGTCTGATCGGCGTTCATCGCCAGGAGATGCACGATCGCGCGGCGCCGCAACAGGTCGGGCAAGACCTCCTTCGCGGGTACGAGCCGTGCGCCGAAACGCGTACGCAGCTCCAGCATCAGACGCTCGCCGCGTGCATAGCGGATCGGCTTGTAGGCCGCATCGACGGGAAACCCCAGCTGCAGGGTCACGGCCTGCAGCAGCCATTCCCAATTGCCCATGTGTGAGGTCAAGAGCATGACCGACTGGCCCGCATTCAGATATTTGCGCACCGGAGCGGTGTCGGCTATGCGCGTGCGGGCTACGAGCGCTCGCTCCGAGATCGACGCCCCCTTGAGGATTTCGACCATGACCTGGCAGTAGTTCTTCAGGAATTGGCGGTGAATGCTACGCCGCTCCGCCTCGCTGCGATCCGAAAATACCTTGGTCAATTGCGCGACGATCACGTGGCGCCGATGGCGAAATATGTAATACGCGAGCAAGTAGACACCGCTGGCAAGTCCATAGAGCGCCCACAGGGGCGCGCGTGACAGCAGCTTGATCAAATTGATCTTGTCGAGGACACCCGCCGATTGTAGCCGATCGAAGGACGCGGATAGAGGGATCAGCGCCTGAGGGAAGCGAATCGAGGCGTCTGTACCTCAGCGCACGTTAGGCGCGCAAATCCAGGCATCGTGGTTGACGCGCCGAGTCGATCAGCGCGAGCACTTTCTCCGGGTCCACGGGCTTGGTGCTGTGGTGGTCGAAGCCGGCCTCGAAGGCGGCGCCGCGGTCATGCAACTGGCCCCAGCCCGTGATCGCGATCAACACGGTCTTTTGGCCGCCCGGTAGACCGCGAATCGCGCGCGCCACCTCGTAGCCGGAGAGTTTCGGCATGCCGACATCGAGCAGGGCGACAGCCGGCTCGTGCGCGATGTAGCACTGCAATGCTTGTTCACCGTCGTAGGCGACATGGACTTCGTAACCCTCCAATTCCAAGAGACTCGCCATGGTGTCCGCCGCATCGGTATTATCATCGGCGATCAACAATCGGTGCCGGCGATCGCCGGCCGCGACGGGCGGAGACGCCCGCGCGTCGATCGTCGGCGCCGCGCAGTCGCCCCGCGGAAACCGGACGATGAATTCGCTGCCCTGGCCGGGTCCGCCGCTGAACGCTTCGATTTCGCCGCCATGCAAGCGCACGAGGCTGCGCGCCAGCGCCAAGCCGATACCCAAACCACCCTTGGAGCGCGGCACCGCGGCCGGCACCTGCGAGAACATTTCGAACATCGTTCTCGCCTGCTCCTGCGAAAAGCCGATACCGCTGTCGATGACGTGGATCACGACCTCATCGCTCGGGGCCGCGACCCGCACGCTGATCCGGCCGTCGGGATCGGTGTACTTGGCAGCATTCGTGAGCAAGTTGGCGACGACCTGCGCCATGCGCAGCGCATCCACGTCCACCCAAATCTCGCCCTCCGGCATGAGGATCTCGCAGCGATGGCGTTGCGCTTCGAGCAAGGGTCGGGCGACCTCCATCGCAGCCTCGATGATGTTCGCCACCGAGACGGGGGATTTGCGCAGCAGCAGATTACCCCGTGTGATTCGCGAGACATCGAGCAGATCATCGAGCAGCAGCGCCATGTGCTGCACCTGGCGCTCTATCACCGCGTGGGCCCAGCGGATCTGTGCTTCGGATGCATTGGCACCGCGCGCGATCCGGATGCTTTGCAGAATTGGCGCCAAGGGATTGCGCAATTCGTGGGCGAGTGTCGCCAGAAACTCGTCTTTGCGTTGATCCTGCTCGGCCCGTTCCCGCTCCTGACGCTTACGCTCGGAAATGTCCGAGTACCAAACCGCCACCGACCCCAGCAGGGGCGCGGCAATCACATGCAGCCATAATTCCGGCCGCTGCACCGACTGGGTCTCGAACTCCGCGATCCCTCCCTCGTCGAGCACTTTCGCAAAACGCGCGAGCAATCCTGGCGTTTCCCAGTTGCGGGGACGGATCTCGGTGACGACGCGTGACAGCAGTTCCCCCGGCTCGCGACCTTCGAGACGACCCGCGGCGGCATTCACATAGACCCAGCGTAGGTCGACCAGGTGACCATCGGCATCGCGAACCGGGGCAAGGATGTTGAAGGGCACGGTCGAGGAGTCCAAGGCGACCTCGAATCGACTGCCCTGTTCGGCTGCTCGCGCACGCGCACTCTCGCGCTCGACAACGGCTCCGGCCATCGCGGCACACAACTCCGTGAGCTCGGCCTCACGAGCGCTGGAACCGCGGGCTTGCGGCAACAGCACGGTGATCACACCCGCGAGTTGGCCGTCGGCGGCAAACATGGGCGTGCACCGGACGGCGTGCAATCCTACGTCCAGGGCGAACCGAGAATGCGCCGCGAGTACGCTCGCGCTGTAGCTTTCCCTGTCCGCTTCGTCGGTTGCGACGATCATGGTCGGGAGGTCTCCGGCGAGCCCCCGCTGCGCGACGATCGCGAAGTCATTTTCCGCTTCTCGCCGCAGCGTCAAGAGACCATGAGACGCACCGTGAAACTCCAGAATCACCTGGAGCAGGGAATTCATCGGTCCCGACAGATCATCACGCGCCGCGGCCAGTTCGGTGCCGAGCGTGTGCAAGCGGCGCATATCGGCAACCGTCTGGCGTAACTCTGCTTGCGTGCGCAGCAGCAGCTTGCGTTCCGTTATGTCGAGCGTCGCGCCGTGCGCCGCGGCAAGCACCCCGGAGGAATCCAGGCGCAACTGCACCTGACTCTCGAGCCATCGTGTCGATCCGTCGGATGTTTCGATCTGCTGCTCGACCGCGTAGCGCAACTGTCCTAGTGCGAGTCTTTGTTCGATGGAACGCATGGCAGTGGCCACATGATCCGGATGCAGCGCCGCGAACCACCGATCGAGCGGGATAGGTCGCGACATGACCGGCTGTCCGAGCAACTTGCAAAGACTCGGCGATGCAAACGCGGTATTGCGCATAAAGTCGAGTTGATAGACTCCGAGTCCGGTGCCGTCCTGAGCCAGACGCAACTGTTCCGCGGCTACCGCGCCTCGCGACAGGCGCGCCTCGGTGTTCGCGACATAGATAAAACCGCAGACGCCGAGTGCGAGGATGGGCGCGAAAAACGCAAGTGCTGCACGCAGATGCTCTGCATGTAAATACAGCGCGAGCTGGCAGGCCGCGGCGACCAAGACCAGCATGACCGCATAGACATAGGGTCGCGCGTCGTGATCGAGCACTCGCCATCGAACCATTGACGAAGATTCCCAAGATGATTTGTTGCCGACTATAGTCGATCAACACTGCTGTGGCTTCAAGAAGGCGAGGAAAATCGCGGCGTGTAAGATTTACAAATCGGCGGCATGGATGCACCCGCTTGGGGTGGCGAGCTGAAGCGTCGGTCGCGCCTCCGCGCCAGGCCACAGGGCCTCAGTCATCCTTCGGAAACCCGGGAAGGAATCGGCTGGTCCGGCGCTGATATGCGCGATACGCCTCCCCGCGACTCTCGAGCGAGTGCTTTTCGGTGAGCGGAATCCCCGTGACCCGCAACAGCAAGTAAAGCATCAGCAAAGGGCATACCACCGTCAAGACTCCATACGGGGAGTCGAGTGCCGCGATGCAGAGACCCCACCAAACCAGGGACTCGAAAAAGTAATTCGGGTGACGCGAATAGCGCCAGAGGCCGACGTCGACCACAGCGTGACGGTTGGCCGGGTTACTCTTGAAGCGCTGCGCCTGCCAGTCCGACAGAGACTCGCCCGCGATCGCACACACGGCGAGCATCAGCCCCAGCCATTCGAAAAACCCTAAGCCCGGCTGCGGATTACGCGACGCGAGCAGGAAGGGGAGCGAAAACACGACGGCGATCAGCGCCTGCAACTCGAAGAAGACCAGAAATCGCCATGGACCGGGCCACTTCTCGCGCAAGGTTCGGTAGCGCGCGTCCTCGCGCGGGTGCAGGCGTGCGACACGGATCAGAACGTACAAGCCAAGCCGCAGACTCCAAGCGGCGCCGACGAGCGTGAATGCCAGCCGCCGCCCCGGATCACCGTCACCGAGCGCCGCGTAGAGCGGCGCGAGCACCGCAATGCTAAGCGACCAAGCGGCGTCGAGAAATCCGTAGTTGTTGATCCGCAGGCAGACCAACCAGACGAGTGCGAAGCCGACCAAGGCGGTGCCGGTCGCGATGAGCAAGGAGGACAGCATGTGCCGCTCGCCGCTCAGCGGGTCGTCGTCGCACCCGCCGGCAGCGGCGCGTCGTTCGCTTGCCGCTGCGGGACCTTTTGGAACTTGGCCGTATCATAGCCCTGTCGCGCGAGGTCATCGAGGAGTCCTCGATAAATGTCGTCATCTAGTGTTTGCTTGCGCGCCATGATCCATCCGTAGCGGCGGGAGGGATGTCCGACCACGACCCATTGGTAATTGGGGTCGAGCGCAAGGATCATGTACTTCACCGGAATGATGTGAAAGAACTTGACGGTCCAAATCGCATTGCTCGCGTTGTCCTCGACCGATGCGACGGCAGTCGCCTTGCGCTCCATCGGCCCGTCGAACGAACCTTTGCGGCAGCGGAACCAGTTGTCGATCTTGCCATCGCCGCGCAGCGCGTAGCTTTCGATCGAGTCGTAGCAATTCTTCTCTGCGAAATACGGAATATTGGCAATGACGTACCAATCGCCCATGTAGCGCGATAGATCGACATGTGGAACGGTTTGCAGGGGCTCTTGCATCGAAGTGCATCCTATGAAAAGACTGAGCAATGCGGTCACGAGGAAAACGCGATTCAAGGCGGTAACTCCAAGCCGAGAACGATCTGAACTGGGAGACACGATGCCGATAGGCGCCTGCGATCGGAAGCGCGCGAGGGTCGCTAGATCATGTCAGAAAATTCCGGGGGATTACCCGAGTCCGCGGACCCGGCGACCCGATCACACGCAGCGCGCGGCCTCAGTTCCGCGAAACTTTCGGCTCGCTCAACTTCTCGTCATAGGCGCGTCGGGACTTCTCGATCTGCGGCCACTCCGCGTCGATCCACAGGAACAGAGCCTGAACCGGAACCAACAGGCCGTGGCCGCGCTCAGTCAAGGTGTATTCGACACGCGGCGGTACCTCCGGATAGAGGTGGCGCGTGACGATTCCGTCGCGTTCCAAATACCGCAAGGTCGTCGCCAACATCCGCTGCGAAATACCCGAGACCGAGCGCATCAGCTCAGAGAATCTCAGGCGATTATGTTCGGCTCGGGCGAGCGCCATCAGCACCAGTACGCTCCATTTGTCGCCCAGTCGCGAGATCAGATCGTGGATCGGGCAGGCGGAATGGCCATTTGTGTGGACTCGCGCGACACCCGCGCTTGCTAGGGCTTTGGGCTGGGCTCTTTTCATCACTTACCTCGACGTAACTTAGTGAGCTCAATGTGCGTTCTTCTTTTCTACTTGGTAATCATATATAAGGTGGTTACTATTTGCTACCTTAGGAGATGCGCAATGTCCCATACCGTCCTCCACATCGACAGCAGCCCGCTCGGTGAGCGCTCGATTTCGCGTAGGTTGACCGCGAAGACGCTGGCGGAACTCAAAGCCACGCACGGGGATTTGCGGGTCATCACCCGCGACCTCGGCACGACGCCGATGCCGCACCTCGACGGCGTGACGCTCGGTTCTTTCTTCACGCCGCCCGAGCAACGCTCAGCCGAATTGCAACTCGCCGCCCGGCTTTCCGACGAGGCGGTCGACGAACTGTTTGCTGCCGATACGATCGTCATCGGAGCGCCGATGTGGAATTTCGGAATTCCGTCGACGCTCAAAGCATGGATCGATCATGTGGTGCGGGCCGGCCGCACGTTCAAGTATGGCCCGAGTGGTCCGGAACCCCTGCTGCCCGCGGGCAAGAAGCTCATCATCGTCTCGTCGCGCGGCGGCGTCTATTCCGACGGCCCGATGAAATTGATGGACTACCAGGAGACGTATCTACGCGCGGTGTTCGGTTTCCTCGGTCTCGTCGATCTTGCCTTCGTGCGCGCCGAAGGCATCGCCATGGGTCCCGATGCTCTCGCGGCAGCCTTAGCGTCCGCTGAAGCCCAGTTGCATGCGGCGCTGCGTAAGGCGGCATGATTGCAGCGAGTACGCCGCCGGTTCGGCGGCGTGCCGCAACATCGGCGGACGCTTAATCGACCCCAACAAGACCTGCTCGCTAGCCGGTGCGTCGCAGCGAAGGATCGGCTAACCCATGACGAGTCGATTCAGGCTGAGCGCGCTGCAGAAAGCTAAGTACGTCATCGGCTAGTTGCCGTTTGTGCGTCACGAGCAGGCCGTGCGGCGCGCCATCGTATTCGAGCAACGTGCTGCCCGTGATCCCGGCCGCGGCTGCGCGGCCCGCCGCATCGATCGGCACGGTTTTATCCGCGGTACCATGAATGATCAAGGTCGGCACTTTGAAAGCGGCGAGGTCGCCGCGAAAATCGGTGGTAGCGAAGGCCTCAGCACAGGCAAGCGTCGCGCGCAGGCTCGCTTGCATCGCGAGGCCTGCAGTCCATTGCAGCACCTCGTCGCTGACGGGATGCGATACAAGGCCGACGCCGTAGAACTGCTTGAAGAACGATGTCCAGAACTTGGCCCGATCAGTCGTCATGCCCTCGATCATCTGATCGAATACGGACCGTTCAACCCCATCCGGGTTATTCGCGGTCTTGAGCATGTAGGGGACTACCGAAGAGATCAAGATCGCCTGCTGCACGTTCTTGCCGGCATGGCGCGAAAGATAGCGGGCGACTTCGCCGCCGCCCATTGAAAATCCAACCAGGGTCGCATCACGGGCACCCGTGTGTTCCAGAACCGAGTGCAGGTCGTCAGCGAGCGTGTCGTAGTCATATCCACCCCAGGCCTGCTCTGAGCGGCCAAACCCGCGGCGGTCGTACGAGATCGCGCGCATACCGGCATTGGCGATCGCATAGGAGAGATCATCGAAACTGTCGGCCGACAGCGGCCAGCCGTGCAAGAGAACCACGGGGCGACCCGAGCCCCAATCTTTCACGTACAGGCTCACGTCGTCGCGGGTCTTGAGGAAACTCATGATGTGCTCCGCTGTGGAATCGAAGCGTCGAGTGTAGGGAAGCCTGGCTGCAAGCTGCAGGCCGTCCCAGCGCCAACGAGGGTCGGACGAAGACTACGCGGAGAGGCGTTTCGACTTGGACAGGACGATCTGCCGCACGACTAGAACGAAGAGCACGAAGATCATGATGGCAGCGGATTGTGGAAACGCTTGCAGCCAGGTCGGTTCACGCAACTCGAGCACCGACCGGCCCGGTTCGATCGGGTCATAATGAACCTGGACACGCCGATCCACGGGGTAGGTTTGCACGACGCGGTCTGCCGTATCTTTGTCGCGACTGCATAGCGATTCCTCGTCGCGGGCGATTCTACTGGCGTGATAGACGGTCCCGGCCCGGTCATAGGCGTAGCGGACGAAGGGACAATAGCGTTCTATGCCGCCGCGATCGACGACGCGCGACTCGATGATGGTCGCCGTTTCGACGGGCCAAGCCGAATCCTGATTGAATGTCTCCCGCGTCGCGTCTGCGACTTTGAAACCCCACAGCACCGCCCCGATCAGCAGGACAGGGGCTACATACAGCAACCAAGGGTGTCGGCGGCGTGGGGACATCAAAGTAGGGACCGGCATGGGCGCGATAGTCTAACGGAGCCGCGGCAGGGAGCACGGCTGCTTCGGCGCGGAGTCAGGAATAAGGTAACCGATGGCGGCCGGATTCCGCGCAAACGAGGCAGTTGATCAAAACGTAATCAAGCATCGCAAGCGACTGATTTGTCGGCGTCGGGTTGTGACAATTCAACGTTATCCACAGGCTTATCCACCGCGGCTGGGGATAGCGCATTTGCAAGCGTTATTTGCGAATTATTGCTGAGGCTACGGATCGACGAGCTAGGCGATCTAGCTCGCGCAACACCACACGGGCTGCGGCTATGGCGGCGAATTGGTGCCGCAAAGAGGATTATTCGGCGCTGCGCGCCTCACCCCTTCGGGGTCGGCCTACGGCCGATCAAATCGGCTGCGCCGATTTGTCGAACCGGCTTGTTGTCTCTCAGGGGTTCGAATGGATATCGATGGATCCTCGCGTCCGAGGAGCGTTGCCACGTTTTCCGAGTTTGGTGCCGCAAAGAGGATTCGAACCCCTGACCCACGCATTACGAATGCGTTGCTCTACCAACTGAGCTATTGCGGCGCCGGAAATCTCAAAGGGGGCGCATTCTACCCCGGTGAATCAACCGATGAAAGGCTTGTGCTGCGTTTCGTGACGTCGCGCAGCGCCCGCGGCAGCGCGAACATCACGTGTTCTGGCCGCCCGGCGACTTCATCGACGACTTTCCCGCCCCAGGCCATGAGCTGTTTCAGCACGCCTTGAACCAAAATCTCGGGGGCCGAGGCACCCGCGGTGAGTCCGACGGTCAGATCCGCGCTGAACCAATCCCGGGAGAGGTGCTCCGGACCATCGACGAGATAGCCGCGTTTGCCAGACTTTTCAGCCAACTCGCGCAAACGGTTGGAATTGGAACTAGAGGCCGACCCGACGACGACCAGCACGTCGCAGCGGTCGATGATGCCCTTCACAGCATCCTGACGATTCTGTGTCGCGTAGCATATGTCCTCCTTGACAGGCGCCTTGAGCTTCGGAAAGCGCGCACGCAGGGCATCGACGATCGTGACCGTATCGTCGACCGAGAGCGTCGTTTGAGTCACGAAGGCGAGATGCTCGGGATTCTCGACGACGAGATCCGCGACCTGTTCCGCGGTCTCAACCAAATACATGCGGCCACCATGGCTGGTGTCGAATTGGCCCATGGTGCCTTCGACCTCGGGATGCCCCTCGTGCCCGATCAGGAACACTTCACGGGCCTCGCGCGCATAGCGGGTTACCTCCATGTGCACCTTGGTGACCAGCGGGCAGGTCGCGTCGAAGACATTGAGTTCCCGCCGCTTCGCCTCGACCTGGACACTGCGCGCAACGCCGTGGGCGCTGAAAATCACGGTGGCGCCATCCGGCACTTCGTCTAGTTCCTCGACGAAGACCGCACCGATCGTGCGCAGACGGTCGACCACGTACTTATTGTGCACGACCTCGTGACGCACGTAGATCGGCGCACCGAACAGATCGATCGCCCGCTCGACGATGTCGATCGCACGATCCACGCCCGCACAAAATCCGCGCGGATTTGCCAACAAAATATGCATCAGGATTTCCGCCTACTGTCGAAAAACGCATCCAGCAGCAAAAGCGCTGCACCCACGGTGATCGCCGAATCGGCGACGTTGAAAGCAGGAAAATACGCCCGTTCCCAGTGAAAGTGTATGAAATCGACCACCGAGCCCAGCCGAATCCGATCGATGACGTTGCCGACGGCGCCGCCGAGCACCAGAGCCAAGCCCGCGCTCGTCAGGCGACGCGCGCCCGGCGGCAGGCGAATCAACCATATTGCTATCCCGAGGCTGACGCTGCAGGCGAGCACGATGAAGAACCAGCGTTGCCATCCGGACGCGGAGGCGAGAAAACTGAATGCGGCGCCAACATTGTGCATCAGCGTGATGTCGAGGACCGGGAGGATGCTGGTCACTTGAAACTCCTCGAGGTGCCCGACGATATAGCTCTTGCTGACTTGATCGGCCAGCACGACCACGAGCGACAAGAACATCCAGCGCCAGCTCTTGCCGCTTTCGACCGGCGCGTTCATGCGAAGTGCCGCTCTTCGCCGGGTCCTTCGACGTTCACGACGCAGCGCGCGCAAAGCTCGGGATGCCGAGGATCCGTGCCCACGTCGGCGCGAAGGTGCCAGCAGCGTACACATTTCGGCTGGGTCAGCGGATGCACGCGAATCCAAACATCCTCCTGCGACGTGCGTACCGCATCGGCCGGCGGGGTCTCGCGTTCGACGACGCGCGCCTGACTGGTGATGAGGATGAAGCGCAGTTCGTCCTTGACCGCGGTGTAGCTCGAGGCCGTTGCTGGCGGAACGAACACCGTGGCTTCCGCCATCAGCGGCGCTCCGATCTCGCCGGCGGCGCGCAGCCGCTCGAGCTCGCGCGCGACGTCGGTCTTGAGCGTGATCAAACCGGCCCAGTCCAGCGCGGAGGGTCGCTCGGCACCCGAGGGGAATTGATGCCACGTGCTCAGAAACACGGATTCCTGGCCCGGCGCGCCGGTGTAACCCGGCAAGAACCGCCAAGCCTCCTCGGCCGTGAAACTCAGGATCGGCGCGAGCCAGCGAACCATCGCCTGTGCGATGTGAAACATCGCCGTCTGCGCGGAGCGCCGCGGCCGGCTGTCGGCGCCGGTCGTGTAGAGGCGATCCTTGATGATGTCGAGGTAGAAGCCGCCCAACTCGACGACGCAGAAATTATGGACCTTTTGATATATGTCGTGGAACTCGTAGTTGCGATAGGCGGTGACGATTTCGGTCTGCAGGGCAAAAGCTTTCGAGATCGCCCATTGGTCGATCGCGACCAATTCGTCCCAGGCCGTCAGATGCCGCGCCGGATCGAAGCCATCCATGTTAGCGAGCAAGAAACGCAAGGTATTGCGCATGCGCCGATAGGAATCGGCCATGCGCTTGAGGATCTCGTCCGAGACGCTCATCTCATTCGCATAGTCGGTGGCCGCGACCCAGAGCCGTACGACGTCGGCACCCAGCGTATTCGTGAGTTTTTGGGGCGCGAGAATGTTGCCGATCGACTTCGACATCTTGCGGCCCTTCTCGTCGACGGTGAAACCGTGCGTGAGCACACCGCGATACGGGGCACGGCCGTGCATAGCGACCGAGGTGAGCAGCGAACTGTGAAACCAGCCGCGATGCTGATCGGAACCCTCGAGGTACAGATCAGCGGGCGAGCTTATTTCCGGGCGCATGGCGGCGACGCTGTGATGCGCCATGCCGGAATCGAACCATACGTCCATGACGTCGGTTGCCTTGTCATACAGGCCCGCCTCGCTTCCGAGCAGTTCGCTGGTCGCGAGTTCGAACCATGCGTCGATGCCGTCGCGCTCCACGCGCTCGGCCACCTGCTCGATCAGTTCCTGCGTACGGGGATGCAACTCCCCCGTCTCTTTGTTGATGAACAACGGGATCGGCACGCCCCAGGTACGCTGACGCGAGACGCACCAATCGGGCCGTCCGGCGATCATGCCCGAGATGCGCTGCTCTCCCCAGCCCGGCATCCAATCGACATGGGTGATCGCCTCGAGTGCGCCCTTGCGCAAACCCGCCTGCTCCATGCTGATGAACCACTGCGGGGTCGCGCGGAAAATTACCGGCGTCTTGTGCCGCCAGCAATGCGGATACGCATGATGATAGGGCTGATCCTTGAGCAAGCGGCCGCGTTCGCTGAGCACGGCAATGACGTGCGCGTTGGCGTCGAACACCTGCTCACCGGCGAAAATGGGCGTCGTCGCGAGGAAACGCCCGTCACCGCCGACGGGGTTGTCGGTCTCTAGCCCGTACTTGCGACCGACGATGTAGTCGTCCAAACCGTGGCCCGGCGCGGTGTGCACGGCACCCGTACCCACATCGAGCGTCACGTGATCGCCGAGTATGACCGGCACGTGCCGCTCATCATAGAAAGGATGCTGCAATCCCAGCTGTTCGAGGGACGCGCCTTTTACCGTCGCGATCACATCCCAGCTCGCCGCACCGATCAGCGCCATGACGGAGTCGAGAAGTTCGCTCGCGAGCACGATTCGTTCGCGCCCGCCGCCCAAATTGAACTCGACCAGTGAGTAGTCGAATTGTGGATGTACGGCGACCGCGCGGTTCGCCGGCAGCGTCCATGGCGTCGTCGTCCAGATCGCCACCGAGACAGGAATTTGCGGCAGGGCATCGGAAGGGTCCTGCAAGTGAAAGCGCAAAGCGAGATCGGCAAGATCGTCGACCGGAAATCGGACGTATACGCTCGGGCTCGTCTTGTCCTCGTATTCGACTTCCGCTTCGGCGAGCGCCGAGCGGCAATTCAAACACCAATGTACCGGCTTGAAGCCCTTGTACAAGTGCCCGTTCTTGATGATCAGCGCAAAGGCGCGCAACTGTTCCGCCTCGTAACGTGGCTGCATCGTGAGATAGGGATGCTCCCAGTCTCCGAGCACACCCAAGCGTTTGAAATCGAGGCGCTGGGCGGCCACCTGACCGGCGGCGTACTCACGGCAGGCGGCGCGGAACGCCTTGGCGTCAAGTTTTTGGCCGACCCGCCCGAAGTTTTTTTCGATCTGCATCTCGATCGGCAGGCCGTGGCAATCCCAGCCGGGAACATAGGGCGCGTCATAGCCGTCCAAGGTCTGCGACTTGACGATTACATCCTTGAGGATCTTGTTGACCGCGTGCCCGAGATGGATCGCACCGTTCGCATACGGTGGTCCGTCGACGAGGATAAATGTCGGCCGGCCTTTCGCATGCTCACGGATCTTTTGATAAAGGCCCTCGCGCTCCCACTCGGTGAGCATTTTCGGCTCGCGGTTCGCGAGATCGGCTTTCATCGGAAAACCGGTATTCGGCAGATTGATCGTCGCTTTATAGTCAGTCACAACTCACCTTACAACAAGAGGGCGCGCGCCCGCTCGGCGTCCTGATGCATTTGCACCACCAAGGCATCGAGCGAATCGAACTTGACCTCATCGCGTAACTTGGCGACGAACTCGACTTCGACCACACGCCCATACAAATTCCCGGAGAAATCGAACAGATGCACTTCGAGCAGCGGCTCCACGCCATTCACGGTCGGGCGTGTGCCGAGGCTCGCCACACCCGGCAAGGGTCGACCCTCGATTCCGGCGACCCGGACGGCGAGAATGCCCGAGAGCGGTGTCTTACGCCGACCGAGTCGCAAATTGGCGGTCGGGTAGCCGAGGGTACGGCCCAGCTTGCGACCGTGCACGATGCGTCCCTGCATGCCGTAGGGTCGGCCGAGCAGCCGCGCCGCCGCTTGAAAATGACCTTGCTCCAGCCGTTCCCGCACCGCCGTGCTGCTGACTCGAACCCCGTCAACGATGAACGGCTCCATCCCCTCGACGCCGAACCCCTGGAGCCGACCGGCGGCGGTCAAGGTCTCGACCGTTCCGGCCGCATGACAGCCGTAGCGAAAGTCGTGGCCGACCACCAAATGCCGTGTACCGAGGCCGGCAACGATCAGCTCGTCGACGAACTGGCGCGGGCTCATGGCGCGCATGCGTTCATCGAAACGCAAGGTAACGAGCCGCTCGACCCCCTGGGCGGCGAGCGCCAGGAACTTCTCCCGCCAGCGCGTCAGGCGCGCCGGCGCACCATCGGGATCGATGAATTCCTTGGAGCTCGGCTCGAATACGAGCACGGTCGCCGGGCAGCCGAGTTCTGCGGCACGGCGTTTTACGAGGGCAATCATCGCCTGGTGACCTAAATGGACCCCATCGTAGTTGCCGACGGTCAACACACAGCCGCCGTGACGCCGCGCAAGATTATGCAGGCCGCGAACTAGTTCCATCGTACCTCTCACTATACCAAGCCCGCGCCCTCCCAGGCGCGGCACACATTGACAAGGGGCCATCGGGGCCGCAAACTTAGCGGCTATCTGGCGGCTCTTAAGAGAGATCCGGCCACACAAAATCAAGGAGTCTGCGCTTGGCCAATACAAAATCTGCGGAAAAGGCGGCCCGTCAATCGACGGTGCATCGCGCCCGCAACGACGCCCTCACCTCGCAGCTGCGCAGCGCGATCCGCAAGGCAACCGCGGCGCTGAAGGCCGGCAACCAAGCCGATGCTTTGTCGGCGCTGAACTCGGCCACTCCGGTGATCGACAGCATGGTCAACAAGGGCATCATTCATCGCAACAAGGCCGCTCGTCATAAGAGTCGCCTGACGAAGCAGGTTCGCGCACTCGCCGCGGCGAAGTGAACCGAATTCGCTGAGCGCCAGGCGGAGATGGACTAGGCGCCCTGCTTCGCCGCCCCGCCCGCGAACGTCGGGCGGTCCGAGTGGACCGCATCGATCTCGGTAAGTCGCGGCTCTCGCGGGTGCTCTTCGAGATAGCGCATTACGGCCTGCTTCAACTCTTCGGTCCCCGCTCCGGTCGCCCCGGAAACCTTCAGCACGCCGCCCTTCCATCGCAAACGACGCACGAGGTCCTTGGCGCGCTTATCAAGCTCGGCGGAATCGAGCAGATCCGTCTTATTGATGACCAGCCACCGCTCTTTCGCGGCTAAGTCAGCGGCAAATCGTTTCAATTCCGAGATGATGGTGCGCGCGTCCTTGACCGGATCTGCGTCTGGGTCGAGCGGTGCGATATCGATCAAATGCAGCAGCACCCGCGTTCTTTGCAGATGCTTCAAGAAGCGAATCCCGAGACCGGCGCCCTCGGCGGCGCCCTCGATCAGTCCGGGGATGTCCGCCATGACGAAGCTGCGGCCGGGACCTGCGGTGACGACGCCGAGATTTGGATGCAGGGTCGTAAAAGGGTAATCCGCCACTTTTGGACGCGCAGCCGAAACGGCACGAATCAGCGTCGATTTGCCGGCATTAGGTAAGCCGAGCAGACCCACGTCGGCGATCAGCTTGAGTTCCAGGGCGAGCTCGCGCTTCTCGCCGGGCAAGCCCAAACCCGCTTTGCGGGGTGTCCGATTCGTGCTCGATTTGAAGCGCGCGTTGCCCCAGCCGCCTTTACCGCCTTTGGCGACGAGCAGAGTCTGACCTTCGACCGCCAAATCGCCGAGCTGCTCGCCGGTATCGACGTCCGTGACTACCGTACCGACCGGTATCGACACATAGGTGTCATCCCCACCGTGACCCGTGCAATCGTTGCCGCTGCCGCCCTCGCCGTTCTGTCCGCGATAGGTGCGCGAAATTCGAAAATCGGCAAGCGTATTCATGCCCTCGACCGCGCGCAGGTAGACGCTACCGCCGAGTCCCCCGTCGCCGCCGTCCGGACCGCCGAAGGGCACGAACTTTTCACGTCTAAAGCTGACGCAGCCGCGCCCGCCGTTCCCGGCTTGCACCTTGAGCTTGGCCTCGTCGATGAATTTCATGATGGTGCGCTCATAATCAAAAAGGGGGACAAGTCTGCACCTGCCCCCCTCCTATGTGCTCGACGTGCGCCTCGAGGCCTTGCAGCCCCGGTCGCGCGATCGCGCCGACGGTCGCTACGCTTGCTTCGTAACGACGTTGACGTAGGTGCGCTGTTCCGGACCCTTGACCGAAAATTCCACGACGCCATGCGAGGTCGCGAACAGGGTGTGGTCCGTACCGATACCGACGTTGAGACCGGGACGATAAACCGTGCCCCGCTGACGAATCAGGATGTTACCGGCCAGCACCGCTTCGCCGCCGAATTTCTTCACGCCCAAACGCTTGGAATGGGAATCGCGGCCGTTGCGAGTGCTGCCGCCTGCCTTTTTATGTGCCATTTAGGAATATCCTCGAAAAACTTGCGAACGAGCGTCGATCAGCTGACGATGGACGTGATCTTCACGTCGGTGTAGGGCTGGCGATGCGTCCCTTCGCGCTTGTAATGCTTACGGCGGCGAAACTTGACGATGCGCACCTTGTCGCCCTTGCCATGGCTCTCGACCGTGGCGACGACTTTCGCGCTGCCCACGTAGGGAGCGCCGATCTTGACTTCAGAGCCGGCACCGACCAGCAGCACTTCGTTGAATTCGACACTGGCACCCGCCTCTGCATTGAGTTTCTCAATGCGGACTACGGCACCTTCTTGGACGCGGTACTGTTTACCGCCCGTGGCAATCACGGCATACATGGTTGAGACTCCAGCTATAGGGCCGAGGGGGCCGCAAAAGAGCCGTAGATTGTACGACGGCGGGTGTTCGAGGTCAAACCCAAGGCCCCGGCTTACGGGACGTGCGGCCACAGTGTGCCGGGCGGCGCACAGGAATCTTAGGTACCATGGCGCATTCGTTTGAGTGCTGCATGACTATAGAACAGATTCGAGAGTTGGTTACAGCGGATTTCGAGGCCGTCAATCGGGTCGTGAAAGATCGTTTGCACAGCCAGGTTGCCCTCGTCGATCAGGTAGCCACCTACATCATCCATTCCGGCGGGAAACGACTGCGGCCCCTCATGGTGCTCTTGGCGGCGCGCGCCTGCGGGTACGAGGGAACCCGCCACATCGAGGGTGCCGCCGTGATCGAGTTCATTCACACTGCGACTCTGCTCCATGACGACGTGGTAGACGGCTCGTCGCTGCGGCGGGGCCGGGAAACGGCCAACGAGGTGTTCGGCAACGCCACAAGCGTGCTGGTAGGAGACTTCCTGTATTCCCGCGCCTTTCAAATGATGGTAACGCTGAACCGGATGCCCATCATGGCGATCATGGGCGAGGCGACCAACGCGATTGCCGAGGGCGAAGTACTGCAACTCATGACGGCCCGCGACCCGGACACGACCGAAACCCGGTATTTGGACGTCATCCACCGAAAAACCGCCCGGCTGTTCCAGGCCGCAGCCCAGGTCGGCGCAGTCATCAGTGACGCATCACCGACCCTCGAAGATGCTTTGGCGCGTTATGGTAATCACATTGGCACGGCCTTCCAGCTCATCGACGACGCGCTCGACTACCAGGCCGACGAGACCAGCTTGGGCAAACATCTCGGGGACGACCTTGCCGAGGGTAAGCCGACTTTGCCACTGATTTATGCGTTGCAGCATGGCAATGATCAGCAACGCGAGATGATCCGCAACGCCATCGAACATGGCGGTCTCGAAAATCTCGACGAGATCACCAAGGCCGTTGCAAGCCTTGGGGGGCTTGCGTACACTGCGCGCCTCGCTCAAAGCGAGGCAGATCAGGCGCTTGCTGCCCTGGCGCCACTCCCCGAAAGCAGTTTCAAAGAGGGCTTGAGCGAACTCGCTAGGTTCGCCGTC
>Ga0116230_10000541_pt1 | contig 33633 bp, 27 predicted proteins | sample S1TSphfallax_3_FD_88678 | JGI IMG/M metagenome (GOLD analysis project Ga0116230, IMG submission 88678) | Host-associated microbial communities from peat moss isolated from Minnesota, USA - S1T2_Fd - Sphagnum fallax MG | ecosystem: Host-associated > Plants > Peat moss > Unclassified | place... | reverse complement strand
CAGGTGCAGTGGAAGAAGCTGGTCCGCGTGGCCAACGACGCCTCGGTACAAGGCTATGGCGCAACCTACGGCAAAGGCGTGGAGCTATGCCTGACGCTTGGCACCGGCCTGGGCTCGTCGCTGTTCACAGACGGCCGCCTCTGCCCCGGCTTGGAACTGGCGCACCACCCCTGGCGCAAGCACACTTACGAAGACTATCTCGGCCTGCGCGGAATCGAGAAATACGGCAAGAAGAGATGGAATGAGTTAGTCCAGAAAGCCATCGAGCAGACCAGCCAGTTATTCAACTGGGACTATCTCCACCTGGGCGGCGGTAACGCCAAGCACATCAAGTTCGAGCTTCCCAGGAACGTGCGCATCGTGCCCAATGAAGAGGGGCTGCTGGGCGGTGTGGCGCTTTGGCGGAATGAGTAGCAACCCGGCGAAGATTTCAGATGACTTTCGTTGCGGTCGGGCTTGGCGCGGGGTACGATAGCAGTATGCAGATGCTCGTTTCCAACGACGGCAAGTCGCTGGTTCCTCGGGAACCGATAGACCTGCTCGGCTACGCCCCTGGCGATCTGCTCGAAGTCTCAGTCCTGCACCCGAATGGCGGCGCAGATCGGATTTCCGCAAAGCAGCACGCGGGCAAACTCGTTGACGATCCCATCACCGGGCTCCCAGTCATTGACTTCGGGCCCGACGCGCCGATTTTGACCCACGATCAAGTCCGCGCAATGTTGGTCGATTTCCCGTGAGCAATTCGCCGACCGATCCTGCCAGCCAATATCCGACCTACCTGTTGGACGTAAGCACTCTGATCGCGCTTGGCGTTCGCCAGCATCAGTTTCACCAGCGCGTCGCGACGTGGGTAGCTAGCAGACAATTCTCGGCTCTTCTCACTTGTCCGATCACAGAATTGGGCTTCGTTCGAATACTTGCTCAGACTCCCAATTATCTGGCCGATGTCAATCAGGCTCGCACGCAACTTACCGGAGTAAAACTCGATCCGCAGTATGCAATCCATTTCCTCTTCGACGATCTGGATGCAGATGGGCTGCCACCGTGGGTCAAGACGGGCGCACAAACCACGGACGGGCATCTGGTACAACTCGCGGCGAGGCACGGGGCGATCCTGGCTACGCTCGATAGTAAGATTCCCGGGGCTTACCTGATTCCGTAGTCAGGCAGGCATTTCAGAAGCGCTAAGGCCACCATCGAGCTATAGGGCCATCTATTTTTTGTCTTCGCCACCTTCAACTCACTTTCCTTTTCGGAGTTCGGGCAGGCCGGCGGAATCACCCTTGCCGCCAACTACCAGAATCTGACCGGCAAGACGACGGCCTATGCCGATCTGGTAGCCGCGGTGAAGGCGCTCAACGTGGCCAGGACAGCGGAGCGGCGAACTCAAATCGGATAAGAGACTATTCATGCGCGCACGCCGGATAACCGGAACCTACTTCCGCGCAGGCGGCGTCAGCCCCAGTTCCCGCATGGCGATTTGCAGGTCGGCCCAGGCGTGTTTTTTCTGGTTGGGGTCGCGCAACAAGAACGCTGGATGGTAGGTAACGATGAGCTTGGTCCCGCGGAGGGGATGGACGGTGCCGCGCCAGGCCGCGAGCGAGCGTTTTTCGCCGGTAAGATAGGTGACGGCAGTCTGGCCCAACGCGACAATGACCTGCGGGCGCACCACGTCGATCTGGCGGAAGAGGAAGGGCGAGCAGGTGTGCGCCTCGTCCGGCTCGGGAGTGCGGTTGGCAGGCGGGCGGCACTTGACCACGTTGGCGATGTAGACCTGCTCACGCTTGAGGCCCATGGCCTGGATCATGTTGTTGAGCAACTGGCCACCGCGGCCCACAAAGGGCAGCCCCGAAGCGTCTTCGTCCGCGCCAGGGCCTTCGCCGACGAACATCAGGCGGGCGTTGGGGTCGCCGTCGCCGAAGACCAGCTTGTTGCGGCCGGCGGCAAGGGCGCAGCGGGTGCAGTCTCCGATCTCGTCGCGGATCAGCTTCAGCGCGGCAAAGTGCTGCTCGGGCGGGACGGGCGGGGCGATGGGGGGCGCGGCGGGAAAAGGCTTGCGGAGTGCGATTTCGGTCTCCTGTAATTGGGGAAAAAGTGCCGGCGGCGGTTCCGGCGCGGTTTGCACGGGGATTTGCGCTGGTTCCGGCAAACTTTCCGGCGCGCTGTATGCGCTCATGTCCACTTCGCGGCGATAAAACTCGCCGATGCCAAGATCGCGGTAAAATCGCAGGCGGGCGTGGAGCGCATCGCGCATTTCGGGGTCGTTTGGATCGAGTGGATGCAAGGGCGGAGTCAAAGGTTCTACTCGATGATAATCTGGCCGCGCCGGCCGGCTGCGGGGGCAAAATCGTCCCCGCCAATGCCTTCCGCGGCCAACTCCGATTCCATGCCGGAGAGCTCGACCAGCAGCGACTGGGGGCGGCGCAGGCCGACAATTTCATCCAGAATGCGGTCGGCGAGCTTGCGTTTGGACATTTCGGGCAGGTCGATCGCGGTGGTTGCGGTCAGGAACGTTGCGCCGTTCGAGTCCGAGTCGAAGCCGATGCCCTCGCGCGAAACGTCGTTGACGACGATCGCGTCCACGCCCTTGCGCAGCAGTTTCGCTCGGCCGTTTTCTAGTTGATTTTCTGTTTCGGCGGCGAAACCCACGATCAACTGCCCAGGGCGGCGCTGTCGGACGACCTCGGCCAGAATGTCTTCGGTGGGCAGGAATTCAATGGTCATGGGACCGGTGCGCTTGAGTTTTTGGTCAGCGACGTTGCTGGGGCGGTAGTCGGCCACGGCTGCGGATTTGATGACCAGCGTGGCTTCCGTCATGCGGCTGAGGACGGCGGCGCGCATCTCGTCGGCGGTGGTGACTTTAACGAGTTCGCAATGGGCCGGAGGATAGAGCGCTGAGGGCGCGCTAATGAGAATTACTTTAGCCCCACGACTCTGCGCCGCCTCGGCCAGGGCGTAGCCCATCTTCCCGCTCGAACGGTTGCCGAGGAAACGCACCGGATCGAGCGCCTCGCGCGTGCCGCCGGCGGTAATCAGAACTGTCTCACCGGCTAGGTCGTGGCTGCGGCCAAGCGCATTCAAAACGGCGTTGGCGATAAACTCCGGCTCCGCCATGCGACCGGGACCGACCATGCCGCAGGCCAGTTCGCCGGAACCCGGCTCGATGACCCTGACGCCGCGCTGGCGCAGCAGTTCCAGATTGGCCTGCGTCGCCGGATGCTCCCACATATTCACGTTCATGGCTGGCGCGACCAGCACCGGAGCAGTCGTCGCCAAATACATCGTTGTAAGAAAATCGTCGGCCATGCCGTGGGCAAACTTGGCCAGAATGCCTGCCGTAGCCGGGGCGACCAAAAGGGCATCCGCCCACTGCGCCTCGGCGATATGCTCGATGCCGGTGTCCTGACTGGCGTTTTGGCCTGCGCCCGGCTCTTCCGAATCAGGCCAGAGGCTGGTGACGACCTTGTGCCCGGTGAGCGCGGCAAAGGTAAGCGGCTGGACGAAGCGCTGCGCCGCATCCGTCATCGTCACGCGCACTTCAAGCGCCTGTTTTTGCAGCGCGCGCACCACTTCTGCCGCTTTGTAAGCCGCAATGCCGCCGCTAACGCCGACCATGACCTTCATAGCCCGATTGTAGAACGCGCGCGGCTTATGGGGATAGGCCACCGCGGCATCTCCGGTGGCGGAAGATGCCGCGATGCGGGTTTTACTGGCAGGCCGCTCCGTCCGTCAGCGAGGTCAGCTTCTGGTTCGCAGCGGTCAGAGTGCGGCTGTAGCAGTCGCCGTTGGTGTCGTTGGAGTTGTATGTTTGCGTCGTTGCGGAGCCGGTGTGGCCGAGATAGTTGAAGCTGGAGTCGTAAAGCAGCGTGTCCTTGGCGTTGACCGTGTTGGACGCCTGGGAGCTGTACTCCGCGAGCGAACCCTGCGACTGCTCGGTCTTGTCCAGCCACTGCTGGGAAACCTGGGTGGTCACGGAATATCCGCCCTGCTGGTTTGCGACCTCACTTAAGTTGACCGTTAGCGGGAAGCTGAAGCTGTTGCTCGTGTTCGTCTCCAGGCCGCCGACGTTGGCGCTGCTGGCGGCGTAGGCGTTGGTGGTCTGCTTCACATCCTGCACGTACTCGGACTCGTTGATGGTGAACAGTTGGGTCTGGTTGAAGGTGACATCCTGAGACACGGTCGAAACCTTTTCCCCTTCCGAGGTCGCAACATGGCCCACGATCGTGTACTGCCGGTTCGACTTGATGCTGATCGAACCGTAAGCGTTGCCGTTGCCATCGGCGGTGATGTCGTCGAACTGTTCGGGAGACGGCTCCGCGGTCAGGTTGTTGGAGACTACCTCGCCAGTAACTTTGGTCAGGACCGGATCGGTGTAGAGGAGCAAATTGCCCGTGATCGAAAAGTAGCTGTCGGCGTTGTACACCTGCACTCCGACGGTGTGCGTCTTGCCATTCGAGAGCAGCCCGGCGAAGGGACTCAGGTCGACGCGGTAGGGCTTGAAATTGAGCGTTTGCACACCGGGGATGGGCGCCCACAGAAGCGGGTCGATGCCGCCGGTGAAGATGTACGGCGTCACCGGCGCCACGCCGGCCGGCTTGCCGTCAATGGTGATCTCCGTCTCGCGAAAGCCGGTATCGCCGCAGCTCTCGAGCAACATCGTCAGGGCGTTCGGTACGCATGTGTACCAAAATTCGTCGTCGGACTGGCCCTGTGCAAAGACGTCCAGATAGGCGGAAGTCACATTGGTAGGCAGAGTGACCGACTGCTTATCGACGCTGTTGGGGCTGTTCAAGGCGTACGAACCGTTATTGCCGGTGAGACCGATCACCCGATTTGGGACGGAAGCCGCCGGGTTTTCACCGTTGGTTTCATAGAACGCCAGCTTGGCCGTGGCGTAGACGATGCCGTTGTAATCCACCCCGTTGTATACGCCAACGTAGTTGCCCAAGAGCGCCGTGCCGGCCTGCGGCGAGGTCAATAGAGCGCTCAGATCGGTTACGTCGCTCTCCACATGCCAAAAGGGGGTAAAGTCGAGGCGCGGCTCCGCGGTCGTGCCGAAAAAGAGAATAGCGCCGCCCAGATAAAATTGCCCGGTGCGGTCGTACTGCGTTCCCTTTGTCACCGTGAAGTCGACAGTAAGCACTACTTTGGACCACGGTCCGGGGCAGACTTTTGTCGATGGCGGTGTGTAGCTGAAATTCTTGGTGTTGAAATCCGCGAACTCCAGGTCTTGGAAGAGCGTCACGGTGCAGTGATTGGAATTCGGCCGGGCAACCGTGGGATCGGCGCTGACAGTGGTCTCGTTGCCAATCACTGGGGTTGTCGGCGAGGGCATCACCTGAGCCGAGGAATAGGGGACGACGGTGGTTAGGAGGGTGGCGAGAGTCAGCAGGGGAAAGGAAAGAGTTCGGAACAATCTCATGATTTGGAATCCTTTGATTACCGGTTGGAGTAGCAACACTGGAGAACCTCGCCGGACAGTCCGGCGAGCCCGACGGTGACCAGAGCGGCCGCCGCCGGCCCGAAAACAAAAAAAGCTACAGGAGTTGGCTTTCCAGCTTCGCGCGCAGTCGCAGGCTCGGCTTCTCGACCAGCCAAAACGAAAACTCCGCGGCCGCAAAGGCGAACAAGAATCCCAACGGCAACACGGGAATCTTATCGGAGGTAAACAGTTGCTGCCACAAGTACAAGCTATAGGAGACGATCCCGATGTGCCGCACGACCGCGTGGTTCAAAATTCTTCCCGCCCATCCGCCGGGCGACTCGATCAAATAGATCAGGATTCCGCCGATGCAGAAGGCAAGGACGGTCGGCTTCACCGCCAGGCTGAGAAAACTGGAAAGCTCCTTTGGCAGTACCAGCAAAGCCGCAGGCATGAGAACGAATCCAAGCAGGACCATGGCTCCCGCGGTCCAAGGGTTCAAGTAGCGGAGCCGCCACCGGTCCCACCGATCCCGCCCCTTGAGCAGTGCAAGCATGCAGCCGACCATCATGGTATCGATCCAGCCCTGAATCATGTAGTTTTCGTGGCCCCGCAGTGTGGGCGCCAGGAAATGGAGCGCGACTCGCAGCACCGGCAGGAGGAGAATGAGTGCAACCGCGACATGGACAGCGCGCTGGCGCCGATGCCAGACAAGGAAGGCGAAAGGCCAAAAGAGATAGAAGATTTCTTCAATGCTTAAAGACCAACTGTGCTCGATAAAGTAACCGGTATGACGTGGAACGAGAGCCAAGGTATAGGTCGCCGCCGCCAGAAAAGTGGCTCCATCTTGCTTGACCCATCCCAGCGCCCAGAGCACGGCCATGATCGCAAGAAAAAAATAGAACGGCGGGAAGATCCGCATCGAACGCCGAAAATAAAAATGCTTCAGCGAAACGGTCCCCGTCTTTTCAAACTCCCGGCGCAGCAAACTGGTAATGAGATAGCCGCTGATCACGAAAAAAACTGCGACCCCGTTTCTTCCGTTCCCTATCGCGGACCGGAACAACAGACTGCCGGCCACCCAGGCTGGGAAATACCAGCTTGCGTGACCGCAAATCACCAGCAGAATAGACAGGGCGCGCAGCCCGTCCATCGAGGGAATGTTGCGCGAACTCGTAGACATGGAAGCGGAATCCCGACTCAGGGCGACGGTCATTGAAAGGCTGGCTCCGGTGCGGATCGTCGGGCCCAACGCGCATGCTACATGGGCGGCAAGAGTGATTCAAGGAGGTCCGCAGTTTGGGCGCGAGCCATTCAAGGCAGTTTCGATAGGCGCTTTCCGCGCCGGATGACTTAAATGGCCAGGATGGGAATGCCCGGATCTTCGAGCGTGGGCTTTTCCGGCGGAGGGCCGGTGTGGACGTAGGCGATTTTGCCGGCCTGAATCTCTTCCTGAGCCAGCCTGCACGCTTTGTTGGAGCTGCTGCGCACCAGGGGGCTTGCGCCGCTCTGAATTTGACGGGCGCGGCGGGCGGCGACCAGCACTTTGCGATAGTTGGAGTCGAACGTAGTCTCAATCGGCAGATCGGGTGTCATTAGTTTCCTCCAAGATTTTGTCGTGCGTACATTTCCGGCCCAGGTCACCGAACCGGGTCACAGCAGCGGGTATTGGTGCGGGCCGTCGCCGGGATCGATCCCGAACGATTCCAGTACCGGCCGTAACCGTTCTCTGGAATTGACTTCGCGGCAACTTTCCGCGATCTCCAGCTCCCGTTTGGCGCGCTTGTCGAGCGGTTTGCCGTTCTGTCGATTTCTTTCCACCTGGACGATTGCTTCCAGTTGGGCGACGGCTCTCTCTAGGATATCGTTAACCAGAATATAACGGTATTGACGATAATTCTCAATTTCCTTACGCGCTTCGTTCAATCGGCGCTCTAAATCCGCCTCGTCGACGTTGCCCTCGGCGCGGCTGCGGTTGCGCAAACGCGTTTTGAGCGCCTTGGGATTGGGAGGCATGACGAAGATGCTGACCGCCTCCGGCATCCGCTCGCGAACCTGCCGCGCGCCCTGGACATCGATGTCCAGCAGCAGATCGTGGCCGGCGGCCTTGGCTTCGTCCAAAGAGCGCCGGGCGGTGCCGTAGAGGTTCTCGCCGAAGACTTCGGCATACTCGAGGAACTCACCGGCGGCGATCATGCGCTCAAATTCTTCGCGCGTAGTGAAGTGGTACTCGCGCCCATCCTGCTCGGAACCGCGCGGCTTGCGCGTTGTCCAGGAAATTGAAAAATCGAGGCCGCCCAACTGCGAGCGCAGCCCGTTGACCAGCGTGCTCTTACCCGAGCCCGAGGGCGCCGAAATGATAAAAAGTATGCCTGCCACTGTCTCCCAATCTTACCTTGTCGTTTTTCTGTTCCCTATTCCCTTGTCCCTATTCCCTGCTTCATTCCAGGTTCATGGTCTGTTCCCGCGCCTTTTCAATCTCCGTCTTCATGGCCAGTCCCAATTCGGTAATTCGAGTTCCTTTGTCCGCCACGCCGGCCGTCTTCGACAACAACGTGTTGGCCTCGCGATTCATCTCCTGCAAAAGAAAATCGAGCTTCTTGCCGGTTTCGCCACCCGCCGCGAGCACGTAGCGGAAGTGCTGAATATGCGTCTCCATGCGCGCAATTTCTTCGGAAACGTCGCTGCGCTCGACCAGCAGCGCGACCTCTTCGAGCAAACGTTGGCGATTCAGGCTTACGCCTTCCGCTTCCGGGCCAACCGCAGCCTCCAACCGCTCCGTCAGCCGCTGCCGGCAGCGTGCTTCCACCTCCGGCCGCAACTCCGCCACGCCGGCGACAGCGTACGCCAGCCGGTCCAGCGTGGCATGGAGTATCTCGGCGAGCGCCGCGCCCTCGCGCAGCCGCATGGCCTTCAACTCGCCCAGCAGTGGAATCAGGAGCCGCAGTACGCTGGCCGCCAGAGCCGCGCGCTCCTCGTCGCTTGGGCGGCCCTCCGCCTGAAGAACGCCAGGCATGCGCAGAACCACGTTCAGATCGGGTTGCCCCTGTAGCTCGAACTCGTCGGCCGCGGCCTGAAACGCCGCAACATACGCCGCCACCAGCTCGCGATTGAATCCGCTCGCTGCCTGCGCCGTCCGCTCCACCTGGAGGGTGAGCTCGACATGGCCGCGCAGCAACTGCTCCTTGAGCGCCTTGCGCAGTTCCATCTCCAGATCGTCAAAGCCGGCGGGAAGACGGAGATGGAGGTCGAGGAAGCGGTGATTCACGCTCTTGAGCGTGAGCACGATGCCGGTCTGAGCGTTCACTTCCGCGGCGACGCGCGCAAATCCGGTCATGGACGAAACGCCGGACGAAACGGGGGACGGATTGGCGATCGCGGTAGCTATCGGACTGCCTCCACGGGTATCGCAATCTCCGGCGTCGGGGCCGGAATTTCGCTCTCGGCGCCGCCCAAAAACTGCAACTCATAGAGCCGCTGGTAGGTAGGCGACTTGGTTAGCAGCTCCTCATGGGAGCCGATGGCGGTAATGTGCCCATCCTCAAGCACGACAATGCGCGTCGCCCGGCGGATGGTGCCGAGCCGGTGGGCGATGACCAGCACGGTGCGACCCTGCATCAGGTTGCCTAGCGCCGCCTGCACCAGCGATTCACTCTCGGCGTCGAGGGCCGAAGTCGCCTCGTCCAAAATCAAAATCGGCGCGTTCTTGAGGATGGCGCGGGCGATGGCGATGCGCTGCTTTTCGCCGCCCGAGAGCCGCATCCCCTTTTCGCCGATCACCGTGTCGTAGCCCTGCGGCATGCGCAGGATGAAGTCGTGCGCCAGCGCGTTTTTCGCGGCCTGCTCCACCAGCTTCAAGGAAGTCTCCGGCTGGCCGTAGGCGATGTTGTTGCGCACCGTGTCGTTGAAGAGGATGGTCTCCTGCGTGACCTGCGCGATTTGTTTGCGTAAAGATTCAAGCGTGAGAGTACGCACGTCCAGGCCGTCAATCAGGATGCGCCCACTTGAGACGTCGTAGAAACGCGGAATGAGATTGACCAGCGTCGACTTCCCTGCCCCGCTCGGGCCGACCAACGCCAGCATCTCGCCGGCCCGCACCTCGAGGTCGATCTCATGCAGAATCTGGTGCTCGCCCTCGTCGGTCGAGTAGGCAAAGCCCACCTTTTCAAACCGAATGCCCTTGTCGAACCGCTTGAAGGTGTGGGCGCGCGCCTGCTCGCGCACGTCGTCCTCGATGTCGAGGAAGGCGAAGATCGAAACCGACGCGCCCATCGCCTGCTGGAAGCTGTTGTAAAAGAAGGCGAACTTGCGGACCGGATCGTAGAGCTTGAAGAGAGCGATGATAAAGACGACAAAAGTCCCCTCCTGCATGCGCCCGGCGAGAATCTCGTTGCGCCCCACCCAGAGCAGCAGCGCAATAGCCACGGACCCGATCACATCCATCAGCGGCGAGCTGATCGACTGAATCCGCACTGAGTGCAGATTGGCGCGAAAGAGCCTCCGCGCGGCCTTCTTGAAGCGCAGGATCTCCCAGATTTCCGTCGAAAACGCCTTCACGATCCGGTTTCCGGTGATGGTTTCATGCAGGATATTCTGGATCTCGGCCACACGATCCTGGCCGGTGCGCGTCCGCGACCGCACCGTTCCGCCGATCTTGCGCGCCGAGGTGATCACTACCGGCACGAAGAGCAGCAAGACCCAGCTCAGCCTTCCGCCCAGCGCGATGACCACGGCAATGGTGAAGACGAACGTGAACGATTGCTGCAGGAACTCGCCCAGCACGGCGGAAACCGCCGTCTGCACCCGCTCCACGTCGTTGATGAGCGTCGAAAGGATGGTTCCGGTGGCGTGCTTGTGAAAAAAGCTCGCCGAGCTCTTCATGATGGTTTCGTAGAGGGTGTTGCGCAGGTCGGTAATCATGCCGTAGCCGGCATAGTTCACCAGATACGTCCCGGCGTAGTCGCAGATACCCTTGAGCACCGTGGAGGCGACAAGCGCGAAGGCGACCACTGTCCACGCATTGTGAAAATGCGGCGGAACGAATTTCATCAAGTCGAATTGGTACGGTTTGGGCAGATTGGGAATGAGCGGAATGCCCGAGGTCGGCGTTCCCGGCTGCAGGACCGTCTTGAGCACCGGCCCCAGAATCAGCAGCCGCAGCGCCTCCAGCATCCCCACGGCGGCCAGCAAAATCACGCCCAGCAGCGACTGCCACCAGTAGGGAGCCGCGTAGAGGCCGAGGCGGAGGAATCGCTTCATGCCGCGCCGCCTTGCGCAACGCGTCCCCACCCTGCGGGAACGGATTGGGCCGGCTGCGACGTTGGGCTCGATTGCATCCCTCCATTGTATCCGCCGCGCGGAAACCCTCAGAATCTGAAAATTCCGTAAAGCGCGGAACAACCGGGCCACCCTGCGCGTACCCTGCCTGTTCGGACGCGGGGCTGAGGGAAAGCCGCGCCTGCGCCGTCGATTGAATCGCGGAAACTGAATCGCGCGAAATGAAACGCGTGGGCGCTGGCGAACACTACTGTCCGTTACCGGACACTTAGCAAAGTCCGGCAAAAGGGAAGATTTACAGTCAATTCCTCCATCTGCAACAATGCGTGGGGGATGCCGTCCAACGATTCGGATAGTCTTAGTGGCAGGTGGATTGCAAAACCTCGACCGGGGATAACTCTCCGGAGGAGTATTTCGGAATGAAGCTGTTTGGAGTCTTTGGGTTGGATACAGGCAACGAATGCCTGTTGCGCGGGGATGTACCGATCGCGCGGCCGCCCAAGCCTTTCGCCGTGCTGCGCTACCTGGTGGAGCACCCCGGCCGTCTCATCACCCACGACGAGCTGCTCGAAGCCCTCTGGCCGGAGACCTACGTTCAACCCCAGGTCCTCAGAACGTACATGCTGGAGCTGCGCAAGGCCCTCCATGACGACGCCGGTCAGCCGCAATTCATCCAGACCGTTCCCAAGCGCGGCTACCGTTTCATCGCTTGTGTGACTGAGGCGGTAAACGGAAACAATGCGCCAGCGGCGGAGGTCAAACCGCCGGCCGCTCCCCAGCTTGCGCCCTCGGCCGGCATCGTCAACCGGCATCACGAGTTGGACTCGCTCGCCGCGTACTTCAGCCTGGCAACCTCAGGTACGCGCCAATTCGCCTTCGTCACCGGCGAGGCGGGCATCGGCAAGACCGCACTGGTGGACGCCTTCTGCGCCCAGCTAGGCTCAGCTTGCGGCGCCACCGTCGTTCGCGGCCAGTGCGTCGAGGGCCTCAGCCGCAAGGAGCAGTATTATCCGGTCACCGAGGCTCTCGGTCAGCTTTGCGCCTGCGCCGACGGCGAAAAGGCCTGCCGCATCTTCGCCCGCATGGCTCCCGGCTGGCTCGCCGCTCTGGGACGGGACGAAGGGCGCGACGCAGGCGCGACGCAGGCAAGCCCACCGCAGCTTAGCCAACGCGAGCGCATGCCGGGCGACCTCTGCGCCGCGCTGGAAGAAGTGGCCGCCGACAAACCCCTGGTGCTGGTCTTTGAAGATCTGCAATGGGCAGATGACTCGACGCTCCATCTTTTATCCGCCTTGGCCCGCCGCCGGGCGCCGGCCAAATTGATGGTGGTCGCCACCTTCCGCCCGCAACAGGTCGCAGCCGAGCATCCGCTTCGCGAATTGAAGCAGGATCTTCGCATGAGACGCCTTTGCCATGAAATTCCGTTGGCGCCGCTGAACCGCGCCGCCGTCCGCGACCTGGTCAAACTCGAACTGCTGGGGCGCGATCTCGATCAGGAACCCCTGCCGCAGGGTCTGGTTGCCTTCGTCCATCGCCGCTCCGAGGGCAATCCGCTCTTCGTCATCGCCATTCTCGAACACTTGATGGCGCAACATTACCTCACCCGCGAGGCGGCCGGCGGTCAGTGGCGCTGGGCGCCTTCGGGTGATACCGAAGAGATGGAAGCCGGCGTTCCAGAAGACCTGGCGCAGATGATCGAGGCGGAAATCGCACGGCTCGGCGAGCAGGAGCAGCGCATGCTCGAAGGCGCCAGCCTGGTGGACATCGCTTTCACCACCTGGGCCGTGGCGGCGGCGCTGGAACTCGATCCCGCCGAGACGGAAGAAGCCTTCCAGGAGCTGGCGCAGCGGCTGTATTTCGTCGAGCGCGCCGGCCAGGATGAGCTTCCGGACGGTACGCGATCCACTTTTTACGTCTTCGCCCACGGTCTCTACCGCGAGGTGCTCTGGCAGCGGCAAACGGAAGCCAAGCGCGCGCGCCGCCACAATCGCATCGCCGAGCGGCTCGCGCAATTCTTCGCCGGCCGGGAAGGGAACGTGGCCCGCGAGATGGCCATCCACTACGAAGCCGCAGGCAACTGGCCCCGCGCCATCGCCTGCCTGCGCACCGCGGCCCGCCATGCGCTCGACCGAAAGGCGCGCGCCGAAGCGGCGGAATTGCTCGATCGCGCGCTGAAGGTTGCCGATCGCCTGCGCGACACGGAACGGCAACAGGCTGTGGGAGATATATGGAAAGATAGGCAAGACTCGCATCTCGACATAGCCGGGCGGATCGAAGAAGAAATGCTTCTTTCCACGAAAGCTTGACGGTTTCCTGACGGTAACTTGACGACTTTGCCGGAAAAGCTCGCTAGAGTATCTTCAGTAAGTTTAAGGAGATACCCATGCGAAACATCCTTTCCTCTCTCGTTCTGGCACCGGCAGTTCTGGCCGCCTTCGCCCTGGCTCCCAACGCCGCAAAGGCCGATGCCACGCTCAACGTTCCTTTCAACTTCACCGTGGACGGCAAAGTGTGCCCCGCCGGCCAATACACGGTGCGCCGCGACCCGATCAAGAACATGGTCTTCCTGCGCAGCGAAAAAGCTCCCGTCGGCTTTCACTGGTTTCTGACCCCTGGCGACGACAACGGCAACCCGTCCAAGGTGACGCTCCGCTTCGACCGGAACGACCGCGATTTTGCGCTCGAAACCGTGCAATACGGACGCCTGACGACGCACAAGCTGGACGGCAAGAGCAAGCACACGGCGCGCCAAATGGAACGGATCGTGGAGGGGCAGTAACACTCCCGAAACCAACTCCACTTGAGCGGCGGCGAGGGAATTCACAGGGGTGGCTGGCGATCGGTCGCCCCTCCTTTACCGGCCACACTCCTCCGGGTGTCGATCATCTTGGCCCCGCGTCCAAACGATTGTTGGAGGATGCCATCGCCAACAGCGTTCCGGCGGTCACACCCATCGCATCCACCAGCACGTCCTTCCACTCCAAATGATTGTGAAAGACGAAGTGCTCGCCGGCTTCCAGCGCGAATCCAAAGAGCACCGCGCCCGCGAAAGCGACGACCCCCGCCAGACGAGAATGCGCGGCCCGGGACGCTACAAAGCCCACCACCGTGAAAACGGCGAGATGGAGCCAATTGTGCAGCCGCCCTTCCGTATGCAGCGCCCGCTTGTCCGCCGAAGGAAGAAAAGAAACGATCGCCACCCCGGCGACAACAACAAGAGCGAGAGCCAGCGAGGCATTTCTGCGCTTGCGCGCCGCGGCGCCCGACTTTGCGTTCTTCGAAACGGTCACCAAATACTCCTTGCTCATTTCAAGCTTTGAATGGCTCCGGCGACCTAATTGTGGGATACCCGGTTCATTCTGTGCCAACCCGCTTTCGCCACGTCACCGCGGCATATCCCGATGCACCGCCTTCACCCGGAAGCCGGACTCCCCCAGACGCTTCGCCATCTCTTCGGCCATCATGACGCTGCGATGCTGCCCGCCCGTGCATCCAAAAGCTATGGTGAGATAACTCTTGCCCTCTTTGATGTAATGCGGCAGCAGAAACAGCAGCATATCCGTAACCTTCGTCAAAAACTCCCCGGTTTGCGGGAAGTTACGCACGTATTGCGCCACTTTCGGATCCTGGCCGGTAAGTTTGCGAAACTCGGGCACAAAGTGCGGATTGGGCAAGAAGCGCACATCGAAGACCAGGTCCGCATCGAGCGGCACGCCGTTCTTGAAGCCAAAGCTCAGGCAGGAGACGAGCAACTGGCTTTCCAGCGTGCCATCCCCATTCTGCGGGCCGAACTTGGCCTGCATGTACGCCCGCAGCTCGTGGACGTTAAAGCCCGAGGTATCCACGATGAAATCGGCCAGATTGCGCACCTCGTCCAGCATCTGCCGCTCCGAGGTGATCGACCGCGCCACCATCTCCGACCGGCTCAGCGGGTGCGGACGCCGCGTTTCCGAGTAGCGCCGCACCAGCACCGCGTCCGAAGCATCCAGAAAGACCACGCTGGTGTGGATTGTCTTCTTAACCTTGAGCAGGATGGCCGGCAGCAGTTCCAGGGTCGGCCCCTCGCGCACATCCACGACGATGACCGCCTTGTCGATTTCCGACAAGCCCTGCTCGAATTTCCTGTCCGGTGAAACGCCGGTTCCGGCTGCGCTCGATCCTTCCACCAGCGCGGCAAAATTGGGCAAAAGCTCCAGAGGCAGGTTGTCCACCGCGTAGTAGCCCAGGTCTTCGAGCGCCCTCAGCGCCGAACCCTTGCCCGAGCCCGATATGCCGGTGATGATGACTAGCTCCTTCGTGTGCGGCCCAGCCTCGGACGCAGTTTCGATAGTAGCCTTGCGGGAAGGCTTTGCCGCGGCAATTTTCGCTGCTGCTTTCCGGGAGCGAGCCATGGGGCAATCCTAAACCGGATTGGTCCTCGGATTCGATGCCACTTTCGTCATAAATCGGTCGCGGGAATTCACAGCGGCACTTCCACCAACTCCATCTTCCCATCCCGGCGCCGGTGGAGCACAAACAAGTCGCCCTGGGGATCGCGAAAGATGAGCAGGTCGCGGTCGCGAAACTCCGCCTCTTTTACCGCTTCCTCAATGCGCATGGGGCGAATTGCCAGCGCCTCCGCCGCAACAAGAATGTGCGGTTCCACCACGGCCGGCTTGCCCGGAAACGAATGCACCGCAATCGCCGCTTTGGTTTGCCGCCCCGGCGGGCGGGCAACCGCCGGCTTATGCCCGTTGCTTTCCGCCGCCACGCCGTCAAAAGCCGCTTCGAGCGCCACGCGGCCGGTCTTGCGCGGCTTGCGCGCCTCCGCCGTGGGAGCCACCTTCGGCAGGCGCTTGCGCGTCCTCACCCGGTCGCGGAAGCGCTGCGCCTGCAACTCGGCATGAGCCAGCGCCTGGCGCAGCGCCGTGTCCTGACTCTCCCCCTCGCCGTGCGCGGTAATGCTGTGATGACGGCTCTGCAGGCTGATCTCCACAATCTGCAAATGCCGCTCCGCGCGAAACGTAAGCGCGGCCGAGGTGATTGGCCCTAAAACCAGCGCAATCCGTTCCATCCCCTCTTCCGCGCTCGACTTGATAATTTTGGAGATCTTGACCTGACGTGCGGTGAACTCGACTTCCATCCTGCCCTCCACACTCGAATTCAGGCTGCTTTTCCGGAATCGACAAGCGCCCGTGATGGTGAGATGGTAAACCCGCAGGGTATGGTCCGTCAGGGGCGTTCGTTGCACGGGAAGCGGACACGCGCCAAATCGGGCCGGTCAGACCGCGAACCTCACCGAACTCAATGCCCACGCCGACTCGAGCCCGGCTCAGCCGGTTTCGGGGGCGCGGCTAGCGCCCTCTTCTGCCCAGCACGGCCCAGCAGGAACATCGTCCCGCCAAAAAACAGCAGCACCACGCCCAAGTCCAGATTCGCGTTCAGCCCGCCCGACTTCCCATACATCGGGTCGCCCATGGTCATCAGTCCAAAGACCGAAAGGATCAGCCCCACCAGCGTAAACATCAGCCCCATTGGAATACGTAGATCGAGATTCACAGCTTACCCCCGAGTGTGAAGTGCGAAATGCGAAGTGTGAAGTGCGAAATGCGAAGTGTGGAGTGTGGAGTGTGAGAAACGATTTGTCATCCTGAGCGCAGCGAAGGATCAGCTCTTGCCTTTGCACTTGCTCTTGCTTTTCACACTCACACTGTTCTTACCGGAAAATCACATTCAACCCTACCACCATCACAATCAGCAGCACTGCCAGCGCCTCGGGCCGCTTCCACCATGGCAGGTGGCCCATCTCCGGCTTCGGAGTCAGCGAATAGACCAGCCCGACCAGCTCCGACTCCGCCCTCGGCTTGCCAAACATGCTAACAACAACGGTGACGATAAAGTTGGTGGAAAACGCCCAAATGGCGGTCCAAAAGTTCTGCGCCATGTCGCTGGGATAGTGATGCAGCACCGCGATCCATCCGCCATGGATGCCCGGATGCGCCTCGATCGGCAGCGTCAGACCATGATGCAGGATTGCCGCCACGGTTCCCGAAATCAGCCCCGTAAATGCGCCGTTCCCCGTAGTTCGCTTCCAAAACATGCCCAGCAAGAAAGTCGCAAACAGCGGCGCGTTGACAAACGAAAAGACCAACTGCAGCGTGTCCATGATGTTGTTGAAGCCGCTCGCCGCGTACGCCGTCGCCATTGACAGCAGAATGCCCCCGACCGTAGCCCAGCGCCCCATGGCCAGGTAGTGCGCGTCGGTGGCCCCTTTCTTGATGTACGACTGGTAGAGATCGTAGGTCCAAACCGTGTTGAAGGCGGTCACGTTACCCGCCATCCCGCTCATAAAGCTGGCCAGCAGCGCGGTCAGTCCCAGCCCTAGAATGCCCGTCGGAAAGTAGTGCAGCAGCATCGACGGAATCGCCAGATCGTAGTCCAAAAGCGGCTTGCCGCTCGCGTCCAGCATGATCTTTCCCGTCAAAGGATTGGTCTTCGCCGGCACCAGTCCCTTGCCCTCCGCCTCGGCCTGCGTCGGGAACGTTGTTTCGCGAACGATAGCCCCGTATGCATCCTTGTGCTCGACGGTTACGGCATGCGGCGTCACTGCGGCGATCGCCAGCAACCCCGGCAAGATCACCAAAAATGGGAAAAACATCTTCGGAATCGCGGCAATCAGCGGCACCCGGCGCGCATTCTCCTCCGAATCCGTCGCCATCGCCGTCTGGATCACCAGAAAATCCGTACACCAGTACCCGAAGCTGAGCACAAATCCCAGTCCCATCGCCAAGCCAAACCACTCGACGCCCAGCGGATTGGTGCTGGCGTGTTCCATGCCCCGCCAGGAGTGCGTATACGCCTGCGGCAGCGCCGCCTTGAGCCCGCTCCAACCGCCCACATTCCTCAGGCCGATGATCACCAGCGGCAAGAACCCGGCAATAATCAGAAAGAACTGCAACACTTCGTTGTAGATGGCGCTGGTCAGCCCGCCCAGAAAAATGTACCCCAGCACGATAATCGCCGACAGAACGATCGACAGGTGAAATATCCAGCCCAGCGGCAGCCCCGCCGACAGAAACAGGTAGTCGAAGACATGCAGCGTCTGGATCAGCCGCGCCATCGCGTACATCGAAATGCCCGACGAAAAGACCGTCATCACCGCGAACGAGCAGGCATTGAGCGCCCGCGTCTTTTCGTCGAACCTGAGCCGCAGAAATTCCGGCACCGACCGAGCCTTCGATCCGTAATAAAACGGCATCATGAAGATGCCTACAAAAATCATCGCCGGAATCGCGCCAATCCAGTAAAAATGGCTCGTTGCAATGCCGTATTTCGCGCCCGACGCGCCCATCCCGATCACTTCCTGCGCGCCCAGATTGGCGCTGATAAACGCCAGGCCGCAGATCCACGCCGGCAGCGCGCGGCCAGCCTGAAAGAAGTCCTTGCTGGTCTTCATGAAGCGCTTGAGAGCAAAGCCGATGCCCAGCACAAAGACGAAGTACAGCAGCATGATGAGCCAGTCGACAAAAGTGAGGTTGGTGTGAGTCAAGGGGAGCGGCTCCAGGTATACGGTAGGGCGCGGACAAACCGCGCCGAAGAACACTCTAAATCAATCCGGCTCACGGTAGTCCAGCGGAATATGAAAACATTTCCAGCTCTCCCGGTAAACCCTGCGCCCACAACCCAACCAGGCTCCAAAACCACCGCTTCAGCGCGTCCTTCAAGGGACGACCGCCTGGGAAATGCTGTTTTTCCCCGCTCGCTTCACCTCGTACATCAACTTGTCGGCGCGGGAAATCGTCTCCCGAACGGAAGAAGGCGGCCGTTCGCATGTGACCAGGCCAACGCTAAAGGTAATTTCCCACTGGCTTTCGTCCATCGCTTCCCTCAGATGCTTCTGAATCCGGCGAACCGCTCCCATTGCGCTCGCCGCATCCGCCTCTTTGAGCAGAATGGCAAATTCATCTCCGCCCAGCCGCGCCACCGTATCGCCAAGCCGCAAATGCTTCTGGATCGTCGCCGCCACGGTCGAGAGCACCGCATCGCCGATTTCGTGGCCAAACCGGTCGTTGATCCGCTTCAGGTTGTCTAAATCCAGATACGCCACGCTCAACGGCCTGCGATAACGATTCAGCCGGCTGATCTCAGCCTCCAACACCTCGTAAAACGATCGCCGGTTCGCCGCTCCGGTCAGTGGGTCGATCCGCGAAAGCTCCGCCTCCCGCAGCAGTTTCAACCGCATCTCAAACAGCAGTTGCACTTGCCGCGCAAGCGCCTCAAGCAGTTCCGTCTGCAGCGCTGTCAGCTCGCGAGGCACGCGGTCGATCACGCACAGCGTCCCCAGCGCCTGCTTCTCCTCAACCGAAACCAGAGGAACGCCAGCGTAAAACCGGATGTACGGTTCCCCGACCACCATCGGATTGTCCGAAAATCGCCGATCCTCCATTGCGTCCGCGACGACCATCATCTCCGACTGCAGAATCGCGTGCGCGCAAAACGCAAAGTCCCGCTCCGACTCACGGTGCTCGACGCCAACCTTGGACTTGAACCACTGGCGCTCGCGATCGATGAGGGTCACCATCGCAATCGGCGTCTGACAGATGTAGGAAGCCAGCCGCGTGAGATCGTCGAAGTCCCGCTCCGCGGCGCTATCCAGCAACTCGTATCGGAGCAGCGCTCTTAGACGCTCTCCGTCGTCGGCGGGGCGAGGAGCCAAGTTGGTTTTGGAAGTCATATCGCGTCCGGGGAAATCAGCGGTGGGTGAGAGCAATCTCATCTGCGAAAGTGGCTGTTGGCCAGCGTATGCTGCGTTGCCGCCAGAATATCACTGGATTTACACGGAAAATTAAGATTTCTTGACGTGGCCGCCAAACGATCCCGCCAAGCCGTCCCGCATCCGACCGCCAAACACGCCGCCAGGCAGCGTTGGCGTTTACACTGGGAACGATGATTCTCACCCTTGAATGGACCGAAGAAGGCGTCCGGTTTATCGACCAGACCAAGCTCCCACTGGAAGAAACCTACGTACTGGCCACCAGCTACAGCCAGGTGGCGGATGTCATTGTCTCCATGGTCGTCCGCGGCGCGCCGGCCATCGGCGTCTCCGCGGCCTTCGGCATCGCCCTCGGCGCCAAACAGACCCGCGCTGCGACGACCGAAGAATTCGCACCCGAATTCGACAGAATCTGCGCCGTCCTCGCCGGTACGCGCCCCACCGCCGTGAACCTCTTCTGGGCCATCGACCGCCTGAAGCGCGTCTTCGCGCAACTGCGCGCCCAGGGAGCCACGCTAGAGCAGGTCCAGAAAGCTCTCCTCGACGACGCACTCGCCATGTATACGCAAGATATCGCCGCCTGCAAAGCCATGGGAGCATTCGGAGCCGAACTGATGCCCAACGAAGGCGGCGTCCTCACACACTGCAACGCCGGCGCTCTCGCCACCTGCGGCTACGGAACGGCCCTCGGCGTCATTCGCGGCGCCGTCGAGCGCGGCAAGCAAATCCACGTCTTCGCCGACGAAACCCGGCCCTTCCTCCAGGGCGCGCGCCTCACTGCCTGGGAGCTGATGGCGGACGGCATCCCCACCACTGTAATCTGCGACAACATGGTCGCCAGCCTCATGCACCAAGGCCGCATCCAGGCCGTCGTCGTCGGAGCCGACCGCATCGCCGCCAACGGCGACGTAGCCAATAAGATCGGCACCTACTCGGTCGCCATCCTGGCCAAAGAACACGGCATCCCGTTCTACGTCGCCGCGCCCTGGTCCACCATCGACCGCGCCACGCCCACCGGCGAGCAGATACCCATCGAAGAACGCTCGCCCGTTGAAGTTACCCACCACGGCGGCAAACAACTTACCCCGCATGGAGTCGGCATCCGCAACCCCGCCTTCGATGTCACCCCGGCCAAATACATAACCGCAATCGTCACCGAACGCGGCGTCCTGAGCGCCCCGTATGCCGAGTCCCTGGAAGCGATGGAATTGGCGATCCGCTAACTCCGAGTTACTGGTTCACCGTCAGTGTGCCGTTGACAAAGCTCAAATCGTAGTTGCTCGCTTTCAAAGTACCCTGCTTCGCCACAATCGGATATGTCCCCGCGTTGGAAGTGCTGCTGGCACTGGTGGAAAGATTCGCCTTGCCGCTGGTTGCCGTCGCCGGCGTATCGCCATTGACCAGACCCTTAACCGAGTAAGTCAAACCGGGCAACGCGCCTCCCGCAGTCATGGAAGAATTGGCCGCCACCACGCTCAATGGCGCCTTTGCAATCGTCACCTCACCCGCCTTAAAGGCAATCTCGTAGTTTTTCGCGGTCAGCGTTCCCTGGGTCATCGCAATCGAATACGTACCCGCCGGCGATGAGGAACTCGCCGAGGTTGCCACTTGAGGCGCGCCCGTCAACGCAATCGCCGCGGTGTCGCCATTAACCAGACCGGTCGCCGAATAGGTCAGTTGCGGCATCGCCGCGCCGTAAGTCATAACGACGCTATTGGGAGATACCGTCAACGGTGCCTTGGTTACGGAGAATTGGCCACTGACAAACGCAAACGAATAATTCGCCGCCTGCAACGATCCGCTCGTTACGACGATCGGGTAAGCTCCCACACTAGCGCCAGGGGCGGCAGAGGTTTTCAACTCGGGCGCGCCCAAAACGGCATCGGCCGTGTCGCCGTTGACAAACCCTTTCAACGCGTAGGAAAGCTGCGGCATCTTACCTCCGTAACTCATCGTCGCGCCCTCGGCAATCACCGTAAGTACCGCCGGATTCACTCTCAGCGTTCCACTCTGCAGACTGAAGGTATATTTCGCGGAAGTCAACGTACCTAAGGAGGACGCGATCGCGTAGGCGCCGGCCGGCGAACTCGAACTCGCTTCGGTCGTCAACTGCGGAGCGCCCTGCAATGAGGATGCGAAATCTCCCGCGACGAATCCAAGATACATCCACCCTAACGTTGGAACGCGTCCGCCATAGGTCATCGAGGCCGGCTTAGGCATCACCGTAAGCACCGCCTTCCCCACCGTCAGCACGCCATTGGCAAACGCGAAGCTGTAATTCTTTGCCGACAACGAACTCGCTTCGGCGCAGATCGGATAGCTTCCGGGAAGCGCACGGGAATTGGCGGCGGTCGTCAGCTTTGGAGCTCCCGAAATCGCCGAAGCCGCGGTATCTCCGTTCATCCAGCCGCTCATGGAATAGGTGAGAGCCGGAAGACTCTCCCCATAAGTCATGGATGCGCCGTTCGCAGTGACCGCGATCTGCGCCTTTGCCACTTGCAATACTCCAGGAACGAATGCAAACGTGTAATTCGGCGCGGCCAGGGTTCCTTGCGCCAGCGAAACGGCATATCGTCCGGCGCCAGCATGGACACCCGCCGAAGTCGTCATCGCAGGCTGGCCTTGCACGGCCGTCGCCGCATTGTCTCCATTGACAAATCCAGAGATAGAGTAACTCAATGCCGGAATCGGCTCTCCGTATGTCATAGTCAGCATAGCTCCCGCGACGGTCAGCGTCGCCGGTCTTACTTGCAATACGCCCCCACCGACTTGAAAGGTATAGTTGGCCGCGAACAGCGTACCGGCCGAGGCAACGATCGGATATTTTCCAACGGGAGATCCCGAACTGGCAGCAACCGTCAGCGCCGGCGCCCCAGTAACCGCCCCCGGGCCATCCCCGTTCACAAATCCACGGAAACTCCATTGCAGCGCCGGCACCGGCGTTCCATAGACCTGAGATTCCGGCAGGACATTGACCTGCAACAGCGCCGGATTGACAGTCAGCGCAGCCGAACCGAAGCTGAAGACGTAATTGCTTGCGGATAACGTCCCGATCGAAGCCGTCAGCGTATAACTTCCCACGCCCGCGGTTTGGCCCGCGCCACAGGCTATCGACGCTTGACCCGTAACAGCGGAAGCCGCCGTGTCGCCATGGACGAAGCCGGAGATAGCATAGCGAAAGTGGGCAGGGACCGCTCCGTAGACGGCGACGGCATCTTGCGGAGTTACCGTGAGCGTAGCCGGCGCAACGGCCACAGTCACGGTCACCGGTGTGGCGGCGGCAAAGGCCCCGTTGCCATTCTGGCTTGCCTGCAACACCACATTGCCCGCGCCGTTGAATGCAATCCCCTGGCCGTTGGGCGTCACCGTCGCAGGTCCGCTCAATACCGCGTAGGCGACCGCCAGACCCGACGTCGCGGTGGCCGACAGCAACGCCGGCGCCGCGCCATACACGGCGCCAACCGGGACGGGAAAACTGATCGTTTGCGGGGATTTCGAGAGGCTCGTTCCATTGACCGCGATCGACTGCTGCGTACCCTCCGCTCCCAGCGAGTTATCCGTCACGACCGCCGATTCCGTCAGCATTGAGCCGACGACCGTTGGCGTGAAGTTCACCGCCAACTCGCACCATTCGCTCGCCCCAAGCGCGACGCCTGCCGCGCAACCGTTGGCGCTCGCCGTACCTTCGGGAAAGTCTGTTGGATAGGATACCGCGGTCAAGGTTAGCGGTTCATTGCCCAGGTTCCCGATCGCGGTCGCCCGCGGGCTGTCCGCGCTGGTCGAACCGAGATAAGTCGAAGCGTAACTCATGCCGCCTGGAGAAGACATATCGATCTTCACGATCCGATTGTTGCCCGTGTCGGCCACGTAAAGGACTCCATTGCCGTCGATCGTAACCGCGCTCGGACCGTTGAAACCCGCCGCTACGGTAATCTGCTCGCCGTATGCAGAGCCGTTCCAGGGCAACATCACCAAGTCATTGTTGACCGCATCCAGAACGTACAGGTCCGAGTTGGCATCGACGGCGATCCCCACCGGAAACGCCACCCCGCGCAGGTTCACACTCCCCTGATCCAGGAAGCGGCTGCCACCCCACGGCAGCTTGCTTACGGTATCCTCGTACGGGTCGGAATAGTAGAGATTTCCGCTTGGATCCGTGGCGATTCCGATCGGCGCTTTGTGATAATTTCCGACTGCCGTCTCCTCCGCAAACGCGCTCCCCGTCCAAACGACCTTGTCGACGCGATTGTCGAGCGTGTCCGCGACGAAAACGTTGCCGTTTGCGCCCACCGCGACATTCGACGGACCGTACATGCCGCTGCCCACTTTGCTTTGCGTTCCAAAACCGTTCGGAGTCCAGGGAAGATAGATCACTTTATCGTTCCCATTCGAGACGATGTACAGATTACCGGCCCCATCTAAGGCAAGCCCCATCGGGTTGATGAGACCCTGCACGGGCACCGCAACCTGCGCGCCATAGCCGCCGCCGGTCCACGGAATCTCCACGATGCGATTGTTGCCGGTGTCGGCAATGTACACATCGCCGCTCCCGTCCACCGCCACGCCGGTAGGTCCGCTCAATTGCGTACCGATCTGAGTCATCGTCCCGGGAATGAAACCGGCTTTGGCCATTTCTCCCACGCCGGAGAGAAACGCCGTTGCCAGCGAGTTTCCCGAGCCGTCGGAGAGCGCCACCGCCCCCATCCGAATCCCCGGAGCAGTCGGCGTAAAGCTGACATCGACGCCGCATACCGTTGCGGACGCATAGGTCTGCGAGGCGCAGTTGCCGGCTCCGCCGTCGGCAAAGTCCTGGCCGCTCACACCCTCAGTGACGACGCTGACCGACCCAAGCACGGTCCCCGCAGTTAGATTGAAGTTGTAGGTGAGCGAAACCGCTTGCTGACCGACGCCCACGTTGCCGAACTCAAGAGCGGTGGTCAGTACTTCCAGCAACTGGCCGCTGCCGGCATCGGCAACGAAAACTTGCCCCAGTGTACTGACCGCAACCGCGCTTGGAGCGGTCATGCCGCTGCCGATCGTCAGGGTGCTCCCAAACCGGTTCGCTCCGGACGCCCAGGTTTCTTCCACCACCTTTTGGCCGGCGCTCTCGGCGTAGTACACGTCCCCGCTCTTGTCCACCGCGATGCCCGTGGGAGCGTTCAAATGCACCCACAGCGGCTGGGCCGCCGCGTAGCCGGTGCTGGTCAACGTCTCTTTCACCACGCGATCGTTCCCCGTGTCGGCGATATACAGATTTCTGCTTCCATCCAAAGCGACGCCCATCGGTGCGTTGAATCCCGAACCGACTACGATCGGCGCCGCGTAGCTTCCGCCCGCATAGGAAAGCTCGACGACCGTGTTCCCGCCTGAGTTCGCAACATAAACGTTGTCCGCCGAATCCACCGCCAGCCCAGCGGGGTTGCTCAACCCCTGCGCGACCACCGCCGCCGCGCCGAATCCACCCTTGGCCATGGGCAACATCACAATCTGTCCATTCCCGCTGTCGGAGACAAAAACATTGCCGTTCCAGTCGGCGGCAATCCCTCCCGGCGCAAAGCCGCTTAGGATCGTCACCGGCTCGCCATATCCGGTCGCGACAGGCGAAAGCTCCACCACCCGGTTGTTTCCCGTGTCTGCGATATAGAGATTGCGCGCGCCATCCAAGGCAACCGACTGCGGCGAGTTCCAAACGCCGCCGGCAATTGCAAATTGCGTCCCCGCAAACGTCGCCTGAGCCGATGCGGCAAGCGCGGAGGTCAGCAAAACGCCGAGCAGAAGCCAGGACCGAGGCGTGAGGCGCCGGCCTCGCATTTGGATTCGATCCACAGATTCCCGCAAATTCATGGGTAAGGCCGCTCCTGAGTTCGAACAAATCCCCTCTGGATTGGCCGAGCTTTCTTGGCAAATTCCAAAGGTTTCTGTCTTTCCTCATCGGCTGCGACTGAGAATGGCTTAACTTGCGCCAACGAATTGAAAGGATTTAGGGATCGAGCGCACCGCGACGCTTATTGCGTTATCTATGGAGTTACAAAGGACTTGGCGAACAACCGGATCGGTAGGGCTACGATCCCGCTCGGCTTCAGATTACCCAAGTTATGTAATGGCTCTGAGGATCTTCGGCCAGGCGTCGAACCATACCGGCAAATTTCATGGCCAAGACACCGTCAAATTGAGTTTCCTCTTAAAAATATTCCGCGCTCTGACCTCCATCCCATCCACATTCGCGACCGCCGCCATTCCAGGCCCAGACCGCGTTGGCTTAGAGTAAAGGTCTGTGACACTCCGTTTCCCCATCCCGCAGTTGCGGCGCAAGTCCCTCACTCGCGGCACGGTTCTGGCACTCATTTCCCTCGGAGTCAGCTTCCGCATCTCCGGCTTCCCGGAGGTCCACGTCTGCCTGTGGCTCATCGTTCCTCTGTTGGCCGTCTGCGCCGCCACCTGGGACACCGCGCGCTGCCTGCAGAAACGATGGAATTTCTACCATGGCGGCGTCATCCTGCTGATCTACGTCGACCTCATGATCCTGCTCATGATTTCATTTCTGCTGCTGGCCCCCTTTTCCAACACCCTCCTCTGATCCGCGCAATTCCACGCTTCCCTTAGAGCGCCCTCACCTGCCATCCTGATGAGACTGTCGCGATCGCCCTCTCAGGCGCAGTCGCCGGCCAATCCAGGCCATGGGAGAACTCGTACATGCTCAAGGGGTTCAAGGATTTCATCTTTCGCGGCAATGTCGTCGATCTGGCGGTCGCGGTCATTATCGGCGGCGCATTTGGCGCCATCGTCAATTCGCTAGTCAAAGACATTCTCGGCGGGTTCATCGGCGCCATTGTCGGCAAGCCCGACTTCAGCGCATTGGCGCTGGACATCCACGGCGGCCACATCGCCTACGGGAGCTTTCTCAACGCGGTCATTTCCTTCCTGATGGTGGCCAGCGTCGTATACTTCGCCGTGGTGGTCCCGGTGGCCAAGATCGCCGAACACGCCAGGAAGCTCAAACCGCCACCGCCGCCGCCACCGCCAACCACGAAAACCTGCCCCGAGTGCCTGAGCGAAATCCCGCTCGCGGCCCGGCGCTGCGCCCACTGCACCCAACTCGTCGCGTGACCCGTCAACTGCGGTTCCGGACAGCCTCTCATTCCATTTGTGGGAACTTCCCCGCGGCCGCCTCCGTATGAACGCCATACGGAGGCTTACCATTGACTCACCTCGCTCGCGTACGCGCCGCCACAATCGCATGTCTGGGCGCGCTCGCCGTGTTGGCCGCCGCCTTCCGGGCCTTCCGCCCCGCTCCTGCCTCGGTGTCCGCCGCGGAGCAAACCGCCTACACGCCCGTCTATTCCAAGGCCGGCGACCTCGTCCCGCCGCAAAACTACCGCGAATGGATCTATCTCACCACTGGCCTCGACATGAGCTACAACCCCAAAGCCGACAGCGATATGTCCATGTTCGACAATGTATTCGTCAATCCAGAGGCATACCGAGCTTTTCTGGCTACCGGAACCTGGCCGGACAAGACCGTCCTGCTGCTCGAGTCGCGCCAGGCGCAAAACAAAGGCTCCATCAACAAATCCGGCCACTTTCAGAGCGGCGGCGTCATGGGCCTGGAAATCCATATCAAAGATGAAGCGCGCTTTCCCGGAAAATGGGCGTTTTTCGATGTAGAAAGCGAAACCAAGGCGACGCTGATCCCTTCCGGCGCTCCCTGTTACTCCTGCCACGCCGACCACGCCGCCGTCGATACGACCTTCGTCCAGTTTTATCCCACGCTCTCGCCCATCGCCCAGAAGAAGGGCACGCTCAGCGCCGCCTACCTCAAGGAATCCGCATCGGACACTGCGAAATAAAACGAAAGAGAGCGGAGGCACCTGGCTCCCACTCTCCATCCGCGATCTCTCAGTGCGCCACCGGCGTCATCGCAATCCCAAATTCCTCAAACAGAATGATGAGGTAGCACACCAAACTCAGAAGCGACGGCGCCAGCAGCAGGATATACTTGCGTACCAGATACCTCACCACTTTCAAGCTGGGATTCTGCTCCGGCAGGAACTCTTCCCGGTCCTTTCGCGAAGCCACCCGCGCCGCGCTCAGACTCAGTTCCGTCTTCAGCAGCGCAAAATCCGCCTTGTTGGGGAAGCGCAGCAGTCCGCGCAGTACATGGTCGGAGTCGATCCAATACTCCCGGTCGCGGTCCGCCTCGAGCACGGCGAATGCCAGCGCCCGGCGCGTTTCCCAATCCGGCTCGATTGCTGACTCTATTCCAGGCCGGATGCCCGGCCTGATTCCCGTCTCAATCCGCGCCGTCTCGCCCTGCAAGGGCTCAACTGCCGGAAGCGCCGGCAAACCCGCCAGCCAGCGCAGATAAAACGCATTCTCTTTCAATTTGCCCACGCGATTGGCGCGGCTGCCTTCTTCCGACGACAGGCCGGCCAACAAATCCGCCGCCGTAAACTCGCTTGCGCCGCGCCGCGCTGCTTCTTCGCGAGCAAATTCCAGCGCCGCCCAGGTCGGCTTGGTATACCGCTCAGTATACGATCGATGCGGCTTACTTACCCCGGAAAACAATTCCCCCAGAATCCCCATGACTCCTGTCACCCTTTCCACTTCCACTGACTATAAGTAGGACAACCGGAGCAAACTAACAATGCAACCATAGACCTGTCAAGCACCACAAAAGAGTCATTTCTCAAGACTCGCCCGAATCCTTCCCGCGATCGACCCAAGTCCAGCGACGGTCGCGATCCCGCGTCGAAATCGAGGAATGCGCGGCTAAGCGCTCGATCGAGCAGCCATCGCGTGCGGGTCCGCGTCGTTCCTGCGAACCGATACCGTCACCCGATTGCGCCCCGCGTTCTTCGACTCATACAGCGCGTTGTCCGCCGCCGCCAGCGCATCCTTTTCCGTATCGAACAGCGGCTCAATGATCGTAGTTCCAATACTGACCGTAACCGTCAGGCTTCCCTGTTCCATCGTGACCGGCTCCTTGGCGATGGCCAGCCGCACCCGCTCGGCCACAACGCCTACCTGCTCGGCTTCGCTCCCCGGCAAGAGGATGAGAAACTCCTCGCCGCCATACCGGCCGACCAAGTCCGAGCAGCGAACGCTCTGGCGAATCCGCTCCGAGATCGCCTTCAACACAGCGTCGCCCGCCAAATGCCCGTATGTATCGTTCACCCTCTTGAAATGGTCGGCGTCCAACATCATAATCGCCAGGCTGCTATGCGACCGCGCCGTCAGCGCCCATTCGCGCTCCAGCATCTCCAGAATCGCCTTCCGGTTCCACAGCCCCGTCAGACTGTCATGGGTCGCCTGAAACTGAAGCAGAGCAGCCTGCTTTTCCAGCCGGCGTCGCAATAGGAGTACCCACGCCAGTACGCCGGAGGTGCCCAGCAAAGCCGCTAAAAGAACCCAAAGCGTATGCGCCGCGCTCCACCACGATGGCCGCTCCAACACCGCAACATCGCTCCCGGACCGCATTAGGATGCGATAGGACTTCGGCAACGCATAACCGTCCGCATCCGTGGCTCCATTCGAATCGGGGATCACCGAGCAGATTCCCGTCACGCGCAGCCGGCTTCCTTCCTCGAGACGCAGCATCGCCCTCGCGTCCGCGGACTTCGGCAAACTTGCCGAAAAGATCAGTTTCCCGGATGCCAGCAAAATCGTTGGGTCTCCCGCAGATCTGTCGATCCCGATCAGTTCCCCGTCCATCTCGACCAGTTGCCCATCATGTTCGCCGCGCAGCGCCGGCTCGGCTTCGATCTTCACCGCGCGGAGCCCCTCCACTTCCGGCTCCGGCCGGAAAATCGCATCCGTCAGGATCGGCGAGTAGGCGTCGATCTGCGGAAAACCCGCCACATCCACCACCTGGCCAAGTACCAGAGGCTCGGTCTGCGCCGTTCGCGCGCATAACCCATCCTGTCCACCCTGACCGTCTTCCAGGCAAAGCATGCGTCCCGGCCAAAACAACGTCACCCGCCCGCGCAAGTGTGCCAGCCGGTCGCGATCCTCGCCCGGAGCAAAGCTCAGCAAGGTACGCGTCTGGCTCAGCGGCAGCGCATAGGGGTCTTTCGGCGCCGCGTCCATCACTCGCACCATGCCGCGATCGGCAAAACGCAGCTGCACCCCAACAATCTGCCTCCGACTGTTGAACAATGAGCAAGCCAACCCGCGTATCCGTACCCGGGCTCCAGTCAGATGGGTGTAATTTGCGCCTGAAGTTCGCGGCGTCTCAGCAGTAAACAAGCCATCGCTGCCGGCGATCTTCAAAATTGCGTTGTGCCCGGTCAACTCGACCGCGTGAACCACGCCCTCCATCTCCACCCACGGCGCGTCCTCCGCGCCGTGCAGCAAAGAGGCCAGCGATCGCAGCGGCGCCTTCTCAGGCAGACGCGACTCGCCCAACACTTCCACCCGAGGATGGCCCACATCCGGCGCGAAACCGCCCGGAATGGTCTCGCCGGTTACCAGCACACGCTCGCCGGCCTTCAGACGCAGGTCGCTCTGCTTCGGCAGCTTCACGAACACGCTGCCCGTGCCATCCATCACCATCAGAATCGGTTGCGGAAAATCCAGGTAGGGGTCGTAATACGCCACCACGCCGCGCAAATGCACCGGGTAGCCTAGCCGCGCTTGATCCAAACTCAGCGCATGGATCGCCCGTGCCGTCGTCAGCGCAGGCGGCAACTCGGCAAGTAGCCCCATCGGGCAGAGCAGCCCCAATGCGAACATAAAGAGAGCGCAACGCGAGACGCGCGCAATGCTTCTTCCGCCGAACCCCGTCTTGTACCGCATCGGACCCACCCCGCTGGCCTTATCGGCATCGTCGCAGGATTCATTCACCGAGTCCGCGCGGCGAACTTTACGGCAGCATCAAACTTGCCGACGCGCCGCCCGCATGCACCGCATCCACCGGAATCTCCAGCGCGCCGATACGGTCGCTGCCAAGATCGTGAACCCCGATGCGCAGAAAGAAATTCCCCTTCACCGGCACGGCAATCTCCTGCCGCACCACCATGCCGCCCGCCAACAGTTGGCGATAACTCGCCGGTGTCACATCCACGCTCGCCGAACTCATCAGCGAATTCACCTTGTGGCCCTCCGGATCGTAAACCAGAGTCACAAACTGCACCTTCCCATGCCGCACTCCATCCGCCGACTTCGTCAGCAGCAGCCCGCGCGCATCCGCTCGAATCTGCACCGTGTAGGTGCGAAACGGCTTCGTCTTGTAATCCGCAGTCAGAAAATTGCCCGACGGCAACGCCGCGTCCTTCTCCAGCTTCTCCACCTTGTCGCCGATCGAGAGCTTTGCCGTCAAAATCATCTCCGTCGGCGGAATCGCCCCCAACGCCATCGAAGCCTCAAATCCTCCCTTGGGATGCGCAATAAGCGCCCCCGTCCCGCCCCCAGCCGCATTCGATCCAGCTGCATTCGATCCGGCAGCACTCGATCCGGCGGCGGGCGCAGCTACGGCCGCCTCATCCGCCCCCGGCGAATCCTCCGTTTCCGCCTCATCCGCCGCAAAGGGATTGTTCGCCCCAGCGGCTTGTTTCTTCTGCAACGCCGCCATCAGCCGCTGCTCCTGCCTAGTCCGGTCGATCGCGTAATACCCCTGCCGGTACTGCGCATGAACTCCCAAACGCCCCACCTTCACCTTGATGTGCCGGAACTGCCCCTCCCACTTCTGGTTCGTCGTCGAATACGCCAGCGTGTAGTAGTTCGAGCCGTTATTGACGATTTCCGCAATCACATCTTTCAGCCCATTGGTGTTGTAATACGCCTTCCCGCCCGTCTGCTCCGCAATTCCATCCAAATCCATGTGCTCAAACGCCCGCGACGCCTCAAAGTGCCGATTCGCACCCCGCCCAGGCCGCCCGCTCATGCTCACGTCGTACTGCGCTGGCGTCTCCAGCCCCCGCGCGTCGATCGGATACACCGCAACTCGGCTCAGCGTCAGCGCATCCGTCAAATCCTCAGGATTGTCCCCCAGCACATCGAAATCGTCCCGAAACGACTTGCCAAACGAGCTCTCCAGCGGCTGCGTCCGGTAATTCTCCGGCACCTCGGCCGTAAACCAGATCAGATTCTTCCGCCCCGGAAAACCCGCCAGATACCGCCCCATCAGCCGGAATCCAGCCCGCAAAATATCCCGCCGAAACCGCAGATACTGCTGCCGGTCGCCCTGCCACGGCTTCCGCAGCGAAGGCTCATCCCGCTTGCTCTTCGCCGCCGCCAGCAGCACCTCCGGATCGGCAGAAAAACCCTGAATCAGCCGCATCTCCGTATCCACCTGAAAGATCGCAATCGGCGTCCCGGCCGGAACATGCTTCATATACCCGATCAACTGCTCACGCAGCTCCATCTGCGCCTGAATCGGCGTATCCAAAGCATCGAGCAAGATCACCGTGGAAGCATTCGTATTCGCAACCGGCTGAAAATTGGTGAACGTGTTCGCTGGCAGCGCCGGCCCGGGCTTGAACTCCGAAGTGGCCATCGGATGATGCTCCTCGAGATGCGTCAGCCGCTGCGCTTCGCCGTCCTCCGTGACCGCAAAGTCCGCCGCCGTCAACCCGGTTACCGGATGGCCATTGCTGTCGGTGACCACCACATCCACCAGCACCTCGCGCGTAGTCGCCTTCAACACTGGAATCGCCGGCGGTGCCGCCACAGGAGCCTGTGCGGGCGGAGCCGGCTGCGCTGCTACCGTCAACGAACCACTCAATCCGAGCACGACCGCGAAACCGCAAACCCTGGCTAACCGCAATTCGAAACGCGCCATCGCCAAACCCTCCAAATCACCCCGTACGGCTCCAATCATAGCCCAATTTCGCCTGTCCCCTTCAAAATCTTGTCCTCCTGAGCAAAGCGAAGGAACCGCTGTTGTTCTCGCTTTTACCTTTCTTGCCTTAATTCCCCATGGGAATCCGCTGTTGCTCCCAAGCCCGCCCCTCTCCTGGCTACAATCGGATCGTGCCCACCATCGCAAACCTGCTCGAAGAAATCGAAGAAAACGGCTTCGCCCTCCGCGAAAACACACTCTCGCTATCTGAAATCGCCCGCCTGCTCACAAACCTCGCCGAAATCGACCACCCCGGCACCCTCCAAAGACGCAACGCCGTCTTCGCCATCCGCAACCTGCTCGACGCCTTACCGGAATTCCGCGAACTAGCCAACTCCGCCGCCATCCGGGCCCTCATCGAACCGATCCTCGGCGCAAATGCCTTCCCCGTACGCGGCATCCTCTTCGACAAAATCGCCGACGCCAACTGGAAAGTTCCCTGGCATCAGGATGTGACCATCGCAGTGCAGCAACGCATCGAAACCGAAGGCTTCGGCCCGTGGTCCATCAAGGCCAGCGCCCTCCACGTCCAGCCGCCCGCAGACATCCTGGAAAACATGCTCTCCGTCCGCCTGCACCTCGACCCCTGCCAGGCCGAAAATGGAGCCCTCCGCGTCCTCCCCGGCACCCACCGCATGGGACGCATCCCCGAAGACCAAATTCCCGCCATCCGTGAACAATCCTCCGAATTCGTCTGCGAATCCGGCCCCGGTGGCGTACTGCTCCTGCGCCCACTCCTGCTCCACGCCTCATCCCCATCCCAACTGCCCAACCACCGCCGCGTCATCCACCTCGACTTCGCTGCCGTACAGCTCCCCAACGGCCTGCGCTGGTTCTCCGAACAGCCGCACGCAAGCCGATGCATCTGAAACCCTGTTGTAATCTGAAAACTCAATCCGCACGCCCACTCCACTCCGCGAGGAACCAACTCATCATGCGCCTTCGCCAAGCCATCCTCCCGCTCGCAGCCATCTTGACCCTCTCCACCGCCGCGCAAGCCCAGACGGAAGAAATGCCCCCCGCCCCCACCCAGGTCTTCGGCTACACCAACTTCGCCTCCCAGGCCAAAATCGATGAACAATTCCTAAAAATCCCCGACGCCAAACTCGCCGGCGAAGAGCTCAAGACCCTCACCGCCCACCCCCACCTCGCCAGCACCCCCGGCGACCACGAAACCGCCCTCTACGTCGCCGAAAAATTCAAAGCAGCCGGCCTCGAAACCGAAATTGTCCCCTACCGCGTCCTGCTCAACCAGCCCCGCAAAGTCTTCTTCGAGGCCAAATCCGACTCCGGAGCCGTCCTCTCCACCGGCCCCACCCCCGAGCACGTGAGCTCGGACCCATT
>Ga0116230_10000539_pt1 | contig 33669 bp, 33 predicted proteins | sample S1TSphfallax_3_FD_88678 | JGI IMG/M metagenome (GOLD analysis project Ga0116230, IMG submission 88678) | Host-associated microbial communities from peat moss isolated from Minnesota, USA - S1T2_Fd - Sphagnum fallax MG | ecosystem: Host-associated > Plants > Peat moss > Unclassified | place... | reverse complement strand
CAATTTGTTTTGAAGCCATCAAGGTATTACAATATATGTAACCTGAGCAATGTTAGGTTTGGACTCAGATACCTGGATATGGTGCACAAGGGAAATTGGGATATGGTATTTATAATATTTTGAAATAATTTAAATGAGTTTTTGGATTTTTACCACGGTACCAAGCGTCGGTGCTGGTTCAAATGGGTGCTTAGACTACATCAGGGTCTCTAAGTTAAAATCCTACATTTTTAGGGGTTTAATATGGTCACTGAAGGCAAAGATACCAATATACCCAGGCAGGGTGAACCAGCACCCACGTTGGTACCTTTGCCTTTTTGAGTGACGCCTCTTAGTGGTCATATTATGCCCCAAAATGTTAGATTTGAGCTTAGAAGCCCTGATTAAGTCTAAGCACGAGACATTTGTAATAAAGTTATCAGTAAAGTCAGGCGATTAGGGGGCGAGAACGCTCAGTTTCGTCATAATAGAGGGCATCAAATGTGTAACTGGGAATGAAATTTTACAAAACGAAAATAACTGGGACCCAAACTAGTTTTTTCACCAATTTTGTTGGCAAAACTGAGTTTCATCCCCTCTTTCCCTCTTTCCGTTTTCCTGAGCGCCTTGACCGCTGCTACATATATTTTCACTGCTCTTACTTGTACAACTACTATAATTAGTCTCGAACCTTGTGCATTAAATGCTGAGTTTCACCGTTTCATACTGTGATTTAAATAAAATTTCTTTACTTTGTGGATGCCTCTCAAAGAGGGATAGGGGGTGAAAGCAGAGAGGATAGGGGGTGAAAGAGAGGGTGACTTCACGGATAACTTTAATATTTAGAAATAATTAGATTGGCTTTTGGGGGTTTTAGTTTTTACCATGGTATCAACGTGGGTGCTGGTTCAACCAAGTTGTTAGGTGGAAGTTGGAAGGAAAGAGCACCCAAAGTGCAGGCAGGGTTTCTAGTAGGTCCCTTTCCTTGTCAGCAAAGTAAAAGAAGTACATACCCTACTCTATAAACAGCAAATAGGCAGACGTGTATACTCGCGCCAGCGTTCTGCGTTATGACAACTAAGCATATTCGCCACGTGTATTTCTACGCTGTTGCAGAAAACCACGCACAGAACCGCGATTTCGACTGCGCGGTCGTTCTTTCCTCCACTTAGTCCCCCCCGCACACCAAATTCTTCTCTACGACGGCCTTGACTCTTGATCGTCTTCCCTTGTGGTTCACTGCTGCCCCCCCGGGGAAATAAGTTCGCATGAGTCCAGGGATTTTATTTATTTTTTCCTGTTTTTGTGAGGTAGGTGGGGTTGCGGCAGGGTTTTTTTTTTTTTTTTTTCCCGCCAATTTTGTGATGTAGCTGAAGTGGCGATCATCCGGAAGATGAGTTAGCCAGATTTGGCTACAGACTATAGATATGAAAGTAGGAAAATCAGAAAATATGAAAAGTCAGAATCTTTCTATATTCTTGGCTACCTACTGGAACTTATCATAAACATCTGGCGAATATGGGCCATCTTTTTTTCATGGAAAATCCTTTGTATAGGTCGAAATCATATTTTTCAGGTCAAAATTTGGCGAAATTTCGCCAAAGAAAAACACTTATTGGCGATGATATTTTTTTCGCCGGAAAATTCCGCCAGAATGCGAAAAAAAAATTCTCCTGAACAAAATAGCCAAAAAATATTTCGCCATTATTGAATGCTAAATCCCTCTTTGTTTAGCCAGTGACACAACACCAGAAAATTCCCCAAAACAAATTCACTGATTCGCTGCTGCATTGCCAAATTGTTTTTTGGTCGCCAAGTGGCGAAACTTCGGGGGGCGGGGGGGGGAACCGCTGCAGCACACAAACCGAGCGACCGAGCGTGGAAACAGCAGAAGCCACGCAGCAAGAGACAGAAAGAGGATATTTCTTTAAGTATTCCCCGCTGCTTGCCGATGTCTACTCGGCAAAGCTCCATCGATGCCGGTATAAACCAGTCGGGTCCGGATTTGGATTTGGGAGAGCGAAAGGGTTTTTGAAGCAGACTTGGGATTCATTCAACTCGGGCATTGAAGAAGTGGGATTCAAAGTGGTAGTAGTAGTGCTGCTCAGGAATTTTGTTTTTTCTGTTTGGTTTGGTTTTTGGTTTTGCTTGATTGCTTTCTTAGTACATTGGACAGGTTGGGGTGCGCGCGGGGGGAGAAGGATCCGACTCCTGTGTGAGAGTAGTGTCTTCTGTGTGGTGTTGGAACAAGAAGGAAGGGGTGGTTGGTCGACATGGTGCCATACGTGCCATACCCACCAGGGCAGGGGAAAGTGGGGTACACGGTACCCGAGGGTCAGGAGGATGGACATGAGCTCTTGGATCCGTCTCTGCCTCTGCTCCAACATGCCGACCTCAAGGACAAAGTTGTGCTCCTCCGGGTGGATCACAATGTTGTGAAGAAAGGTAAACGATAAATGACTATGTCCCCATAGAACACTCTTCTGATATATGTATGTATAAGTCCCTACCCTATTCTTAAGGATAAGGATTCGGTATATGAAATACTAAAGCAAAAGGAACATAGATGAAAAAAAATCGACTAATTGATGATTGCATCCAGATCAGTTGATTGATTGATTCGTGGTGTTGCCACATGCTAATGGGTGGTGTGAACTGGGAGAGATTTTGAGCTATGTGTATAGAGATAGCGTTGCACCACAAGCATTATGTTTGTTGTTGAGATTTGTTTGGGGTTTGATCATCTATCTGGTGGGAATCTGTATTGGACTCAGGCAAAATAATGGATCAGTATCGGATTGAAGTAACATTGGCAACCATGTACAACATCATTGAACGTGGTGGGAGGTGAGACCCAGATCTTGTTCTCTCCTTTCACTCTTGCATTTGTCAATTTGCAGTCTATGTGAAAATACCTAAATTGTTTATTGTTGACTCAGTATATGCAGTCTTCTAATTTTTTAAAAAAGTACATCAGCAATATCTTTCGATGCACAATGCCAGATACTTTGTTCTTATTAAAAGGGAGGGGGGGCTTCTTTTGCTTTCATTGACAGGCCAATCATAATGACTCATGTTGGGCGTCCATATGACAAAAAGACCAAAGTTTTGACTGTGAGGCGCAATGATGAGACAATTGATCCAGTGGTGGCCTACTTGCAACGCAAATTGCACATCAAGTTTGCTGTCCCCTTATTCAATGTGACTGACAATGAGGGCATTCATGATATTGACACTTCCATTAATTGGCTTATCCATGATCTTCGTGAACGCAAGATTGGTGGCATCTACTTGCCGAATACCCGATGGTTTGCAGTAAGTTTCACTGTTTTTCTCCATGTTCTTTTGAACGTTTCTGCTTGCTGCAGAGCTTGCATCTGTGAATTGGCATGGTACTGTCTCTGTGTCTAAATCACTTTGATGGGTGGTCTTCATGCACTATGCCTAGTATGAGACTATTATTCTGAGTGACTCTGTGCATGTGGGGTTGATATTGCAAGCTGCATGATATGCATTTGGAACTGGTTTCTAAGCATGTGAAGTACGTAATTGCAGGGGGAAGAAGACAAAGGTGAAAAGATGGAACGCTTTGTAGTGCAGCTGGCTGGTCTAGCAGATGTGTTTGTGAATGATGCATTTGGATCTTGGCAGCCTCATGCATCCACTTACTACATCACAAAGTACTTGCCTTCATTTGCTGGACTTTGCATGCAGGTACAGTTCCTAACTGTAACCAGGAGGATTCTGAATGTCTAAACAAGGAAAATTGTATAGCATGTAAACCTTTGAGCATATTGTGCCTAAAGTCTATGTGCAGATTGGAATGGTAAGATTTGATGCATGCTTTTGTCCAGGGCAAGTGCTGATTAGTGTTCAACAGTGTGTGATCCACAAACTCATGATGAGTGTGGTCTTACAGGTGGTCATGATGGCAAACTGACCGTTGCAGTATTGAACTGCTAGGTCTCATATTGAAACGGGTTTGGTATTGAAGTATGGTAGTGCTATTATTACTATGTTAACTTCTAAAAATATTCTTCACAAATTCTTTCCCTGTGCAGAATGAGCTGACTCATGTGCGAGAAATCCTGAACCCAAAGAAGCCATTTCTTGCAATTGTTGCTGGTGCCAAGTATGACACAAAAATTGGGCCATTAAATGCAATGTACAAGAAAGTGGACAGGCTCGTTCTTGGTGGCCTAATATACAACACCTTCCTTTGTGCCAAATATGGTGTCAAGATTCGAGGTGTGGAGGTAAAGCTTCTTCACAGTATGAGTTACAGGTCCATTTTGATATATCATTGAGGGTTTCCTGACAGAGTGTTCATGAAGTCATTTTGTGCACTAGAAGAACAGCCTGAAAATGTTGGAAACCTTGATGCTAGTCTTTCATGTGTGTTGAAGTATCAGTTGCTAATGCAGAAATCTGTTCCCACAAAATGATGCAGGATTCAGATATTCAGTTGGCAAAAGAGCTGGTTGAGGATGATAAGGTGGGCCACAAAATTGTAGAGCTGCCATTCCTGGTTGAATCAGATACACTTGAGGCACGAATCGAAGGAAAATATCGCACAATTAGCATCAAGGTTTGGACTTATCAATAGAAACTTTAATATGCATGGCCTGCTCATTTCCAGAACATTCTAGAAATCCATTACATCCTCATTGTAGCCAACTTAATGGCATCAGTTACCTCTGTTTAGAATCCCAAGTTTTTCTTGTGTGTGTACAGGACTTCACTCCAGGCAAGGAGTATAGCTATGTCGTTGATGTGGATCCTTCGTCATTTGATGAACCACATGTGGTTGAGGCCTTAGACTCGGCAAGGACCATCTTTGTCAATGCAGTAATGGGCTTAATGCCAAATTTCTGGCATGGCACTTCCAAAATGGATGAAAAGATTGATTGCAATCGTGCTGCCCAGAAGTTTTTCGGAGGTGGAGATACCCTGCAGGAATTCAAGAGGTAATGAATAAATGATGACTTTGTGGTTTATCACAGTTGTTTGGGGATTACAGCATGCAACTGGCACCCAAATTCTTATGCTTTTAAACATAAAGCCCCAATTACTGCAGAGAATGGGTCAGAGAGTCTGACAAGCTTTTTGTTGGTTGTTGTCAATGGTTGGCAGTTTGCATCCTGGGCTGTATCAGAAGGCACTTGAAAGTCCCAAGTACTATCTTTTCACTGGGGGAGGCACTGTTTTGAAGGTGATTGAAGAGGGGGATCCCTTTGCTTTGCCTACAGTGAAAGCTCTCATTGCAAATGGCAAGGAATATGGTTACAAGGTGCCCACTGCTGAGATTTAACATTTGAAAGCTCCTTTTCACTCTTCTGAAGAGTTCAATTACGACCACCCCAATCTTTTCCTGCCTCCTTATATGATTCAGACACCTAATTACATCACAACCCATTTGCAGAAGGCATTAGCAGATTCATCAAAATTAGGGTTGATTTAATATGCTGCTTCTCCATCAAATTTTCAGAAAAAAGAAAAAACTAGGATGTTAATGACAGTTTTGAGACATACTTAATTATCATTTTTGAGTCATTCCAGTCATAACCAAACTTTTAAACATTATTTCATGTAGTTGAAATACATATGTCATACCTCACTACCTATTAAAACTGCTTTTGTGTGAAATTATGGCAGCATTCACACAAGTGTGTGTGGTAACCCAGTACTCAGTTCCTTTTTCTTTTTCTCTTTTTGCTGCTTATGAAGCTGCAACCCACTGAATGCTTGACAATGTAGGTTGACAGTAGATACAATTTCTGACAGCATAATGAAATGAGAAATCAACACCTTGTACATCTTTTCAATTAAGAAACTTTTCTTGCTCAGCACATCACATCTGTTCATCAGGTTACTTATCTAATTTGAAACACACCACAACGAAATTGCATATTTAATTTTGAGAACTGTGACTGAAACATAGACCAAAACCCAATCAATTATCTTCTTTCAAAAAATACACAAGTAGGTAGCAAAAATTATTTGTGAAATAAGACAACACTATTCTATTATGCTGGAGGAAGTCCAAATAACCATTAATCTGGTACACGTGCTTTCTGTGACACCTTACAACTTTAGTTCGTTACATTCTGTGTGTCACAAATCTCAAGACCTCAATCTATCTATTGACCTGCTACATCCAAGCCACCTTACAAGTCTTCTGACAAGGGTTTAGAAAGTGAGACAGAAAGTTCTCATGCATGTTTTGTTGACCTAATCAATACAAGCAGAAATATCAACATCATTTGGGAGATGCAGACTAGAAAATCCCAACATCCCACTAACACTATTACTGACTATATCTACACCTGGCCAACCTTGCAGGTTAGCACACTAAGCATATTGAGCTCTAATCTGATATGTGAGTCATCGCTCAAATCTCCATTGTGTTGAACAAACTAGCTCCCAGTCTCTTCCAGTGCAGTGGGTGGCAAATTAGGAACCACACCAGCACCATTGACACCGGTTGTGGACAGGGGCTCTTCAGGTCCATCTCTCTGCAATTACACACACCAAATGAGATTTGCAAGCCTTTCTTTCTTCAAGCAAGAAACCCCAAAGTCAAACTTCCATGTGATACTTCCATTTTTTCCATATTTGAAAGTCTCAGTTTCTGAAACATGAAATGTAGAAACCTTCATATCAGTGAATAAAGGTTGCAAGTCACAATACCTTGTCAGGAAGGGAAGCTTGAGTGAGCAAGTGTTTGGGTTGAGCATTCAAATCAATCATGTGTGACACAGGCTGGTTGCTCTCAAGCAACAGAGGCTCCTTGTCACCCATTACAATTTCAACAGCTAACATGTTGCTACTCTTATGTTCACAACTTGAATTGGGAATGATTATCCTCTCCGCCTGGAGCACCTCATCATGATGGTGATGGTGGTGATGGTGGTGGTGGTGGTGAATTATCTGCTGCTGCTGCTGCTGCTGAGTCCCATCTTTATTAAAATCCCCTGCTTCTTGATCAACATCGATGGTCTCCTCAGGTGTCAGCTTTCTTGTAGGAAGCTGAACATTGCAATTCAAGCAGTGCCAGAAGTTTTGAGAGAATAGACATCAGTCTGAATTCTAACTGAAACTGAAGGGACCAAAGCTGATACAAAAGTTTTGCATTTCATCTACAAAGGAATATCAAACAGAACATGAGAGCATTCTGTGTATGCCCTGTAGGCTATCATAGCAGAAAATGGGAATTACTACCTAGCAGTATGTGATCCAGAGTCTAAAGGCCCAACTTAGATTTGACCACCTTCAGAAGCATAAATTTGAGAACAAGAAGTCAACATTCCCAGGAAGCCATAATCTGTAGAATCCCTGCCCTACACAAGGGCAATTCTTCAAAGCCAGTTGATGTAAGACTCCTCATTTGACACAACAGTGAAATAGGAAGGTAGGAAGAGTCTTGCCTCCACTCTCTGGCCTGTCAAAAGATAACGTTCATGTGTCTTTTTCCCTCCTATATGCACATCCATATCACAATCTAGACAGAGGGATGTCCCATCAATCCCACAAAAGAAAAAAGCTGTAACACAAGCAATGGCACCATCCATTGCACATGTTAAATATGGGAAGCTTTGGGAATAAAGAAGAGAGTTACTTTGAGCTTGTAGCACAAATTTAGTTTAAGCTAACCCTTGTACATCTTTTCCTTGCAGTACCAAGTGCTCAACATATTCATGAACTTGAGTACCCTCATCATGGTTTAAACATGCAGATGACTAGTATGGGCTTTTAAAGTGTTATTTCCTGGGAAAAAGAAAAGTACCTGCAGCATTCTCACAGATGTCACAGCGAGGCACAGCTCTAGATTCTGCCAGCTCCAACCGCACATGTCTGCTTGCCAACTTGTTGCAGCCATGAACCTGCACTTCCTCTCTGTCAGTATTTGATGGAGCCTCTGAGAGCACATGTGTGTATGTGTATGTCTCAACCACTTGATGCATGAACAACTAGCATGGCTTCTGTTGACAATACATGATGCTGTATTGTCTAGCCCTGTTACTAACACAAAAGCTTCCACATCAGAACACACAGGCCCTGCAAAACAGTTTTGATACCCCACCAAAAGCTTCCTCAAAGACCCCTTCTTAGCTCTGACTCTCAGATGGCCGTAGTAACTATACATATCTCAATGATAGAAGCCAAGGCAAGCACCAGAAGCTGATGAAGCTGAAGGTACCAGGTAAAAAGACATTGATGTTTCCAAATAGAAGTGCAAAAAAATATTCCAGATGTTAGTCAATCTATTCTAACAGAAACACCTTGTTAAGCATCAATATGTCGCATAAAGCAAGCCTTCTAAACAAACAAACAAAAAGGAGAATTTTGCAATGAGAATTGGTCTGAAACTTCCCCAGCAAAACGGAACCACATCCAAGGGTGTTTCTCTAACACATTCCTGCTTGTACATAATGTGCATGAGAAGCTTGTCATTGAATAAGAACACCGACGAATAATGAAAAGAGAAGGAAAAAACCAGACAACCAAAGGACAACATTGAATACATACTTCCTTTTTTTATACAGACACTAGTTCTGATCCTTTCTCTCCCTGGATCGTTGGTGCGAGCTTCTTCTTCTTCTTGTACTCGGAAAATGATGGAAAAAAATAAACGGGATTTCGACTACCTTTTCGTCACATCTAAGGCACAGAGCCGCCTCATCTGCTGCGCAGAACAAGCGAGCTGCCGCCCCCTCACAGACGTCACAAAGAATTTTCATCGGTGTCTCTCCAGTAAAAGCTGTTTTTCTTTTCGTCTATCCGTGGAGGTATCTTTCGCTGCAACTGTCCAGTGAAGACCTCCTTCGCTGAATACCTATGACGAGGGAGTTGGTGATGATCAGAGATAATAAGCTACGAGAGTCGACTCAGACTCCGCACGAATTCTACTACTAAGGTCCATGCCTGTCCGACTCGTCCCGAGTCACTTTCCCCTCTAACGCACTCGATTTCTGCCATCCATTGGCAGCAGCAACAGCTGCTTTCTCATTCTGTTAGGCAAAACCCCCAAGTGTTGGAGTCAAGCAAGAAAATTAGGCAAACGGATTTGTCTCGGAACCACGCAATCTATTATTCCTCTTCTATAACAACAAAGGTTTGTGAAGTCCAAACAATGAGGACGCAAGAGAGCACCTGACCTTCCTACGCAGCATTCCTTTTCTGTACATCTCAGAATTATATAGACATGAAGGCAAGCAAGCAAGCAAGCGCGCGGGGTCGAGCGAAAGGAGCTGCTGCAACAACAAAACATAAAGCCAGCGAAAAACCCTAAAACCAAGAAACATGAAAATGCAAGTCTCGTTCCTTCCTGTTCATCCAAGTCTCTTTCTTTTCTGTTCATCCAAGTCTCATTTTTCTCCACCATAGTTGCTGAGCAAAATGGGATGATATTCGTGGAACTTCATCGACAGACCAGAAGGAAGAGAAACAGATTTGCCTTTGGACCAGGGGTTTTTTTAGGAATTTTATTATGTAGCTTAAGTTGGCGATCATCCAGATGAAAGATGTAGAAAAACGGCGATCACCTTTAGGAAAATTTAGCCAAATCTGGCTATAAACCAGATATGATGTACACATCTTTAAATTAACATTCTTTTTGTATGGCTTCGCACTGAGAACTAAATATCAAAATCTGGCGATTATACTATTTGTCTTCCCTCACTTTTAGCAATTAAAACCCTCCAAAATTGATTCAATTTTTATTTTTTTTTTAAATTTCTCTGTTTGGCAAAATTTCTCCAGGAAGAAGAAATCCTGTTTTGGACATTTCTTTACACAACCAGGCTATTGCCAGGATATCCAAAGTTTAATGAATGAGGTTCTGGCCTTAAGATATTTATTATTAGAGATTATTATCTCTAATTCATATTATTTTAATATCTCTAATGATAACTTTATTATTATTATTATTATTATTATTATATAATCTCAAATCTCTTGCATTAGAAATATTAATGTTGTGTTTTTAACAATTCATATGAAAATTTAAGAAAATCTCCTCGCTTTGTGGATAATAATGTTTGAGGTTTAAGGGATAATCGAAGGTGGTGGGTTTGTGGGAGCATGGTGTGTGACCAAGCACTCATATGGAGGTATGACTGGAATAGGTGAGTAGAATGTAGGTAAAATAATAGGTGATTATTATGTAAGTAGGTAAAATAACATGTAGGTAGGTAGGTTAATAGGAATGTTGGGTGAGTATTAGAAAATGGTTGAAAACCAACCAATGTTTTAATCCAAGTTTTAAGCAATGTTTTTTTTTCAATTTTCACAAGCAAATTTATTGGTCATATTGTGTGGCAACATCCAAAATCATTAACAATACGTGCGTGTCATTGATTGAACTTGTAAACAATCTTCTATTTTAAAATCTAATATTATGCGAAATTGATCATTTGTTTTTCAAATGGAATTAGTAAATGAAAAAAATTCAATGTTGAACAAGTAATGATATGTGGAAACACAACCTAAAAATCTAGCAAAGATATTATGCTCAAGTTCAAAATTGTAACAACGTGTCATGTGGGGGAATTGAACCTTGGTAAAGATCGCCCTACCCATCACAATACATGGTTGACTTGCACAAGTAATCAAGAGTATTGTTCTTAACAAAAACCATCAAATGGCCTTTGCATATTGATTTGCTAATTTGTCGATTGTTGCTTACCAAACGAGCCATGATTATGGAAACAAAGGTCACCAATGAACATCAAGTTTGTGGCCTAGCTCCTCACCATCATGCCCAATGTCATCCATTCAAAGCTTAAATCTTTACTAATTGCAATTAACATAACAAGAGTTAAAGACACAACTTGCTTCACATTCTAAAAAATCAAAGCACAATTTCAAATTATGCATCAAACCCATACCAAATGGACATTTGCTTCCATTCCTTAATGGTCGCATCATAAGGAAAGTTCTCAAGAACATAAAAATGTTGTGAAAACATACAAATCACCAAATCAAGGTGAGTGGTAAGGTATTTCTAAGCTTGGATTTCATGAAGCTTAAAGTGTTGAAAGTGCATTTGTCCTCCACTAATCCAATCACTTGGACAATTGCGACCTTTGCCAATGTTATGTACTCCAAAATGTGATGCTTGATAATCTAGCTAGTAATCAATCCCTTTCACAATCAAAACAAAGGATTAACTAGATGTGGAGGGGCCACGGTAGCCCATGCATTAATATTCATGGACAAAACAAATGTGAATATCTGTAAATCTAATGTTGCGGCATCCAATAATGGAAGAACCCACAACTTTACTAGGCCAACATTTTGAGGGGTATAGTAAAAGGATTTGATAATGTTCAAATGTAATCTAAACTTGCCCTTTGGGTCATCTTGTAACTAGTACTAGGGGTAGACCATCCTTAATACATCCATGAATTCCTAAAAAGGAAATCGCACTTCCAACTCATTAATCAATTAAACAACAACAATCAATGCTTATCGTTTCACCCCATTCACGATAACAACATAAATTTCTAGGGTCGCAAAGGCTACCACCCTAGTCTCCAAGTTCTTATGCCTTACCCAAACATGTTGCCCTTTACATTCAAAGCCCAAATGATTAATTCTAATGTTTAGGCCTATGATCCATTTCAAGCTAATATGATCATGATTTGCTTCCACCAACCCATAGAAGCTCAAGAAAGGTCACCAATGAAAGCTAGAAAATGATCAATATAGAGTTTATTCAAATCGTTTTGACAAATCTTCATTGTTGTCACAAAATCACAAACAAAAATATCACATAGTTAGGCAAATTTCACCAATGCATAAAAAATTTCTAGCATTGGGACCAAACACACCAAGGACAATAGAATTTTCACATCATAAAACAATTCAAGATTAGAAATAGCTAAGGTGATGGTGAGAGAATCCAAAGCCATTTTCATCAAGGGGGTGATACTCACAAAAACATGTTTCACAAATGATAACATAGAGATCTAGCATGTCTTCACATTGTGTAGGATCTTATTTCCCTTTGTTTCAATAGTCTCTACTAGTTTAATGAATTCCAAGTGTCTCTTTGGGCTTTTTGCAAAGTACAAGTATAGAGATTGCATGAGATTTTTTAACCTCACAATTTGTTGGCAGATCAAAAAGTGTTTGCATCACCAAATTGCATTGGTGAACCATGTAATGCATGCACACAACGAATGGTGTGTAGTCCCACTGGATTTACATTATAATTCCATTTTGCATTCCTTAAAACACATTAATTCCATTTGCCCCAAAGGAAACAAGCCTATTAACAATGTGCTTTTTTGAAATCCCTCCACAAAGTTTAAGAGAATTCATAAGAACCCTTGTAAGGTTGTTTGAATTAGAATTGTGCATAATTTATTCCATAATCAGCAAAATTGGAATTTGAAACTAATCTTTTAGCACATATCCATGTATTCAAATACAATTCTGGTGGTCCATGCTTGTGGCTTTATAAGTTTTCAATGAAACATATGAAACGTTGATCATGGCCTCTTTCAATGTTGTCCATGACTTGGTTATGGATGTAATTTGCCATCTCCCAGCTAGTAGAGTCATTCCAATGTTTTTTCGAATTTTTCTTCAATGTTAGAAAATCAAACAAAACTTTGAAGCTTTCATAATTAGTCATAAGTTTTCCTTTGTTCAACAACAAGAAAATGGAAGCAAATTGGATTAGCTTCTTCTTGTGATTCATAGTTGCTTATTATATTTCATATTTGCACATTTTACACCAAAATTGTTTGCTTGTCCTTTGTTTTCCTCTTATTTACATGTTTTTCCAATGAATCCCATTGCAAAACAAACTTTTCTTTTCTTGAAATCTTGGAACACACAATGCACTTCACTACAATTAAGATGCCAACATTATTGAAAACAACCTTTGCCAAGGCATTTTCACAAACCATATCTCCTAAAACTATTCATTGACATCACCTTCAAGTTTTTTAGGCTTGCCCTGATGTGAAGCAAAATTTGGTTCAATTCATTTTACAATTGATGTTGGAAAAACAACATCAACAATATTTGCATTAGCACCCACATCACTAAACAATGATTGACCAGGGTCACGATAACCAACATCAATTATTTCAAGTATTTTAACACAACAACAAAGATGCCTTTCAATTGCACAAGAGCTTTCATGGTGATAAAAAAAACATTTCTTGAAGCAAGAAGAATTTCAAGAATGAAAAAAAAACCCAAAATTTAAAGTTGGGAGGAGGAGTTATTTTGGGTGCCATATCTATGAAATAGGATAATACAAACTTAAATAGACTTGAAATTTGATTAGACTTGGAGGGACAAGAAGCTCATGGATACAAATGACTCCTTGACATTCATATATAAAAACAATAAAATGGTTGGTTTAGGGTTTATAAATGTAACATGAAACTTGAAGCTTCCAAGCTTGCACGTTACACAAGCTTTGACATTTGGAACACCTCCACTACATCTGCCAACACCACTACTCAATGCCATCACTACGAGCCAAATTGAAATCTTTTGATTTGAAAGCATTTCACGATCCTTTTTTCCCAAAACCACATTGTAATTGCAAAATGTCGCCATCAGAACTTAAACAACATTTTCACTATTCAATCACTTAAGACTTTTTTTTTTAAAAAAAACCAAAGCAAGAATCAAGACCCAAGAAGATCAATTGAACTCACTTGCAACCTCTTCATCTTTGTAACTTGGAACCCACAAATGAAATGTATGACAAAGAAATAATGTTCACAAATATATGTGATAGATGTTGCTACAAGTGCAATGAAAACAAATCCACTAATGAAAGCCACGATAAAAATCTATGACTTACTTATTAGCAATGGTGGCTCCTTTGTGAAAAGGATGGCAATGACATTTTTTTTTGCAAACATAGCCACATTCTCTATTGTGGTGATGGTGAAAGGGAAAACATTTTACCAAAGAAATTAACAAAACATAATCTTAATAGAGTGTCGTATTTATGAAAAGGGGTCATTTTTTTTTGTTCAATCCAAACATTAGATTCACACCACATGAAGCAAGGTCAAAATAAAATGAAATTTTGTTAGAAAAAATAAATGTTGGTTTCAAGTTGAATATTTTTAGGTATTACCCAAAGTCATATCATGTTTGAAACTTATTCATTGGTTTTTGTTGGATTGAGAATTGGCAATTCCAAATCATGTTTTTTTTTTAAAATTGATATTTTGTACCAAGGTTAAAGTTATAAAATTTACCCAATATTTTATTACATTCAACAATCATTTATGTGTTAGGTAAGATTTAAATTTAAATTTAGGGTTTAAAAGGCATTCCTAAACAATGGTTGCCTTTCAAATTATAAATAAGTTTTTCCCTCCAAAATTGGGTACAATTAAAAAATATATATAATTTGTGTTGTAAGGGGTTTCATGCATTGTGATTTTTGCTTGGTTTTTGTTATTGCTCCTTTGCATTTCAACATCTCTCCTTGTTCTTGTGCTCTTGTTTGTTGATCCCTCTTTTAGTTCATGTGCATTTCTTGGTTTTGTTATTTCTATTTGATGCCTTTTTTAGTTTTATTATTTAGCACCTTTTAAGGTTCCTTGTTGTTGACCCTTGGCTCTTTCTTGGTTCTATTATTCTTGCTCCTTTGTTCCTTGACACCTTTCATGATTTGCTTTGTTCTTCAAATTGGTATTGCCCTCCTTTTGTTTTGTGCAAGTTTGAGAAAACTAGAGGTTTTTCCAAATTCCATTCAATATCAAGATGCTTCAATTCATATTTAAGGTGTTTTTTTTTTGTGAATTTTTTTTTGAGTTATTTTTTGGGTTTGTTGTGTGCAATGCCAACAAACACACCTATTGTAGCCTAGCATCTATTTCCACATTGACAAAATGATTTTTAAAAAAACAATGAATTCGTTTTAAATATTTGAAATTATAAAAAAAATCATCATTTATTATAATATTGTGATATGAGTAGTGAAATTATTCATAGTGTAGCCTATGATAATTATGATGATTTTCAACATGTCAATTTCATATTTTTGCAAAAATTTATTCATTATTTTGATGATTATTTAATGATGAAATTGACCTTAACGCAAGGTATTCAAACACACATCTATTCATAAAAAATATTAGATCATAAAATAATCATATTTTTAAAAAATTATTTTTGTTAAGAAAAAATGGCTAGTTGATCCCAAACATGGTTGTAAATCACATTCCAATATGGTGGAGTTAGTTGAGAAGGATTTCAATTTTGAAAAGGAGTTAGAAATGTTTGAAAGTTCGTTTAAACATGTGATCCAATTGTGAACATAAAAATATTGGAAGGGTTTTTTTTTTCATTTTCCCACATTTTTGTCTAAAGTAATATAACTTTTGAAAATTGGTATGTGAAAATTGCGTTTGAATATTGATGGGCCTAAAATTTGTGAAATTCAGCATTTTGAAACCTATGTGAAAATGTTTTTCGAAAAGAAATGATGCTCAAGCTTCTTGAAGAAAAAAAAAATTAAAATTAAAAAATGTGGGTAGGCCTTGTAAATTCTTCTAAAATTTAGACATGATAGGTCTTGGAAAATTTTGAAAACCACCCAACATTGATTAATAGGTGACTCATTTGTAGGTTGGGTAAAAGGTAACACTAATATGTAGGTAGGACAATAAATGACTAATAAATAGTTGCAATAAATATAGGTGACCAACACTTAGGACAATTAATAGGTGACTAAATGTATTATGGAATGGTCGAGCCCTTGCCCATTATGTTAGATAAGGTGTTAGGCCATCATGTTAAGCTAAGTTATGTGATGCACCCAACATATTGGGCAAGGGTGATGCCATTGCACTACATTAACATATGAGGTGGTAGATTCAATAATTTTTTAAAAATTATGTTCAACAAACATTTCAATCATTATTATGAGTGTATGATCATCATTGGAAAACTATGTCATGTAATGTGGCAAAACAAAGACATAATCTACCACCCTAGACTTTCATCTAGGTAAGATAATAGGTTACTTGAAAGTCATGTCGAAACCTATATATGAAAACATAAATGAAAGTTTTTGTGACAACCAATGTTTAATGAAGTTGGTGAGAGCTAATATTCAATGTTATGTGTAGGGTAAAGCCCTGGCAACAAGGAATTTACACCCTAGACCTTCAGAAGATCCAAAAGATTCACAATGTAAATGCCTTGCTCCTTGGGTCTTACCCCTTGTTATGAATGAGGTGGGCCTATTCAGGCAAGAAAGGTTACCATATGGACTTGCCACTTGAAAGGGCATTTCATGTAAAAAAGACTTGCTTATCAGTGTTATTATCTATGAATATAATTTGATCTCCATTGTGTTCAAAATGATGAACTATATTCCCATAATAAAGCACGATGTCTAATTCATATGGTATTTAATTGTTGCCATGTCACTCATTTTTACTTTAGACATCCATCCTTGTGCTCACCATTCTATTTGCACACATTTCATTTCATTGCAAAATTACTATATCCATTTCATTATTCAACAAGTTTTTTTATTCATTGTTGTTTTGTTTTAACCCTATAATTATTACTTGTTTATTCACAATGGATTGAGCCAACAATCTAGTTACCTTCATTAAGGGGTAGCTTTAGCACATGTCTTTAATTGATTTTGAAGGTTCCATTTCAAAAATTATAATATTTCAGAATATTTGAAAAGATTTTTTTATTTCATTTGACAAACACATTTGTTTTTCTAGAGATTTTTTTTTGAAAATTTAAAAAATAAATGAATAATATAATTTGTGAAACCACCAAGGTCTTAAGGTATCATTCTACAAAACACATACAAAATCAATACATGTCAACAATCCCTTATTGAATTGACATGTACACCAAAAATTTATATAGTCTTATTGTTGGGTTTATCTTGAATTGTGCTTTCAATTTTTTGGAATATAACAACACATAAGCAAATAATCATTAGTATGATATTAAATGTGCAACATCAAAAAATGTCAATGCATCTTGTAGAGAACATGATCAAGGTTTAATTAGAGATTGTTGTGGGAAAGGAAAAACATAGGAAATCCTTTAAAACAATACATAACACCTTTTGGAATTGCATGGAGCATTAGAATCCTTTGATATGCAATCTTGAAAATTGAAGTAGCCCACATGTGAACATGTTGTTGAAATCATGTCAACAATTAATGCACATGTTACTAGTCTTGAACTAGTTAATCAACAAGACCAATTTGAACCCTCTATATTGGCATGGTGAAGAATTGTTGAAGTTGTCACTAAAGTCATTGGAATTCATATCACTTGCACAATGGGCCAACATTTAAAGATTAATGGGTTTGATTTAAAAATATCCACAACTACATGTCGGGCACCAATCACAATCCAATGTATTGGGATTTGATTATTATTGATACCCGATGATTTGTAATTTGCTTTGACATTATAATTGCATGATGCATTAGTGACTTTCAAGATGCAATGTCAAATGCATTTAAACTTATAATTAAAAAAAACTCATACTTGTTTGTCCATGTGGTTGACCCAACTATTAGGTGTAGTAGGTGAATAAACAATCATCTTCTATGCACAAAAACATGGTGGAAATTATAAATGGGGGAACAAGATGTTTATTGAATTATTTGATAGAACTTAAACTACAAGCTTAATAAGTGAGGATAAGCATGCAAAGGCTTGAAAATACCATATATAAAAAATTAAAATTTTAACGACAATGATAATCGAAATTGGTTTATGTAGACCAAGTATAGGGTCTTTTTTCATCACTAAGACAATTACAACATAGTCGTTGACCATGACAATTATAAATGGTCGCCTAATCAACAATTATGTGCCAAAATGACAAAAGTGATGGAAGTTTGGACAATTTTGTTTTATGTCATTTTTTTCCTTTTTTTTTGTTTTTGGTTGTTTGTCTTGCCTGTCCCATATGTCTCATATGTTGTTTCATTCCAATCTAACTTAGGAAAACCTTTTTTTAATGTTGTAATTGAATGTAGCCAAGAATTAACAGATTTGACTTTAGAAAACATTTGATGGAGTTGAAAGTAAACAAATGTGACTTTGGAAATTTTGTTTTTTATATTGTAGATTTAGTTGAAAGTAAACAAATCTAGCTTTGGAAAGGTTTTTTTTCGATATTGCAATATGATGTAGCCAAAAATAAACAAATTTGGCTTTGGAAATTTGTTTTGTGGATGTTATAATTTAATTCAGTCGAAAATGAATGGGGTTTGTCATTTAGGGAGGGATGTTGATGGATATGTGCGAGTTGTTTCAAAGATGCCAAAAACGTAAGTCCCATTACTTGAGGATGCTTAAAATGCACCACCCATCACCTTGAAAACTTCCACAACACAACATTAATTTAGGGTTGTGTAGAAATGTTGATTGAAAAGGGGTTGATTTGACCAAGCACAAGAGCCAAACCTATTCGTGGTTAGATTATTACATTGCAATGTACAAGATTCGTTGGGTGGTTTTTTCCTTTCTCTAATTTTTTTTCCCCTTCACCGTCTAAAAATGGTCAATTTCCTTTGAAGGAAATAATGGAAAGAATTTTTTTGAGTTTTGTTGTTGTTGGTATGTTTTATGGTTATGGTTCATAGTAGGAGCAAATACAATAGATGTAGCAGGGATTGTACACTCTTCATTTGCTATCACGAACGCCACTATCACCTGTTGCTTGCATCATCGCTTACATCATCGCTTGGACTAATGTAGTCACCTGCATCATCGCTTACATCATTGTTTACACCAACATAATTGCTTACATCATCACTTGCATCATCATTAACTCTTGGTTAACTCCTAGTTCACTATTAGTTGAAAGTTTTTTAAGAAACTTCTTTAGTTGATGCACACATGGAAGTTCTATGGAAGCTTCCTTGAACTTGGAAGCTTTCTAAAAAGCTTATTTGGTTGGTGCACACATGGAAGCTTCCATAAAGACTTCCTTGAGTTATGTCCCTAATGGGGTATAAATAGGGGTAGGACCTCCCATTACCTTTAGTATGTTCAACACCAATTTTTGATATGCTTTCTTATCATAACTTTTGTTTTCATATGTTATCAAAATATTGGTTGAATCATCTTCTAACATATATTGTGTTCTTGCTTTACATCTTTGTGCTACAATTTTAGATTAAACTTAAGCTTGCATTTCTTGTGATTTGTTTTCCTTGTTTTGTCCTTGGCTTAATTCCTATTTTTGTAGTTTTTCATGCTTGTGACACTTGCCACGACAAATTTGTGGTTATACATTTTTTAGATTGGTTTTCTTGTAGAAGTTTGAAGGATTTTCCTTAACCTATATCTTTTTGTGAATTTCTTGGACGAGATTGAATGTTTAATGGAGTTGGGATGTGTTATTATTATTGCATAGATCTCCTAAAAAATATGCATGTTTGGGTTTCTCAACAATCAATGATTGAAGAAAAAAAAGTTCAACATATATGGGGCAACACATGCATTACCTTAAATGATATAGAGCTTCAGATTCTAAATCAAGCTAGACATGATGATCATAATCCATAATTTGACATTTGTTTATGTGATTTTCTTTCATTTGTTAAGTTATAACTTTTTTGTACAAAGGTACACAACATGAGATTTTATGAAGCAAGGACTAATGGTTGGTAAACTTGTTATCTTTTATGCAAATAACTTAATGGAATTTTTTTGTGTGTGTTTTGAGTAGCAAGCCAACATACTAAAAGATCCACCACTTTGACAATTATTCAAAGCTAGTGGTGCAAGGTTTTGGAAATCTCTCAAGATTTCATGAACTAGCTAAGTTCAATGCTTGAAAAAAAACAAGTTGAGCACAATGCCATGGACTTTGGGGTGTCGCTAAGGTAAAGTAGATAAAAAAAGTAGTCCACCCAAAATCTAATTTAAAAATATATATTTTTAAAATATTGACACGCGAAAGTAGTTCAAAATATTTTGAAGTAAAAATTAAAAACCATAGGGCCCTAAATTTAGTGCATGTGAAGTTGGACACAAAATTTGAACAACTTGGGTATCATAAAAGTGGGTTGAAAATACGTTTGAAATTAATTGGGTCAAAATGGTGTTTAAACCTACTTCATATAAAATATTAGATATATTATGATTATAAAATTCATAATTTGATAATACATAAGTATTTTTTAGGGCTCCACTAAGTTGAAGTTCTTGAAAAATCAATATTTCATCTGCATGTAGCCCATTTTGTAAGATTGAACATTTTGTGCAAGTAGAAATTATTTTTTAAATTTTATTTAAGTTTACTTTCAAGACGGGGTTTTTCAACATTTCAACATAAAATGAAAGATTATTATCATGTTAATTATTGTACCAAAAAAAAAATCATCACAATAATTTTTTCCATGGTGACATGTAATTTTTTTGTCAAGGAGTAGTGAGTTGTCTAATTTACCTTGCTTGCACCCTTTGAAATATCCGTTACAACTACATGTATTCTTCTAGATATCAACATTTTTCTTCATAGACATCCCCAAATTCTTTCCAAGTATGAAATTTCAGTCAAAATCATAGGTCATTTTGCACATTCCTTTTGACCATAGTTATCCTCAAAAGTTGCGGATGTTGCAAACTTTACAAGGTTAATTTCTAGCAACAATTTTCATAATCGTGATATAGTCTCTAGAGACCCACCAAAGCTTTTGTTTTTTTTTCAATCCTTCAAACCGCATTTTTCTTCTAGGTCTATCATGGAGGAAGCAAATGTAGTTCAAAGCGGCAATATTGTAGATCAAAATGTCAACAATACCAACCATGTTCCCCTTGCACACCATTGTTTCCCCAATTGTTAAGTGGTGTTGTTATCGACAACTAACAAGTTGTTGAACTTCATGTAGTAAACCATCAATGTTTTTTGAATCGCAAGCATCCACAATAATGAAAGTTGTTGGGGTGTGATGTGAGTACAAAGTTATGGCCAAGATTTTTATACCATCTAGCACAAAAGATGTTCAGGTTAGGAGAAGACTTTGTGTGATTATAAACACTTCCCACACATTATCACTTGTTTTATCTCTGAATTTTATGCAATTTGCTATTGTGTTATTAACATTGCTAAAGATATTACCAATCACTTTGCAAAGCAATCATTTGTTGGTGATATGGCGGAGGAGATGATTAAATCATGTACACAAGATTTAGAAAGGGTCTTTAGATGAATGGAATAATATATTGAAGAAAGAATGAAGGTCTATTCGAGATGGTGATGATGTGGGAATGTGGATGTAGGTTGAAAGTGATCAAGAGCTAGAATTTTTTTTCGAATTACAATAATGAAGCTTCTACTCCCTTAGCAAGTGGGTAAACATGAAAAGCAACATAAGGACATGCACAAGCACATGCATGTATTACATGAACTCTTTTGTCTTCTTTAGTTGAGCATGGGAAATTTGGACTAATAGTGAAAAAACTACTTGCTAAAAGTGGATTGGATGCATTGCAATTAACTGCTCAACAAGCCCTCATAGAATGCTGGTGAAAGGTGATGTGTTAGTTTTTAAGATATTTGCACCTTTTAAAGTCCCAATTGCTTCTAGCTTGACATTAAGTTATCAAGATATTTCCACTAGCCGAATTCGAAAGGGATGGCACTTATGAATTAGTAGCTGAAATCCCAATCAATAGGATATTTTCTAGAATATAATTTTCATTCATGTTTGCAAATGGTGAAGTGTTTGCAATTAATTTATACTGGCAACTCATGGATTAGTTGTTTTTCAAATCATAGCAAAACAATTGGTGGAATCCAAGTTTGGCATACCACATGCTTATTTTGAAGCATGTTAGCAATTACATCATGTCTGTGGATTTCATATTTGAAATGGTTCATGGTCTTCAAGCATCATGTTCTACTTCTCGCCACTAGTTATATGATTGGATGTTAACCTATTTACACACACAAAGAAATCCATGTCCAAAGTCCATTACATTCACTTTTTGTTATGATGTGTTAACCTCTAGGTTGGAGTTATAATTTGGGTGCACATCACTCAAGGGAAAAAAATAAATTGTTGTTGCAATTTCTATACATGGGTTAGGTTCCTCTTCTCCTTTCATTTCAACTCCTTTCCTCCAATGATATCGTCGTTTTGTTTAATGTTTCCCAAATTTGAATTAATATGAGACACACACACACACACACACACAACAATTCATTATCATTGGTAAAACAAAGCAATGCGGAGGCTAAATTATATAAACAACAAAACTAGGTAACCAATATTGAACACGTAGGAGCATAATGAAAGCGAATTTTAACTTAACACAAAAATTGGACATGGATTTCAAAGAAAAACAATCCAACAACTTTCCACAAAAAAATTGTCCTTTTAAAAATGTTGAAATAATGATTCTAATGATGAATATATAATTTCAAGCAAATCAACATATAAGTAGGTACATGTAGTTCCATTCTTTTATATGCAATGGAATAAAATTAAAATTAAAAAAAAAACAAAATACGAATTATATGACAAAAATCAAACGGATGTACAATTGTTTTTTTTAAAAATCACATTATTGAGCAAGAAAATTTCTAAGCTATATTCTTCTATGCTCACAATTGGTTTCATATCTATCAACTATTATGTGTATTGATTCATTGAATCTTTCATTTCATGGTTTTTATTTTCATATGAGTGAATTCTCAAGTGGATTATGAAGTCCATCCACTTCAATTTCTTTGAATATAAAAGGCATGATAGTTTCCATATTGTCCATTTCCTTTCTTGTGATTTTGATTGTGCAATAGTGCACAATGCATACCATGTCAAAGAAGAACATCACATGGAGTTTTGTTGTACCAAACAATTCACAAAAAAATGTTTTATAATAATGCCCAAGGTAATTTCAAGATAAAATTTGAGAAAATAACTTAGTACAATAAACATAAGTAATAAGTAGATTTGAGGTTATGATTTGATAAATACAATCTTTGAAAAGGTTTCAAATATATTTTCTTACATTTATGTGGCAAACATATGATTGCATTCAAGACACCTACATATTTTTGCTTATTTTATCATGCTTACACCCAACTAATTATTATAATCGACCATAGCTTGATCAATAATACTATAACCACCAAACGGGCTTAAAAGTTTTGTGATTCAAATTTAAGGTTCATAAGTAGCACCATGTACACTTGAAAACCCACACCAATCTTTTAACTTTGATTGATATTATTTTCTTTATCTAATTAGCTAGATTACCAAGTTTCAATAGTTTTATTAACTACTTGAATATCTTCCTTAATCACAAGAGACATTATAGAACAACCAATAGCAAAGAGTTCATTGCATTGGAGGTAGTTAGTTTTTTGTCTTAACTTATTGATTGTGTAAGCAACCTTTATTTCTATAAGAACAATGAACCAATATTTTATAATTTTTTTCAACAAAGGATTTGACTTTCCTAGCAACAAGAAATTAATGTGTACACTTGGTCATTTGGAAGTGGTGAATCCACCTTTCATCTTCATATGTTGCAAATAAAAAGTGATTAATCCATGTTGTGGATTGAGGTTTGACCGAATGTCCTAATTAAAGTCCTAGAAATTCAAAACAAGTTAGATTTTAAAATGGTAGAGGATCATGACACTAGTGACAATTTGCATATGAAACTAAATGATCCAATGCCTAATTCTTAAAATTGTATTGGCTCCAACAATTGAAAAGAACATTTGAAAAAAATGATAAATGTCATAGAAAATGTAGCCTTTTGACAATTATTTATCATGATCACAATGAAAAAAAAATAGTAATGAAAATGATGGCAAGATGACATCTAGGTGAATAATCATCATGAAAAGAAAGAAAACAAAAAAACATTGAGACACCATTCATGAAGATGTACCATATATGTGAATGAGTGGTGTTGTGCACTTTATGATCGGCACCAACATTATCAAAACTAACAAAATCACATGCATAAAAACTTGCATCCAATGTTTGTTTGAACTTGGAATTATGTATTTGCAAATGTGTATTTTTTAAACATGAAATATGAAACTCCATAACAATGCAATAGGGATACACCACTCAAACATGAACAAAATAGAACCATGTTAAAACTAAATTAGGTTCTAACAATAAATGAACCTTGTAGAAAACTTATGTCTTGTAGTAAATACATAACATTGAACAAATTATTACTGTTATTTTATAATGCCATGTACCATGAAATTTTTGGTGTCAACATGCAAGAAAATAACAAATTAAATTCAATGCTCATGGCCTACAATGTTGAGGTTTCAAACAATGTTGCACGAGGATATTGGATTTACAAGGTTAAAATTGGGAGTTAAAGTCTAGGTTCTTGTGATCTAGACCCAAGTCGACACTCTTTTGTTGGAACTAGCACAATAACTAAACTATGAAACCAACCTTTAGCTAGATCTAGAACAATGAAAAAACATTCTTGAAAAAAAGGTCAAGATCTTTAGGTAGGAAACTTGTTTTTTATTATTATTATAAATGCAAGCAAAATTTTATTTAGTTAAGTATTAATTTGAATAATTTTGACTCAACATTTTCATGATTCCTCACATAAAAATTCATTGTTGGAATTAATATTTTCAATAGTTTTAAAGTTATGAAACTTAAAAAAATCAAGACAAAAATTGCCAAAAACATTCCCCATTTGAAGTTCAATTTTAGAAAGACAACTATTGTTTCATTGATAACTTGACATAATGTTGAAAAGTTTTCAATGTTAAGAAAATGATGTTCCATATCACAATAGGTTATGTTTTTTGAAAGTTATTACATTGATTCAACTTCAAGAATGGGGCTTAAGAGTCTTGGAAATTTGGCCATTTTCATGTAATCTTGAAAAGGAGTTACAAAATATAGGTGAGGAATATCTCCCATAGTAGTTCAAGCCATGATGAAATTTGTGTGATTTTTTGTGGACTCAATTTCAAAATTCTAATTGTGTTTAATAAACCATTTTTGTGTAATCTAATATATTAAAGTTACAATGTCTGTCTGTCTGTCCGTCCAGATCCTGAAACCCATAACCCAAAAAAAAGGGCAGGGCGGCAGGGGCAGGGCAGGGCAAGCAATTTGGGCTGTCAGACGGACAGGGCAGGGGCAGGGTAGCAGTTACAAACAGGGCAGGGCAGCAGTTACAAACAGGGCAGGGCAGGGCAGGGCGGGGCGGGCAAGGTAAACAATTTTTTATTTTTGGTTGCAGTTCTAAAAACATTTGCAACATGAATTCGAGCGAGCTTTCTGATATAAACATTTGCAACATGAATTCGAGTGAACACTTCAAATTGGAAAAGTTGAATCTGAATTTGGAGGTTTCAATGATCAAGATTCCGCTTCTGGACCTGGGCAATGGAGAGGATTGGAAATTGGGAATTGTGAGGAAGAGGCAGCATCATCAGCAGGTTCAGAAGCGACATATCAGATAGAAGAGACCAGAATCAGCACTGGAAAGGAGTTGAAGGTCTGTCTGTTTGTTTGTCTTGCAGGGCAGGGTGTAACTTCCTCCTCCTGTCCCTGGCAGCAAAAGGAAAACAAAACACTGCCCGTTCCCTGTGTAACTTCCTCCTCCTGTCCCTGGCAGCAAAAGGAAAACAAAACACTGCCTATTCCCTGTGTAACTTCCTCCTCCTGTCCCTGGCAGCAAAAGGAAAAAAAAACACTGCCCGTTCCTTGTGTAACTTCCTCCTCCTGTCCCTGGCAACAAAAGGAAAATTCGAAACAGGGCAGGGCAGGGGCAGGGTAAGGACAGGGCAGGGTAGGGCATGGCATCCAGGGCAGTAAAAATAAAGAGTAAAAAATAAGAAAAAATAAAAAACAGTGGCCGAAGGTTACATGCACCCACGGGGGACTTCACAGTGGCCTTCGGCCATGGGCACCCATTAGTCCTAATGAAAAGCATTTTTGGTTCATTGTGTTCCCAATGGTTGTTTCTTTAACCAAAAGGCTCCCATATTTAATGGTATATATTTATTTTTGTAGCATTGTGATGCCAAAAAGGGGACTATGGAAGAACAAGTAGGTCAAGACAAATTTTTTTCATATGCTAGAAAAGTCTTGGGATCAAAACTAGGTGCTCATTATGTTACAACAATAGTATTTTTGGCCATGGTGAAAAGTAGCTATAGCAACACTCATGGTTGTGCAACACTAGCATTGATATAAAGTATTGCAAAATTCATCACCAAAAATATTTCAAATGTGCAAACAAAGAATAAAATAATAAATTTCATCCACCATTTTCTATCCACCTAACTTCCCAATGGGTTGTCCTTGTGCCCCAACCTCACTTGACCAATTTTATAAAAAGTAAACATTATCTAAGAAAAAAATGGGGCAATTTTACCAGACAAATTAAAGTTAGGCATCATTATGGTTGTTTTTCAACTTCATTAATATTAATGAATTGACCCTCTTGCAATTGTGTAGGCATCATTAATTGTTTTTCAATTTCCTTGATGGAGCTAGGGTGGTAAGCATTCCCATGCATATTTTGACATAATTGACAACAATATTCCAACAAACTCTTGAAATTGGAGCCAATTGACATAAATTTGGTCACACCTTCCCCAAACCCATATTGTGGCATTTAACCCATTTTTTTCAAAAGAAAAGGTATTTATGACACAACATTTCATTTTCAAAAAATTATGTCACCTTTTGATAAGATTTTCACCAAAAAATGACTAACAAACAATTAATTCAAATGTGTTTCCTTGAGGTTTGCTATGCATTATCACATTGATGCCTACAACTATCAATGTCATCACACACATATATCATATGACATAAAGCTTTCATAAACGGAACATCACATTTAAACCAAAAAAAAACACTCACTTACAATACACTAATAATCCAAGCCTAAAACAAACAAACAAAATAGTAAGCAAACAAAAAAGTTTCGTCAAACGAAACACATGAAAAAAAAAGCATAATATATAACTTGTGTGTGTTGGTCTCAAATCATGAAAAATGATTTGAGACAAGTATTAATTAAGATTATATCCCACACATCAAGTATTTTGAATCTCATTCATACTCAAATTAATTTCAAAATAAAAACATAATTAATTATTGTAACCCAATTTAACTAATCAACTAAGACCTGACTAGGTAGCTAAACTAAAACACATGACAAGCTCCTTGAAAGCTTTTTTGTGCATTCCAAAAGGGTTCCCTAATTTTAGCACTAAGGAGTAGTTTGCCCAAGGCAAATTTTGGCAAGTGCAAACCAAGTTGTTTAAAAATTGATGAAGAAGTTTCACCAAAAAGTGTAATACAATTTTTTTTTTTTTGAAAATTATATGATTTTGGAGGTTTTGAGTCATTAGTTAGAAAAAGGAAACATAATAATAAAAATTACTATATTTCTATACTTGGTTTTTAGTTGAAATTTAAGCGATTTTTGTAATTGAAAATTCAACTAAAGATAAGATTTTAATGATATGCTCCAGAAGGTAGTCAAGAACATACAAGTATTCTTGTTTTTTAAAATTTTCTACTTTCATATTTAGAGTATGTAGCCAAATTTGGCTAAATTGTTTTCTAGATGATCGCCACTTTGACTACAACACAAAATCCTTAAACGAAACCCTGGGCACACCACAGTAGCATAAATAATACAAGTAGGGCTTTTGAGGACACAGACTCTTGGTGGTACTAAAGTTAAAGTAATCCTTAGTTTGGGCCTGACTCTGATCCTTAGTTTTGATCCCCGGAGGTGTAACCGGAGGGTATCAATAAGTATCCAGCTTCGTTCTCTGGCGGGCAGAAAACAAACCCTAAAATTGCTGCTGTGCTCTTGTCGTTGCGTTGCTTGTGTTGACAGACACACAAGGCCCGGAAGGATGAAGAGGATTGACTGAGTGCAGGAGAATTGCGGGTAGGAGGAACGGTGGAGCTGAACTTAGGATGGAGTGCGCTTGCTGCTGTGGTGGTTTTGGTTAAGGACGCAGGAGGAGGAGGAGAAGGAGGAGGAGGACGAGGTGTAGGAGGGAGGGAGGATTTAGGGTTAGAAGAGAAGAGATGGAGACGGATTTAAGAGTAGAAGGCGGGAGCATGATCCGAGTGGCAGTCCTGGCAGTCGGGGAGATGCCAGCAGCTCAGCTGCGGGATTATGTGTCCATGCTTGTGCAGCACACGCGAATCTCGCTTGCCAGTGTGAACCCTTACTACACGGAGCACCAGAAGAGCCCCTTCGCGCTGCAGCCGTGGGAGAGCGGGAGCTTGCTGCTGAAATTCTTGGTGGGCGGTGCTGCCAAAAGCCCTTGGGAGGATTTCCAAGCGCAGAGGAAGATACTGGGTGTCATCGGTCTGTGTCATTGTCCACTCTCGCCTGATCTGGGGAGTGCGTATGAGCAGTTCCTGTCGATGTGCCGAGCGTACCCATCTGCCCAGGTGACCAGGTGCTTCGCTTTCCATCCAACCCAGGCTCAAATGAGGCAGGATGACGAGAAGAAGAAAGAATTTCTGGTAATGTTCCCATCCACAGACCGTCAGAATCTGGAGTTCCACATGCAAACCTTGATGCGGGATTTTGCTGCATCGTTGCTTATGGCATTTGAGAGCTGGGTGCTGCATCTCAAGCCTGCGGGTCTCACCACTCCCCTGGATTCTCAAACCTCTCTCAACTCTGACGAGGTCAATAAGAAGAGGAAGCTGGGACGAGTGCAAAAGACGATTGGCGACTATTGTCTTCTTGCATGCTCACCTTCCGATGCAAATGCTCACTATGCCACTGCCATTGAATTGGCTCGCCTTACAGCTGATCTCCTATGGCATGCAGGAGCCATTGAAGGCCATGTGTGTGCTCTTGTGCTGGAACGTTCGGGGATGAAGGATGAGCTGCTGGAGCAGGAGGTTCAGTTCCTGTACATGGAGGCAATCCAGCTTTACCGCAGGGCAACGGCATTGTCTTTTGAATTGGAGTCAACTTTGAAGCTAGCTCGATTTTTGTGCAGCAGAAAGGAGTTGGCCAGAGATGTTGTGGATTTGGTGGTGGGTGCTGTTGAGGGCTCCAAGACTTTGATGGATGCTAATGACCGGCTGGTGGTGAATGTAGAAGCAGCTGGAATCTTTGGTGCTCTTGGGTATGAACGCAAGGCAGCTTTCTATGCACGCCAAGTTGCTCTGCTGTACAAGCAACAAAACAGTCATTGGGCAGCTGTGAGCTCTTTGCAAGTCATGTCTGTCTGTGCCCACTATTACAGATGTGAAATGAAGTCCAGCAACTCTCTTGTTGATGGCCAAGATAAGCAAGGAGGTGAATGGAGCACGCTGCAAATGGATGTACTCATGGACATGCTTGCAGCTGCAGTGCGGGCAGGTGATGCAATGGCAGCGTGGAGCGCAGCTGCTCAGCTGCTAAGACACCACTATCCCCTCATCACTCCACATTCTCAACTGGGTCTTGCCAATGCCCTCTCCATGGCTGCCCATCGCCTGCCTTCAGGCACTCGCTCCTCCTATGCTGTACTCCCCTTTGTAAGATTGCATTCCTACCCACCAATGCCAGCAGAAAGAGAGATTGTGAAACGCACAACTGACAAGGAGTGGTGGATGGGGCCTGCTTCCAGTGGACCTTTCATATACACACCCTTCATTGCAAAAGGAGACTCCAATGAAAAACTGCCAGTGATCTGGGTGGTAGGTGAGCCAGTGGAGGTGTTAGTAGAGTTGGCTAACCCTTGTGCATTTGAGGTGTTTGTTGAAAGCATTTCTTTGTCTGTGGAGTATGGACACTTTGATGCTTTCACTGTGTCTGTAACTTTGCCTCCAAGTGCTGGCCAACTGTTGTCATTATCAGGAATGCCCCTTTCAGTGGGCACATTGATGATCCGGGGCTGCATTGTCAAATGCTTTGGGATGATAACAGAACATTTGTTTGAAGATGTAGTTGAAGGTAAAATGGTCAAGGGGACTGTCTTAGTGGATCCTTTCAAAAGTTGGCATCGAGTGCACCATGCAGCTTTGTCCAACAAGGTAGAAGTTGTTCAACCATTGCCACTTTTGGTGGCACGAGTGGTGGGGGGTGAAGGAGCTGCTGTTCTGTACGAGGGTGAGATTCGTGAAGTGCAAATCAGCCTTTCTAATGCTGGTGTAGTTCCAGTTGTGGAGGCTCACTTGGCCTTAACTGGCAAACAGCAGCAGAACGTTGTCTCAATTGGGCACAGTATCTTAGAGGATGCTCTACCGCTATTACCAGGTGCCACTATAGTTGTGCCAGTGGTGCTGAAGGCAGGCTCCCCAACTCCAGAGCCAGATTTACGTGTGAATACAGTTAAGCCTTCCAATGATGTAGCAAGTCCAATGCTGGTCATTCACTATGCTGGACCATTGTCACAGGAGGGAGAGGAGGTATCACCAGGTAGACGCGTTGCTTTGCCTCTGCAGCTACATGTGCAGAGAGGTTTGTGTCTGGTGCAGGCCAGGTTGCTGTCCATGGAAGTGGCGGCTAATATTAGCAGTGCGATTGTGGAGCCCATTTGCAGCAAGGATGCAGCAGCAGAAAATGGGGAAAGCTTAGTGAAAATGGACCCATACAGAGGGAGTTGGGGTCTCCGACTGTTGGAGCTGGAACTCTGGAACACAACAGATGTACTTTTTGAAATTACAGTGAGCAGAAAAGATGGTAGTGAAAGTGAGAAGTTGGCAGAGGATGGAGAGTGCTTGTACCCAAGAACCAGAATTGAACGTGATTACTCTGCCTGTGTGCTCATACAATTGGAGAGGTTTAAGCTAGCAGGCCTGGATAAAGCCTCCCTTGCACGGGCTTCAGTCCGGAAAGATGCCTTAAGTAAACAATATGCCATGTCCAAGGATGTTGCAGACCGAGAAGCAAAAGCAGAACTGAACTCTGCCATAGAGGAGCTCAGTTCAAGAATATGTGTTAAATGGCACTCTGGTCGGAACAGTGCAGGAGTTCTGCCAATAAAGGATGCTCTAAGAGAAGCCTTGCAGGCATCTGCTCTAAAAATACTATTGCCTGATCCTCTGACATTTGGTTTCCGGCTTGTCAAGACCTCTGCAACACAGAACAGTACCTGTGAGGACACATCTCCTGAGAGCTACCCGAATTCACATAGGGTTGGCCTTTCAAAGGTTGAAGCAGAGGAGGACAGTGCTGTTACAAAAAGTAAAGGCGGTGGTGGCATTGCTGTGAGGGAATTGGCTCTCATTGAAATGCTTGTTCGAAATAACACAAGTGAGGCAATGAAAATGACGCTGAGTGTCACATGCCGAGATGTAGCTGGCACAAGCTGCTTGGGTGCTATTGGCAGCAAGCCAACTGTGCTTTGGGCTGGTGAGTTCCGTTACTTATTTTACACCAGCATTAAGAATTACCTCAGATCTCTACAACAGGGGTGAAGGTTTGGATCTAAAGGGACATCTATGGAACCTCAGGGCATGTTTTGACATGGGGGGGTGTGCGTGTATTTTGCAGGAACTTTAGATGGAATGGAGGTGGAGGTGGGTGCAGTTGGAGAAGTGGTGCACCGCTTTGCTCTTTGCTTCTTAGTGCCTGGCCAATACACATTACTGGGTGCAGCAGTCATTCAGTCCCAGACTTCTCATGACTCATTGTGCTACAATGGGCCTCCCTTTGCGGTACTTGTTGCTGGTGCCTCTTGATTCATCCAGGCCAGAGCATAAATCACCAATTGAGACATGGTAGTAATTTGCACAGCAGGCTGTAAATGTGATAGTGAGTGCCTGTTTGTGCACTGAAATCATTTTGTTAACACATTTGGGTTGCCTGTAATCCTCTCAAGACTGCACAGTCCAAGTGCACCATTTGATTACCCACAAGCTATAACCAATTGCTATGTCTATATTGAACACTGGCAAGCTGTGGCTATGCCCAGAATCTTCTTGGCTCAGCTCACTTGGTGTTGCAGATATCAGTGGTCCTGTGGTACATTATCAACAAGCGACAGAGAGATGTGCAAGAGTAGTAGTACAAATGACTTCCAAACGCCAAATTTCCACCTTAGTGGCCAGGGAATGGAATTTTTAGAAACCACTATTTTTACTCTCTGGCAATTCACCTTCACAGAATAATGGAATCCTACAGGCATGAACTGTGTGCTCTGTGACTTGTAGCTTCACAGGGCTCAAAACTGGCATTGGCCAAACTTTGCCTTTGAATGATATTTTTTTCTGAATTTGTTTAGATTTTAGGAAGAAACAGATTTTAACATTTCAAGTAGCCTACAAATCCTGGGTCTTTATAGTTGTGAGAAAACCTTTTTTGAAGTCCAGAATTTGTTTGTGCCAGGGTACAATTGTTCATGAGTCTCTAGCCTTGAGCATGTTGACAACATTGTCACTTGTCAATTTTTTTGGCATTTTGTATGTATTTTTAGGTTGCACATTTAATTTAATTTAATTAATTAATTAATTTCTGCTGGACATTTTAAATCAAATTTCAATTTCTCTTTTCCAGTTGCACTTTTTGCTAAATCTTCTATTTTGGTCAATTGTATATGAAATTTTTTGGCTGCATGCTTAAAATTCATTTCTAATTTAATTTTTTTGTTTGATAACTTGTTTCTATTTAGATTTGGGTCACAGATGTAAGATTTAATTTTAATTCCATTTGTTCCAGTTATATACCTATCATAGTTTTTTGGTGTCATATTAAAAAGTTCAATTTTTGGGTCATGTGTATTTATTTAGGTTTTGGTCACACATTTGAAATGTATTGGAAATTTTCAGTTGTTTTTTTTATCACACATTTTAATTTTTCCTAATTTGTTTTTCTTTCAGTGACTCTTATGTAGTTTTTGGATGGGTGGTTAAAAGCCCTTTGTAATTTTTCTTTTTCTTTTTCACACTTTATTGCCATTTCTTTCTTAACTACCTATGGAACTTTACACCACAAAATGTATCCCCTAGGTTACATTCAGCCTCCTAGTGAGTCACTAGGGCAAGGCCCTACTCTGAGTAAGCCCCTCAAAAAAGGGACCCATTATAAGAATTTAGGTCCTACACAAGTTTGATTTGCAGCTTGCCTAGCCCTCATTCTTAGAATGACATCGTTCTCAATCCTTACCCTACACCTATCTACCTAAGCCTAAACTCTTTAGGGTCTATAGATGTTGAAGAAGATTTCCACAAGGTCCTTGTGCAAGGGCTGCAACAATGTTAGGGTTTAGAGAATCTGGGTAAGACCCTCAAAGAAGGGATCTATTCTAGGAATTTGAGTCCCACATATGCCTGGCTCACACCTTGCACTAGGCCCTTGCTCCCAAAACAGCCCTGTTCTTAGTCCTTATCCTACACCTACTACAAGCCACCGACATCAGAGCCTAGAGACATCAAATAAGACCTCCACAAGGTCCTTGCACAAGGGTTGTGATGGCTTTAGGCTTTAGAGAGCCCAAGTAAGCCCCTTGAAGAAAGGGTCTATTTTGGGAATTTGGGTTCCACTCATGGTTGACTCGCACCTTGCATTGGGCCCTCATTCCTAGAACGACCTTATTTTCAGTCCTTACCCTACACCTACGTACTTACACCACCAAACACTCTTCAAAGCCTAGAGACGTGAAAGAAGACCTCCACAGGTTGGTCCTTGCACAAGGGCCGTGACAGTGTCAGGGTTTAGAGAGCCTGGGTAAGCCCCTCGAAGAAGGGGTCTGTTCTGGGAATT
>Ga0116230_10000537_pt1 | contig 33695 bp, 28 predicted proteins | sample S1TSphfallax_3_FD_88678 | JGI IMG/M metagenome (GOLD analysis project Ga0116230, IMG submission 88678) | Host-associated microbial communities from peat moss isolated from Minnesota, USA - S1T2_Fd - Sphagnum fallax MG | ecosystem: Host-associated > Plants > Peat moss > Unclassified | place... | reverse complement strand
GCCGGAATCAGTTGCGGCGGCGGCAAATCGCGCCCCTCGAAGAACATGTCGAAGAAAACTTCAACCGATTCCAGCAAGGTCTCGGCTTCCTTGTTGCCGTCCACCAAAACAAAAATGGGCTTTTCCGTGGCCTGGTAAAGGAGCGTCAAATAGAGCGCTTTGGCCGTGGCGACAAGGCCCGAAACGGCGAACGGGCCGCGCTCCCCGCGCGTCAAGAGCTGAAGCAGTTGCTGAAAGCTGGACTGGCGAGCCGCTGACTGCAGAAGTTCATGTGTGGCCGGATGAGTCAATGGCGATTCCTGATGCCATTTTAGATGCGAGTGCCGGGAAAGTTATTCTGAAAGCGCTTCATGCAATTCAGCAACATCTTGGTGCGAGCGACCAACTGGGTGGGTGACGCCGTCATGTCGGTGCCCGCGCTGCAGCAGCTGCGCGCGCATTTTCCGGATGCAAAGATCAGCATTCTGGCGCGGCCCTGGGTGGCGGCTTTGTATGCGCGCGAAGCCTTTTGCGATGAGCTGATTCCTTATTCGCCGCGCACGGCGGTGGAAAAATACTCGGCCGCGCGCAGCCTGCGCAGAGGAAATTTCGATTGCGCGCTGCTGCTGCAGAATGCTTTTGAAGCGGGCGCCGTTGCCTGGCTTGCGCGCATTCCGGTTCGGATTGGTTACGACCGCGATGCGCGCAAACTCCTGCTGACTCATGCCATTGCTGTTCCCAAGGAAGGCGAGATTCCGAAGCATCAGCGGTTTTATTATCTGGAATTGCTGAAGCGCGCGGGCCTGATTCCAGGCTACGATGATGCGCCGATCCGATTGACCGGCGTGCAAGACGCCGTGCGCGCTGGGCGGGAGCATCTGAAGAAAATGACCAACGCGGAGAGCGCCATCGGAGTCAGTCCCGGCGCGGCTTATGGCGGCGCAAAACGCTGGCTGCCGGAACGCTTTGCCGAAGCCGCCATTGCAATCGCACGTGATGCCAAATGCGCCGTGGTGATTCTTGGTTCGACGCCCGAGTTTGAGATTTGTGAAGAGGTCCGGGCCTGGGTGAGTGCATCTGGTGTGGAAGCAGTGAACCTGGCGGGAAAAACCAAGCTGGATGCCTTTATTGAAATTGCCGCCGCTTGCCGCTTGATTCTCACCAACGATTCAGGCGCAATGCATATCGGCTCGGCATTGGGCGTTCCGACGGTGACGGTATTTGGCGCGACCGACGATGCGGCTACGGGGCCCACCGGGCCGCTGGCGCGCATTGTGCGCGAACCGGTTGATTGCAGTCCTTGCTTATTGCGCGAATGCCCGATAGATCATCGCTGCATGACGCGTGTTTCGGCAGCGCGCGTGGCGCGCAGCGCGCTGGAAGTGTTGCATGGCGGATAGCATCTTGATTGTTCGCCTGGGCGCGATGGGCGATATCATTCACGCGCTTCCGGCGGCGGCTAGCGTGAAGCTCAGTTTCCCTGAACGAAAACTGTTTTGGCTGGCCGCGCGAAAATGGCTGCCTTTGTTTGAGGGCAATCCGTATATCGATTCCGTCATTCCATTTGAGCGCAAGAGCGTGGCGGATCTTTCGGCCACCTGGAAACGCCTGCGCGCCATTCATCCCGGCCTCGCCATTGATTTTCAGGGCTTGACGCAATCGGCCATTGCGGGCCGCGTGGCTGGCCCCGATGAATTGGTTGGCTTGGACAAAAGCTTAGCGCGCGAACGCGCCGCCGCTTTTTTCTACACCAAAACGGTGAAGGCAATGGGACCGCATCGCGTGGAACGGTGCCTGCAATTGGCCGCCGCCGCAGGCGCAACCAAGCAAACGGAAGAAGCCTGGCTCCCGGAAGGCCGCGCCGAAGGCCCGCTTCCTGATTCGCCCTTTGTGCTGGCCAATCCCTTCGCAGGCTGGATGAGCAAGCAATGGCCCATCAACTACTATGAAAGGCTTGCGCAACTGCTGGAGAAGGACGGACTGACGCTGGTGCTGAACGTGCCCGAATTGCGCGCGGCGGAAATCAAGAATTTGCACGTTCATTCCTCATCCATTTCGGGACTGATTCACGCCACGCGGCAAGCCGCCGCAGTTGTGGGTGTGGATAGCGGCCCGCTGCATATTGCCGCGGCTTTAAAGAAACCTGGAGTCGCCATTTACGGCCCCACCGATCCCGCGCAAACCGGGCCGTTCGGCAACACCATGACCGTGCTGCGCGCCGGCACAAGCACCACTTACAAACGCGAACACGAAATTCACCCCAGCATGAAAGCCATCCATCCAGAACAGGTAGCAGAAGCCTTACGTGCCTCAATATTTATTTCCTAAACCCTACGCCGATTTTGTCCAGCGCTTGCGCGTGCCCTGCGGCTTTCTGCTGCTCATCACCTTCGCGGTTTTTTCCCAGCCGTCGCGCTTGTCTTTATTCATTGGCATTCCAATTTCGGTTTGCGGTTTGCTGCTGCGCGGCTGGGCGGCGGGACACCTGGCCAAGAACAAAGACCTGGCCGTTTCCGGCCCTTACGCTTATCTCAGAAATCCGCTTTATGCCGGAACGCTGCTGACTGCTTCGGGCCTTGTGGTGGCGGCCAGTTCCTGGTGGCTGGTTCCTATTTTCGCGGGTGTTTTTTTGATGGTCTATTTGCCGGCCATTGAGCTGGAAGAGCAGCACCTGCGCAGCCTCTTTCCTGGCTACGCGAATTACGCGGAAAAAGTGAATCGCTTCCTGCCTTTTCGCAAGTGGCCGCAGCCGGGCGAGCGCTTTCAGATGTCGCTGTACCGGAAGAATGAGGAGCACAAAGCCGCGCTTGGATTTTTGGCGGCGCTGGCCTGGCTAATTTGGAAATTGTGATACTCTTTCGGCCATGAGAATAGGATGTTTCACTCCACTGCTGTCGCAGTTTCCTCTTGAAAAAGTTCTGGAAAAGCTGAAGACGCTCAACATCAACACGGTTGAATTAGGCACCGGCAATTACCCCGGAGATCCGCATTGCAGCCTGACCATGCTGAAGAACAAGACAGCGCTGAACACATTTAAGAAGACGCTGGAAGACCATGGGTTCAGCATCAGCGCGCTGAGCTGCCACGGCAATCCGCTGCACCCGGACCCTTTGGTTGCGAAGGCGTTTGCCGACACCAGCCGCAAGACCATTGAACTGGCTGAGAAGCTGGGCGTCACCACCGTCATCGATTTTTCCGGCTGCCCCGGCGACAGCGACAAAGCGAAATATCCAAACTGGGTGACATGCCCCTGGCCCACTGAATACCTGGATATTCTCGACTGGCAGTGGGAAAAGAAAGTAACTCCGTACTGGATCAAGCACGGCAAGTTTGCGGCTGACCATGGCGTGAAAGTGGCTATCGAAATGCATCCCGGCTTTGTGGTTTACAGCCCGGAGACCATGCTGAAGCTGCGCGAAATTGCCGGACCGTCGATTGGCTGCAATTACGACCCCAGCCACATGTTCTGGCAAAGCATCGATCCCATCAAAGCCATTCGCGTGCTGGGCGACGCCATCTTCCACGTTCACGCCAAGGACACGCAGATCTACGAATCGAATCTGCCGAAGACCGGCGTTCTGGACACCAAGAAATACACCGACGAAAAGAACCGCGCCTGGATTTTCCGCGCCTGCGGCTATGGCCATTCCTATGTCTGGTGGAAGGAATTTGTTTCCACCCTGCGCATGTTCGGTTACGACAGCGTGCTTTCCATTGAGCATGAAGACACCCTAATGTCCCCCGACGAAGGGCTGACTAAGGCGGCGGAATTCCTGAATTCACTGGTGATTCGCGAGCAGCCTGCCGCGCCTTGGTGGGTTTAAGCAGGGTGTAAGCAGGCTGTAACACGAACTGGTTGCGCGGGCAGAGCCGGATGAGAAAAAATCCGGCTCTTTCTTTGCCTGTTTAGTTGCGTTCAAACGCTAAAATAGAAGTCGCTTCCAGCGATGTTAGTAACTGGAGCCACTAAGGAGTTTCATGGCAGGAAAAAAAATCGGAATCTTGACGGGCGGCGGCGACGTTCCCGGACTGAATGCCGTTATTAAGAACGTGGTTTATCGCGCCACATCGGATGGGCATGAAGTGATTGGCATTCGTCTCGGCTGGAAGGGCTTGACGGATTTAAATTTCGACGATCCGGAAAGCGTGACCCGCTACGTTTTGCCGCTGACTCGCGAGAACACGCGCCGGATTGACCGCACGGGCGGAACTTTCTTGCACACCAGCCGGACCAATCCTTCGAAGATGAAGAAGGTTCCGGATTTTCTGAACGTTTCCGATTTTAAGTCCGGCCAGACCACCAAGGGCGGCGTCACCAGCACCACCTATGACATGACGCCGCGGGTGCTTTCGAACCTGGGCAAGCTGGAAATTGATTCGCTGGTGGCTATTGGCGGCGACGACACGCTGAGCTACGCGGCCGTGCTGGATTCAAATGGCTTCCCGGTCATCAGCATTCCGAAAACCATGGACAACGATGTGCGGAACACCGAATACTGCATCGGCTTTTCCACCGCTGTCACCCGCGCCACGGACGCCATCCAGCGCCAGCGCACCACAGTCGGCTCGCATGAACGCGTGGGCATTTTTCGCGTCTTTGGCCGCGACGCCGGTTACACCGCGCTGTACACCGCCTATGTGGCTTCGCTGCGCTGCGGCATTCCCGAATACGAGTTTGACCTGGACCGCATGATCAGCATGATCATGACCGACAAAAAAGGCAACCCCAGCAATTACAGCCTGCTGGTTCTTTCCGAAGGCGCGAAATGGAAAGGCTATGAGGTGAAAGAATACGGCGAACCAGACGCCTTTGGCCATCGCAAAAAATTCAGCGTGGCCGAAGCCTTCAGCGACGAATTGATTCAAAGCGCGAAAGTGGAAACCGTGGTCAGCGACCTGACTTACGACCTGCGCAGCGGCGCGCCAGACTTTCTGGACACGCTGGTGGCGACAACGTTCGGAACCATGGCCTACGACGCCATTGTCAAAGGCAAGCATGGCTTGATGGCGGCCATTGCCGGCGGCAAGTTCGCCATGGTGCCGATTCCCGACCCCAAACTGGGCCCGCGCAAAGTGGAAATTGAAACCATGTTCAACGTGGACCGTTACCGCCCCTCTTACACCAGCAAAGAAGGCCTGCCCGTCTTCCTGACTCACCTTTAAATGGCACAGTCAAAAGCGCGCGCAGAGCTTCCGTTTTCCGAGGTGGTGGAAGCCCAGGGCCACCTCATCGATTCGCATATTATGGAGCAGATTTTCGATACGGTCGTCGAGTACGGCGGCCGTTTCGAAGTGGAGCATTTTTCCATTGGCCGCACCAACAGCGAGCCATCGAAGCTGCGCCTGAAAGTGGAAGCACCCACCCAGGCGGATCTGGAAAAGATGATGACCCAGTTGATTGGTCTGGGCTGCGCTCCGGTGGATTCGGGCGACGCTGAACTGGGTATCGCTGAACGCGACAAGTGCGCGCCGGAAGATTTTTATTCCACCACGAACCAGGTGACGCAGGTTCGTTACAAAGGCCAATGGCTGGAAGCGGCGAACCAGCGCATGGACGCCATGATTGTCATTGGCGCGGAGGGCGCGGCCTGCCGCCGTTTGCGCGATATCAAGGCGGGCGACAAAGTGGTGGTGGGCATGAAAGGCATCCGCGTGGTGCCCGAAGCCAAGGAGCGCGACCGCCAGGCGTTCGCGTTCATGAGCAACGAAATTTCGTCTGAGCGCCAGGTGGAAACCTCCGTTGGCCAAACCGCCGCCATCATGGAAGCCACGCGCAAGGAAGGCAAAAAGATTGTCGCGGTGGCCGGTCCGGTGGTGGTGCATACCGGGGGCGGGGCAGCGCTGTCGCGGCTGATACGAGAAGGCTGGATTGACGCGCTTCTGGGCGGCAATGCCATTGCCGTGCATGATATTGAATCGGCTCTGCTGGGCACGTCGCTGGGCGTGCGCAATTCCGACGGGCGGCTGGAGCATCATGGCCACCGCAACCATATGCGCGCCATTAACGCCATCAATCACGCGGGCGGCATTCGCCAGGCGGTGGAATTGGGCCGCCTGAAAAGCGGTGTCATGTATGAATGCGTGAAGGCGAATATTCCCTTTGTGCTGGCCGGAAGCCTGCGCGACGATGGCCCGCTGCCCGATGTCATCACCGACATGAATGAAGCGCAGGACGCCTATGCGGCGCAGTTGAAAGACGCGGGCGTGGTGCTGTGTTTAAGTTCCATGCTGCATTCCATTGCGGCGGGAAACATGCTTCCAGCCTGGGTGAAGGTGGTTTGCGTGGATATTAATCCGGCCGTGCCCACGAAAGTCAGCGACCGGGGAACGGGGCATGCGGTGGGCGTGGTGACGGACGTAGGATTGTTCCTGGACTTGCTGTCGAAGAAATTGCCAAGCAAATGAAGAAAGACTATACCGACGAACATGCGGAAGCGGGCGTGAAGGCCGAGCTTCCGGAGATTGAAACCTGGCCGAATCAATATGGCCAGTATGAAATTGAGATTGAGATGCCGGAGTTCACGTCCGTCTGCCCCAAGACCGGGCTGCCGGATTCTGGAACCATCACGCTGCAGTACACGCCTAACAAAAAGTGCCTGGAACTGAAGTCGCTGAAAATGTACACGCTGGCTTACCGCAATCTGGGCATTTTTCAGGAAAATATCGTGAACCGCTTTCTGGCTGATGTTGTGAAGGCCGCGGACCCGATGGATGCCGTCGTCCACGGAGATTTTGCCGCGCGCGGCGGCATCACCACGCGCGTGACTGCCGCTTACAAGCGCAAGAAAAAATAACATTATGGGATTTCGTGCCGCCTTATTGCTTCTGTTGTGCGGATTGTCAATCCGCGCGGCGGACTTTCAGGATTATCAGGCGGCGCGCGCGGTCATCGGGCAATCGTCATTTTCGGCGCGCGACAAAGGCCTGACGCCGGCGGCACTTTCGCTTTCCAAGGGCATTTTGTATGTGGCCGACAGCTCCGGCCGTCTTTATGGCTACGATTTGTCGCGGATTGGTTCGTCGCAAACTCCGGGCTGTCCGGTTTGCGTGGCCGCGCCGCAATCTTCCGTCGCGCAAAGCGTCTTTCCAGGCGTGGCTGCGTTTGCGGTGAATGGGCATAACATCGCCGTGGCTGATGCCAAATCTCATCAGGTGCTGGTTTGGCGTGATAACACGCCTCTGACCTTGGGCGGCTTCGTCAATCCCGTGTCGGTGGCCTTGGATGGCCAGCGATTGTTTGTGGGCGATGCCGGAGCGCACCATGTCTTTATCTGGAACCAGGTTCCGGTGAGTTCCGGGCAAGCTCCTGACATTACGCTGGGCGTGGCCGATTTTGATTCACCAGCCGCTGACAACATTCAAATCCCATCCGCGCTGGCTTCCGACGGCGCGAATCTGTATGTTGCCGATTCGGCCGCGCATCGCGTTCTGGTGTTCTCGGCCGCCGACACAAGCGCGCCGCACATTGTGAACGCAGCTACGCTGAGTGAGGGCGATTTGGCCCCTGGAACTTTGGTGTCCATTGGCTATTCGGGAAGCGCGGCGGTGTTGCTGAATGGCTCCGCCCTGCGCGTCACCGACACAAGCGGAGATCAGTTGCAGGTGCAAATTCCCTATGACCTGGGCGGTGCTTCGTCCGCCAGTCTCTGGCTGCAAAGCGAATCGGCGGATGGCTCGCTTTCGCAATCGCGCCCGGTGGCGCTGCATTTCACAGCCGCCTCGCCGGGCATTTTCGCCTTTGGGCTGAAAGAGCCGCGCACTGGCTTGGTTTTGCATGCGCCGGAAGGAGTTCCGCTCAGTCCGGAAAATCCCGCGCGGCCTTCTGAATTGCTCAGCGTTTGGGCCACTGGTCTGGGCGCGGTTTCTTCCGAAGCCAATGCCGACGGGTCCTTTGACGTGCTGACGCCGGTTCGCGCATTGGTCAACGGCATCCCGGTGGATGTGGTTTCTGCCACGCTTCCGGCCGAGGCCACTGGCGTTTATGAAGTGCGGCTGCGGCTGCCGGACCAGTTGGCGGAAAGCGTCAGCCTTATACTCATTCAGAACGACAGCAAAAGCAATGCCATCACTTTCCCCGTTGCACTAAACCGCTGATATGCATCAACTCCGCTGGCACGCGATCCTCAAGCAATGGGTTGTTTTCAACACCGACCGCCAGAACAGGCCGCAAATGCCGGCCAACTGGTGCCCTTTCGATCCCGGCTCCGGCAAAGTTCCCGACCAGTACGACGTTCATCTGTACGCCAACGATTTTCCGGGCTTCTCACCCGCGGCTGATCCGTTTGCGCCTCATGAACAGCTTGGCTTGTTCGATGCCACGGGGCCGCGCGGCGCATGCGACGTGGTGCTTTATTCACCGGAGCACACGCTGCCGCCGTCGAAGCTTTCGCTTGAGAATTGGCGCAAAGTGATTGATGTGTGGACCAGCCGCACGCAATTTCATAGCGAGAACCCGGATATCGCGATGGTCGCCGTTTTTGAAAATTGCGGCGAGGCCGTGGGCGTGACGATGCCCCATCCGCACGGCCAGATTTACGCCATGCCTTTTGTGTCGCCCATTGTGGAGAAAGAATTGGAAGCTGCACGCGATTACAAGGGCGGCTGCCTTTTCTGCGATCTTCTCGCCGGAGAACTGAAGCAGACACGCGTGATTTCTGAGAACAATCACTTTGCCGCATTTGTGCCCTACGCCGCGCGCTTTCCCGCCGAAGTGGCAATCTATTCGCGCCGCCATGTTCGCACGCTGCTGGAATTAACGGACGAAGAAAAAACCGCGCTGGCGGAAATTATCAGTGTGGTGCGAAAGAAGTACGACAATCTCTATGGGTTTTTGCTGCCGCTGATGATGGCCGTCAAGCAGGCGCCGCTGAAGCAGCCTGATGCCCCGTATCATTTTCATATTCAATTCCTGCCGCTTCAGCGCAGCGTCAATAAGCTGAAATACCTGGCAACGATTGAGACCGGATTCGGCTCTTTTCTGGCCGACACCGCGCCCGAAGAGATGGCCGAAGTGCTGCGCGGCTGCGAGCCGAAGAGCCTTTCGGAGCCGGCATAAACCACAGATAAATCAACTGTCAGGCCTACAGAAACGGCAGCTTTTGCCAGCAACCAGAAATAAGTTTTATAAGTACTGGACCTCATCCGCGTTTCCGCGGCTTTCTTTCCGGCTGGAACGCTGAATTAATTAGCGCCGCATGCATGAACTACAATCTAACTAACGTAAGACCCTACGATGAATCCTTTGACGGCTCGTCAGCCCGTCGCCATCGCGACAGATCGTTCAGAGATCAATCGCTACCTTGAAACGCTGCTGTGTGTCCACGGACAAGCGGCAGGCCAGTCCGTGTTTCAAGCCATGCGGTATGCGGTGCTTGGCTCAGCGCAGCGGATTCGCCCCGTTTTATCCCTGCGCATCGCCCGGTTGTTTGGAGCGCCCCAGCAAATAACCCTGGCCGCAGCCGGAGCGGTGGAACTGCTGCATTGCGCCTCGCTCATTATTGACGACCTTCCCTGCATGGACGATTCGCCTTTTCGCCGCAACCGCGCTTCCGTTCACATTGAGTTCGGGGAATCCACCGCCATCTTAGCGGCGTTCGCGCTGGTGGCGCTGGCCGCCCGTTCGGTTTTGGAAGCGGAGTGCCCGCGCGAAGACCGCGAACGCGTCATTGAATTCCAGTTAGCGTTGTTGCGCACCTTGGACTGCTGCGGACTGATTGCCGGCCAAGCCATGGATCTGGAAAGCGCGGCCGCCCACGGACCGCGCGCCGACGCCGGCATTTCCAATCTCAAGACCGTGCCCTTATTTACCCTGGCTGTGCAAGCCGGATCTCTGGTGGCCATCCATAATGACGATTCGCGCGCGCTGCTTTCCGGCTTTGGCCGAGAGTTCGGGCTGGCCTTCCAAATGAGTGACGACCTGCTAGACGGCGAAGAAGAAGACGCGCGCCCCTTTAATGAAAAGCTGAGCCTGCTGCGCGCCTTAATTGCGCATTTTGGGCCAGCCGCGCGCGACATTGAATCCCTGATTGATTACCTGAATGACCGAGTTTCCTCCCGCCAGCAAAGCTGCCAGTAAGACTGTTGCCGTAATCGGCAGCGGGTTTGGAGGCCTGGCTGCGGCCATCCGCCTGCAATCCCGCGGCTATGATGTTCATATTTTTGAGGCGCGCGATAAGCTGGGCGGGCGCGCTTATTTGTATGAACAAGACGGTTTTCGCTTCGACGGCGGACCCACCGTCATCACTGCCCCATTTCTTCTGGACGAACTGTTTGAGCTTTCCGGCCGCAAGCCTTCCGATTACATCAAGCTGGTTCCCGTTGAGCCCTTTTACCGCATTGAGTTTCACGATGGCCGCTTCTTTGAATACGGCAGCGATGAAGCGCAAACGGAAGCGCTGATTTCACAATTTGCTCCGGACGATTTGCAGGGCTACCGCAAAATGGTGCGCCATGCCAAAGCCATTTTCGAAAAAGGCTTTGTCGAACTGTCAGACCGCCCGTTTCTAAAATTCAGCGACATGCTCAAGATTGCGCCGGACCTGATTCGCCTGCAATCGTACAAAACGGTTTATCAGTTTGCGGCGGGTTATGTGAAAGACCCCATGCTGCGCCGCGTCTTCAGCTTTCACCCGCTGCTGGTGGGCGGCAATCCTTTTCAAACCACGTCCATTTATGCGCTGATTCATCATCTGGAGCGCCGCTGGGGCGTTCACTACGCCATCGGCGGCACTGGCGCAATTGTGGATGCGCTGGGACGCTTGTTCTGCGAATTGGGCGGACATATTCACTTGTCGACGCCCATTCAGAAGATCATCGTGGAAGAGAAAACCGCCAAAGGCGTTGTGACGGCGGCTGGCAAATTGCTGCGCGCCGATGCCGTGGTCAGCAATGCCGATGTGGCTAACACATACCTGAAAATGATTGCGCCGGAGCATCGCCGCAAATACACCGACTGCAAGCTGAAGCGCATGCGCTACAGCATGTCGCTGTTTGTCATTTATTTCGGGACAGACAAGCAATACCCCGGCATCAAGCACCACACCATTATTCTGGGCGACCGATACCGCGAACTGCTGAGCGATATTTTCACGAAGAAACTTTTGTCCGAAGATTTTTCGCTCTATCTGCATCGCCCCAGCGCCAGCGATGCGTCCATGGCGCCCGAAGGCTGCGATTGTTTCTACGTGCTGGCGCCTGTTCCCAACCAAAAAAGCGGGATCGATTGGAGCGTGCAAGCCAAGCCTTTTCGCGACAGCATCATGAAGTTTTTGGACGAACATTATCTTCCGGGCCTGCGCGAGCATGTTGTGAGCGAACGCCTGCTGACGCCGCTGGATTTCGAAACCACGCTGAACACGCATCTGGGCACCGGGTTTTCATTTGAGCCTATCTTTAGCCAGTCCGCCTGGTTCCGTCCGCATAATGAATCGGAAGACATCAAAAATTTGTTCTTCGCCGGCGCCGGCACGCATCCAGGCGCGGGCGTGCCCGGCGTGCTATCTTCAGCGAAGATTGCCGATCAACTGGTTGATCAGCGTCTGCGGAGTAATTAACCTTGTCTGTTATCTCAGTGAATGGCAATAAATTAGACGCGCTTTACAAGCGCGCGGCCATGGCCACTGCGGAAGGTTCAAAGAGTTTTTATTTCGCCACCCGATTCTTTCCGCCGCACTTGGCTTCCGCCGCTCATGCGGTTTATTGGTTCTGCCGCTACACGGACGATCTGGTGGACGAATGCGAAAACCAGAGTCAGGGCCAGCGCGATTTAGACGCCTGGCAAGCGGCCCTGCGCGCCTGCATCCAAAGCGGTCCCGCTGCCTGCCAGCATCCCGTTTTGCAGGTGTTTTTGGACACCGCGCGCCGCCATGAAATTCCGCTTGATTACGCGTTCGAGCTGATTGAAGGCATGCGCATGGACCTGAATCAAGCCCGCTATCAAACATTTGATGACCTGCGCGTTTTTTGCTACCGCGTGGCGTCCGTGGTGGGATTGATGATGTGCTGGGTGATTGGCTTCAAGAATCCAGAGGACCGTGAAGCTGCATTGCCGCACGCCATTGACCTGGGCATTGCCATGCAATTGACCAACATTCTGCGCGATATTGACGAAGATCTGGACCGCGGGCGCATCTATCTGCCGCTGGATGAAATGGATCGCTTCGGTTATTCCGTCGCGGACTTGCAGGCGCGCGAAAAGAACGATAATTTCACGGCTCTCATGAAATTTCAGGCGGCGCGCGCGCAGTCGTTTTATGACCGGGGCAACGCGGGCATCAACATGCTTCACCCCGACGGGCGCTTCGCGGTGGAGATTGCGTCCAATGTTTATCACGAAATTTTGGCGCGCCTGGAAGCCTCCTCGTTCGATGTGTTTGGCCATCGCACGGTGGTTCCCGGCAGCGTCAAATACTGGATTACTGCCCGCAGCCTGGCTGTTCCGCTGGCACGGCGATTCTGGAGAGGTTCTTGAGGCGCGAACCGATAGCCAGAACTATTCAGATCTCGTCCGCCGCCGGATTGCTTGGCCTCATCGTTCACTATTTGTCGTTCTATCTTGTTCATACTCCGCTTCTGACAGACCAGATCTCGGAATGGATGATGGCCCGAACGCCGTCGCGCTTTGCCGTCGTGATTTTGATCACGCTGGGCGCGTGGGCCAAGCCCTGGGCGGCCACTGGAGCGCTAGCCGCGTTGGGTTTTTGCCTGTTTCTCTGCCGCCTGCTCGGCTTTGCCCGGCCACTCGCCGTGATTGCCGCCGGCGTCGTTGTCGCTTGCTTTCTGGATTATTCCATCGGTTATCCATCCGTTGCCGGCGGCCTGCTGTTCTGGGCGCCAGCGATTGCTTTCATCGCTTTTGTTCCGGCCAAAATGCCGAAGCCGGATGCTCCTCCGGAACGCCGCAAATTTTTGGTGGAAGCCTTGATGTCCACCGGCGTGGTGGGCGTGGCCGCCGAGAGCTATCTGCGCGAATCCATGCTGGAAAAGCGCGCCGTCCAGCCGGTGGAGCTGTTTCCGTTTCAGCCCGCCCTGGGTGACCGCAACTTCGGCGTGGGCCTGGTGCGCAATGAAGTTTCCACCGTGCCGCAGTTCTACGGCATGAGCAAAAACACGGTGGACCCGCTGATTGACCTGAACACTTGGCGCTTGAAAATTACGCTGGACGGCAAGCCGCTGCGCTCGCTGCGTTTCGGCGAACTGCTCAGCCTCAGCCGCGAATATCGCTACATCACTTTGCGCTGCATCAGCAATACGCTGAAGTCTGATCTGATGGGCACTGCGCAATGGGCCGGCGTGCATCTTTCGCAGTTGATAGACCGCCGCACGCTGCCCGACAGCATCATCGAAGCCGCCTTTATCGGCGTCGAAGGCCACGACGACAGCCTGAAACTGGATTATGCTTTTGGCCCTGATTCCTTGCTGGCCATTGGCATGAACGGCAAAACGCTGAGCCGCACGCATGGCTTCCCCGTTCGGCTGCTGGCGCCCAGCTACTATGGCTGCCGCAACGTGAAATGGCTGGGCGAAATTCGCTTTGTCTCAAAGCCTTATTACGGCACCTGGCAGCGTTTGGGATACACAAAGGAACCGCTCATTCATATCTGTTCCCATATCGACCATTTTCGCCGCAACGGCCCCCTGCTTCAGTTCGGTGGCGTCTCGTTCGCGGGCACGCGCGGCATTCAGGCTGTGCGCGTGCGCGCCAACAAAGGCCCCTGGGCGCAAGCGACTTTGGAACGCCCTCTCTCGCCTTACACGTGGACGCGCTGGGTGGCGCAAATTCCAGCAGCGCCGGAATCCGTGATTGAGGCCAACGCCCAGGACAAGACCGGCGCATGGCAGGAACTGTCTCCGGAAAATCCGTTTCCCAATGGCCCGGCCGGACCCACCATCGTCATCGCGCACACATGATTGAATTCGTCTGCCTGGGCGTCAGCTTTGGGATTTTCTTCTTTCTGTGGAAGTCGCGCATTAATTATTTGCTGCTGGGGCGGCTTCCTGTTTCGGCGAAGCTGCCCGCGCCCGATGTAACGGTAATTATTCCCGCGCGCAACGAAGCGCATCAGATTGCGCAAGCCGTCGGCAGCTTCAAAGGACTTGCTGTGATTGTCGTCAACGACGGGTCGGCGGACGAAACGGCTGCCGTGGCCGAAGCCGCTGGCGCAACGGTGATGCCCGCGCCGCCGCTGAGCCTGGGAGCCTTGGGCAAACCGAATGCCTGCGCCGCCGGAGCCGCTGTTGCCAAAACAAAATGGCTGCTTTTTGTCGACGCCGACACGCAATTCCATCCGGCCTTTGCCGCCTCCGCCGTCCAGCACGCTGAAGAAAATAATTACGATCTGCTGACCGCTTTCCTGGAACAGAAGTGCGTCAGCATTTTCGAAAAAATGCTGCTGCCCTATGGCTTCGCGCTGTATTTCACGGGAGTCAGCGCGCGGGCGGTAAATAGCCGCGGCAACAAATCTGCGCTGGCCAATGGACAATGCCTGCTGTTTCGCCGTTCCGCTTATGAACGCATGGGCGGCCACGGCAAGGTGATCCGCAGCGTGATTGAAGACGTGGCCATCGCGCAACTAGCCAAGCAAAATAATCTGTCCGTGCGTGTGCTGCGCGCTGAACATCTGGGTTCCGTCCGCATGTACGAAAGTCTAGCCGCCATCTGGAAAGGTTTTCAGAAAAATTCGTTCCGCTTCCTGCAGGCCAATCCAGCGGGAGGCATGCAAGTGATTCTGGCGTCCATTCTGCTCACCAGTTGGCTTCCGGCGCTGGTGCTGGGCCTGTTGGACGCGAACATGGAACCTGCGCTGCCTGTGGTGCTGCTATTCTTCGCGCCCTTTTTAACGCTGCTGCCCTGGTACGCCGAATCACGCGCCAGCCGGGCGTGGCGCGTATTGTTAGCGCCATTCGGCATTTACTTCTTCCAACTCATCGCGCTGAATGGAATGTTTGTGACGCTGTTTCGCCGCACCACGGACTGGAAGGGCCGGCGTGTCTGAAGTCACCATCAAGGTTCCCTGGAAGCTGATCTTCGGATTGGGTCCGCATCTCTTAGACCGGACACCCACCTCGGTGGATACCTTTACTTCCGAGATCTGCCAAGGCATCGCGCCCGCGCCGGTCATTGAAGGCGTGGAAAACCTGCCCGACAACCCCACATTTGTCCTGGCCGCCAACCACTACCAGCGCAAAGGCCTATGGATTCTTTTTCCCGCAGCCATCATGACGCAAATTATTCGCCAGCGTTATGGCCCAGGCGACCCTCCAGTGCGCTGGATGGTCACAGCCAACTGGCCCCGCATCAAACTAGGTCCGCTCAGTTTTCCATCGCCCGGAGACATTCTTCTGCCGCGCGTGGCGGATGCGCTTGCCTGTTATCCGGTGTCGTTCGCGGGCTCGAACCAGGCTTTTACCGCTCGCAGCATTCGCAAGATTTTGCGCGATGCCCCGAAAGCCAACCGGCCCTTGGGAATCTTTCCAGAAGGCGTGGGAGGAAGCGCTGGCGTTTTCTCAAACCCAATTCCAGGAGTGGACCGCCTGCTGGCGCATTTGGCGAAAAACGGCATGCCGGTGGTGCCGGTTTGCATCAGCGAAGCGCAAGGCCGGCTCATCTTTCGAATCGGCCCGCTGATTCCAGCTTCAGCGCTTATAACAGCTCCGGATGCTGCCAAGCTTGTGTTGTCGGAGATTCAAGGTCTTCTGAGACCAAACGGCTTCTGACAACACCGCCAACGATCTCAAGCGGAGTTTGTTCGGGCCGGTAGGCGATTAGGTAGTTGGGATAGCGAGTTAGCGTCCAAACAGAATTTTTCGCTTGGAAAAGCCGCGCAGGGAGTGTCCCAATAAAGGAGAATCAGCAAGAAACTTATGCGCGACAAGTTCCGGGTCCAATTCCTCATCTTGAGCGTCCTGCTCCTGAAGAGCATGGCGAACCACTTCTTCGGCATTGGCATAAGCACTGGTGGAAAGGCGCTTATTGATTAGCGTTTCAAGATCAGGCGAGATTTCCAATTGCATAGCTTTATTATCCTACCCACCCTGTTAGTCACAAAATCCCCCCATTCCGCGTCTAACCGCCCGAATGCCCTACCGAAACATCGACAGCTACGGAGTCATCGGCGATCTCCACACCGCCGCCCTGGTCAGTTCAGACGGCTCCATTGACTGGTGCTGCCTCCCGCGCTTTGATTCGCCCAGCGTCTTCGCCGCCATCCTGGACGACAAAAAAGGCGGCTTCTTTCGCATCGCGCCCGCCAAAGAAGACCGCTGCAAGCAAATGTATCTGCCGGACACCAACGTCCTGGTCACGCGCTTCTTAAGCGAAGACGGCGTGGGCGAAGTGATTGACTTCATGCCGTGGCAAACCGGTCCCAGTTCCACGCAAGCCATTATCCGCATCGCACGCTGCATCCGCGGCTCGGTGGATTTTCAAATGGAATGCTTGCCCGCCTTCAACTACGCCCGCGACTCGCATGAAGTGGATGCCGATGGCTGCCGTCTCACCTTTCGCAATCCGGCGCAATCGCTCACGCTTAGCAGCACCATGGCGCTGACCGGAGTGCGCTGCAATTTCACGCTGAAGCAGAACGAAAAGCATAGCTTCGTTCTGGAGATGACTCCCGACGGCGAGTCGCAAACTCCCTCCGATGTCGACGCGTTCACCCAAAACTGCCTTCACCAGACGCTTGCCAACTGGCGCAAGTGGGCGGCCAAATGCACCTACAAAGGCCGCTGGCGCGAAATGGTTATGCGTTCCGCGCTGACTCTGAAGCTGCTGATCTACGAACCCACCGGCGCCATCGTCGCCGCGCCCACTTGCAGCCTTCCGGAAGCCATCGGAGGCGTGCGCAATTGGGACTATCGCTACACCTGGATTCGCGACTCGGCGTTCACCATATTCGCGCTGCTCAAGCTTGGCTATAAGCATGAGGCCTCGCGTTTTATCGAATGGCTGCAGCAGCGCGCCTCGGAAACGCAAGACACCGGCCCTCTGCAAGTTCTCTACCGCATTGATGGCTCCGCCGCCTTGACGGAAACCACTCTCGATCATCTGGAAGGGTATTGCGGTTCCTCGCCGGTGCGTCTGGGAAACGAGGCTCGCAACCAGTTACAGCTCGATATCTATGGCGAACTAATTGACGCCTTGTATCTCTACAACACTCACGGCGACCCGCTCACTTACGACCTCTGGAAATACATTCTGAAGCTCGTCTATTGGGTCTGCGACAACTGGGAACGCCCTGACAGCAGCATCTGGGAAGTGCGCAAGGCGGCCGAGCAATACACCTATTCGAAAGTGCAATGCTGGGTGGCGCTGGACCGCGCGCTGCGCATGGCTCTCAAGCGCAATCTGCCCATGGACATGTCTCGCGTCCGCCGTGTCAGCCAGGAAATCTATGAGCGAGTGATGAACGAGGGATGGAATGGCGAGAGCTTTGTCCAGGTGTTAGGCGGCAATGAACTGGACGCCACCAGCCTGCTGTTTCCCATGCTGCAATTCATCACTCCCCACGACCATCGAATGACCGCAACCACGGAAAAGATTCTGGAAAATCTGGTGGCCGATAGCCTGGTGCATCGCTATAAACCCAGCGGAACCAAGGCCGACGGACTGCCCGGAAGCGAGGGAACCTTTAGCGCCTGCAGTTTCTGGCTGGTGGAAACTCTCGCGCGCAGCGGCAGGCTCACCGAAGCCCGCTTCATATTCGAAAAGATGCTGACTTATGCCAATCACCTGGGCCTGTATGCGGAAGAAATCGGCCTCGCCGGGCAGGCGCTGGGCAATTTTCCGCAAGCTTTTACGCACCTTGGCTTGATTACTGCCGCGCTGACTCTGAATGAAGAGCTGGATCATCCAATAGACGATTAACGCTGCCACCACTGCGAGACAATCAGCCCGTCGGCACTCATTAGCTCCTTGCTTTTCCGAAACCCAGCGCAAGCAAGCGCCCGTTCATAATCCGGCAGCCGCCGCGTTTTCAATCCGGTGGCAAACGCGAAGAACCAATACATGGTGACAAGCCAAGCTGCTGTATAGATCCGGCGCCATCCCGCGCGATCCCGGCGAAAATCCGAGACCACCCAGACCGCCTCTGGAGTTAGCGCCTCCGAAACTCGAGTTATCACTCTCTCCAATTCCGAGGCACTAAAACAATCTAGAAAAAAGTGGGTGAAAACCAAGTCGTAACTCGCGCGAGTGAAAGGAAACTCCAAGACATCGCCTTGCGTGATGCTCACCTTGCTTCCCGCGCGCTTGCGTGCCTGCTCCACCATCCCCGCGCTTAACTCGATGCAGTCCATATCGAGATCCGGATAACTCAGCGCCAACGCTTCGGTAAAGCGTCCATCGCCATCGCCCAAAATCAAGGCGCGCCGTTTCTCCTCCGCGGCACACTGGAAAGCCAGCCGGTGTCTCTGCAACCGTTCTCCAAACGCAGCGCGTTCGAAGAAGCGATAGAACGGCGCAATGCGGTCGCAATTCATCGCAAGCTGGCCAGAAACACCAAAGCTGGCGCCAGCAAAGGTACGTCTATGGCCACGCGCAGCAAATTCGCGCTCATCTCCGGCCGCAAGTATTCAACCGCGCCATAGCCCGCCGCCGATAGCAGCAAAGCCGCCCACGCTTGCTCCGACGAAAACCAATATCCGCGCAGCAAACAGAGCAGCACAACTGCGGCCGCCAATGTGTTTAAATTCCGAACCACAAAGGCAGAAACCACATCCACCCGGCCGCCCTCCCAAACTTCAATGGCCGCCGAGTTAGCCCAGCATAAAATGCCGAATAACAGGGCAGGGAAGACGAGGCGCGCCGGATTGGAACTCCAGGTGGCTGGCGCCAGCACCGAACCAACCGAAAAAATCAGCCCCACTGCGGCTTCCTTCGGCAGCCATCGCCGAACGTTTCCGCCCATTCCATGAACCACCAGCAAGTAAAACAAGACCACCAGCAGCACCGCCAAACCATTGCGGACCACCATCGCCGGCAGGAACCAGACGCTCATGAACGAGAATGCAGCCGCGACACCCGCCAGCGAACTGCACAAAGGCCGGTGAGCGCAGGAAAAATCATGCCGCGCCGTCGCTTGCGCCGCCTTGCCTGGCGCGGTGTCAAACAGCCGGTCCGTCAGGTAAATCAGCCACACCGCCAGCGGCAGAACCGCGCGTGCGGCCAAGCTCAGCTTCACTCCGGCGTCGTGCGCAAACAAATTCTGCCACAGCGAGGCAATCAGCGGCGCGTCCAAGCTCAGCAGATTCGGCCACAGCCAAGCCGGAATTCTGCCGGACTTAACGCGCACTTCTTGCGCGACGGAAGTGGGGGAGCTTGCCAATCTACTTATTATGATGATGCCCGCAGGCTTTACACTAGAAACAAATGTGCGTGAAGCCGTCCAAGTTGAGCGTAAGTATTATTTTCAGTCTATTGTTTGCAGCCGTGCTTCACGCGCAATCTCCCTCTCAAAGCGGGCTTGATCTCAGCGCCATCGACAAGTCAGTCAACCCTTGTGACGACTTCTATCAATACGCCTGCGGAACCTGGCTCAAGAACAACCCCATTCCGCCGGATGAAAGCAGTTGGGGCCGCTTCAACGTCATGAACGACAACAACCAGAAGATTCTGCGCGGCATTCTTGAAGACTCCGAGGCCCACATGGACCGCTCCGAGACCGACCAGAAAATCGGCGGCTTTTACAAATCCTGCATGGATGTGGCTGCCCTGGATGCGCTGGGCACGAAACCTCTTCTTCCCGAACTGGACGAAATTGCCCAGATCAAAGACAGTGCCGCTCTTCTGGCCGAAGTGGTCCGCATGCACAAGCGTCAAAGCTCAGCGCTCTTTAATTTCAATTCCGCGCCGGACCCGAACAACGCCCGGATGACCATTGCCGATCTGGACCAGGGCGGCCTCGGACTGCCGGAAAAAGATTTTTATCTGCGAACGGATCCCCGCTCTCAGGAAATTCGCACCAAGTATGTGGCGCACATCGCCAAAATGTTCGAACTGCTGGGCGTGGACCCGGCGGCCGCGACAAAGAAAGCGGCGGATGTCATGGCTCTTGAAACCGCTTTGGCCAAGGTTTCGCTCGACATCACTTCCCGCCGCGACCCGAAAAATGTTCTCCATATCATGTCCGTGGCTGAACTCCAGAAGCTCAGCCCGAATTTCAATTTTCCGGCGTTCTTTGCGGACATGGGCGCGCCTTCTTTTCAATCTCTCAACGTGGACGTTCCCGCCTTTATCAAGGGCCTGAGCGAACTGCTCAAGAGCCAGCCGCTGCAAAGCTGGAAGGATTATCTGACTTGGCATGCCGTCCATTCGGCCGCCACTTATCTTTCCCAGCCGTTCCTCAAAGAGAATTTCGATTTCTACAGCCGCACGCTTTCCGGAACGCCCGAAATGCGCCCGCGCTGGAAGCGCTGTGTCTCCATCGTGGATGGCGAACTGGGTGAGGCCTTAGGCAAGAAGTATGTGGAGAAAACCTTTGGCGAAGAGGGCAAGGCGCGAACTCTGGAACTGGTGCATGAGATTGAATTCGAAATGTCAAAGGATATCGATTCTCTCACCTGGATGAGTCCCGCCACCAAGAAGGAAGCGCAAATCAAGCTGAAAGCTGTCGCCAATAAAATCGGGTATCCCGACAAATGGCGCGATTATTCATCGGTGAAGATCATCCCCACTGATTATTTTGGCAACGTCATGCGCACCAACGAATTCGACGAACGGCGCGACCTCAACAAAATCAACAAGCCCGTTGATCGCTCCGAATGGGACATGACGCCGCCCACCGTCAACGCCTATTACGATCCCACCGCCAACAACATCAACTTTCCCGCAGGCATTCTGCAAGCTCCGTTCTATTCCAACTCAGCGGGAGACCCAGCCAACTATGGCGCCATTGGCGCAGTGATTGGCCACGAACTAACGCACGGCTTTGACGATGAAGGCCGCCAGTTCGATGCCGACGGCAACCTGAAAGACTGGTGGAGCAAGGAAGACGAAGACAAATTCAACAAGCTGGCCGATTGCTTTGTGAATGAGTACGGCAGTTTCAGCCCCGTCAAGGGCGTGGAACTGAATGGCAAACTGACGCTGGGCGAGAACACCGCCGACAATGGCGGCATTCATCTGGCCTACGCCGCGCTGCTCGACGTGCTCAAGAAAAAAGGCGTCGCCCTAACGTCGGAGACCGACGGATTCACCCCGCTGCAGCAGTTCTTTATTGGCTTCGGCCAGGTTTGGTGCAACAATGAAAGGCCGGAGGAAGCGCGCGTTCGCGCGCAGACTGATCCGCATTCTCCCGGCCGGTTCAGAGTCAACGGCGTTGTCTCGAACATGCCCGAATTCAGCCAGGCGTTCTCCTGCAAACCAACAGATAAAATGTACGCGGTTCATGCTTGCCGCGTTTGGTAATGATGACACAAAATTCCGCAATAAATCCGCTTCTGACCACCGCTTTCCCCATCCAGTTTCAGGAGGTGAAAGCAGACATGGTGGAGCCCACCATCACCGGCCTGCTGGAGGAAATGCGCAGCCGCATTGCTTCCATCGGCGCAAGCCAGGAACCCCGCAGTTATGCTTCTGTCTTGGCCGCGCTCGACACCGCCACGGAGCCGCTGGATTTCGCCATGTCGGTGGTGCGCCATCTGGAATCGGTGGCCACCACTCCCGAATTGCGCGAAGCCTTCAACCAGGTGCAAGGCCCGGTCAGCATGTTCTACACATCCATCGCGCTGAACGCCGAGCTTTGGAAGGCCATTAAGGAAGTGGAGCAGAGCGGGGAAGCGAAAGCACTTGCCCCCGTTCATCTGCGCAACCTTCAGAAAACCGTCACCGGCTTTCGGCGCGCCGGAGCTGACCTGGACGAAGCCGGCAAGGCGAGGCTCGAAGAGCTGAATGTCGAACTGACCAAAGTGACCACGCGCTTTTCCCAGAACGTGCTGGACGCCACCAACGCTTACGAACTGATTCTCACCGACGAAGCGCAACTGGCCGGGCTGCCGGAATCGGCGGTGGCCGCCGCGCGCGAAAGCGCCAAAGCGAAAGGCAAAGAAGGCTGGCGCTTCACTTTGCAGGGTCCCAGCTACGTGGCCGTGCTGACTTATCTGGACAACCGCGAGATTCGCCGCGAACTCTGGGAAGCCAGCAACACGCGCGCCACCACCGGCGACCTGGACAACCGAGGCTTGATCCGTGAAATTCTGAAACTGCGCCGCGAAAAGGCTTTGCTGCTGGGCTATAAAGACTTCGCCGATCTTGTCCTGGACGAACGCATGGCGCACAACGGCGAACGCGCGCAATCGTTTGTGTCGGATCTTCGCGAAAAGACTCTGGCGTTTTTTGAAAAGGAAAATGCCAGCCTGCGCGAACTCGCCCACAAGCTGAACTATCCGACCGTCGAAGCCTGGGACATCGGCTATCTGGCGGAAAAGCAGCGCAAAGAACTCTACGATTTTGACGAAGAAGAACTGCGCCCTTACTTTGAACTGAACCGCGTGGTGGCCGGCATGTTCGACATTTTCAGCCGGATTCTGGGAATTCGCGTGACCGAAGAACCCGGCGTGCCCGGCTGGGACCAGGCCGTGAAATACTACCGCGTCAACGATGCCGAAAGCGGCTTGCACCTGGGCGGCTTTTACACCGATTGGTTCCCGCGCGAAAACAAGCGCGGCGGCGCGTGGATGGATTCGCTCCTCACCGGCGACCCCGACGCAGGTCTGCCGCATGTCGGCCTCATGTGCGGCAATCTCACGCCGCCCATCGGCGACAAGCCGGCCTTGCTGACCCATCGCGAAGTGGAAACCATCTTTCACGAATTTGGCCATCTGCTTCATCACGTCTTAAGCCGCGTGCCCGTGCGCGGCTTGGCGGGCACCAACGTGCCGTGGGATTTTGTCGAATTGCCGTCTCAAATTATGGAGAACTGGTGCATGGAGCGCGACGCGCTGAATCTGTTCGCGCGCCACCATGAAACCGGCGAACCCATTCCGGAAGACCTGTTTCAAAAGATGTACAAGGCGCGCACTTTCCGCGGCGCGAACGGCCAAATGCGCCAGCTTGGCTTCGCCATGGTGGACCTGCGGCTGCATCGCGAGTTTGACCCTGACAGCCAGCAAGATGTCATCGCTTTTGCGCGCGACATTCTGGCGCAATTCACCCCGGCCGAACTGCCGTCGTACTACGCCATGATTGCCAGCTTCACTCATCTTTTTTCCAGCCCCGTGGCTTACGGCGCTGGCTACTATTCCTATAAATGGGCCGAGGTGCTGGATGCCGACGCCTTCTCGCGTTTCCGCAAGGAAGGCATCTTCAGCCAGACAACGGGCCTGGATTTCCGCCGCAACATCCTGGAAAGAGGCGACAGCCAGGACCCCGCCCAGCTTTACCGCCAGTTCATGGGCCGCGATCCCGATGCCAACGCGTTGCTTGAAAGGCTGGGCTTGCTGAATGCCGCTTGAAATCTTCCATGGCCAGCACATCCATTTCGCCTGACGACCAACTGAAGCAAGCGCTCGCCCGTGTGGCTGAACTGGAAACCGCGCTGGCCGCCGCTCAGCAGGAACTCCAGCACTTCGTCTACGCCGCCAGCCACGATCTGCAGGAACCCCTGCGCGCCATCACCACCTATTCCCAGCTCATCGAGCGGCTCTATGCGGACGACCCGCAAACCCACGAACTCACCGGCTTCATCACCACCGGCGTGGCGCGCATGAATTCCTTGCTGCACGCCCTGCTCACTTACTCCCGCGTCAACCTCTCGCCCAATCTGACCAGCGTCAAGCTGGACGGCGCGGTGCAAAGCGCGCTGTTCAAGCTGGCGCCGGTTATCAAAGAATCGGGCGCGGTGGTGCATTTTTCCGGTCTGCCAGAAATCGCGGCGCACGAAGTCCAAATGGGCCAATTGTTCGAACAGCTTCTTTCGAATGCCTTGCTTTACCGCCGCGAACCGCCGGTGGTGCAAATCCTGTCCGAAGAAACGGAACTGGACGGCGGCCCGGCGCAACTGATCTGCGTCAAGGACAACGGCGTCGGCATTGAACCCCACTTTTGTTCCCAGGTCCTTCTCCCCTTCAAGCGCCTGCATGGGAAAGAGATTCCAGGCAACGGGCTGGGGCTGGCCATCTGCGAAAAAATTATGCGCGCCCACAAAGGCAAGCTATGGCTGGAAAGCGACGGTGTCAGCGGGACATCTGCTTTCCTGGCGTTCCCGTTCTGAGGCTCTTCTCCCGAATATACGCAAGCCCGGGCAAGGCAAACGCGACAGACCAAAAGCCAAAGCCCCACAATACCGGGTCGCCATCTGACCAGCCTGAGGACGAAGTTCCAAATCGCAGGCCAATCAGCAGCGCAAGGCACGCCATGGAAAGCATGGCGCTGCTGGCAAACGTGATCCCATGGAGTTTACCGCGAGTCACTAGCCTTTCTAGACCGAGACCGGCGAACCACCAAGCTGGCAAGCAGAAAAACGGATACGAAAACGTGCGCCATGTGGCCATGGTCAATTCTCGGGGGTGCCAAAGCGAGGGCCAAGACAGCGGAAGGGAAATCAATACCTCGACGAGCGTCGCGGGCAAGTTTGCGGCCTGGACCATGTGGTCGTATTGGAAACCAGCACGTTCTAAAGCGAAGGGCAACCACCTCTTCCGGGGAATGATCATCTCAAACTGTCCTGTCCGAATCTGGACAGCGGCCGAATTCCCCGCCACGCGATGAAAATGATAGACGGTCGAAATGACCTTGGCTGGCACAAGAACGCTCCAACTGGCCAACGCAGCAACAGGTACCAACAATGAGAGGGGCAAACGTGTTGTTTTCAAACAGTCAGGATAACGTGGACCTGGTCACTATCCATCCTCAGCCACACGTGGTGCTTTTCAGCCACCTGCCGCGCCTTGCCCGTTCCTAAATACGCACTAGAATCAACAAGTTACATTTGGCGTCAAAAGTGTAATAGGTAGGCTGTCATGTCAAAGTGGTCGCTCTTCACCGTTTTCGTGTGCGCCTCGGTGCTGTCGTCAACTATGCCCTCAACACTGTCTGGGCAGTGGGCGCCAGCCGGTGCGCCGCAACCGCAATATCCGCAGAGCCAGTATCCGCAGCAAGGCGGCCCATATCCCCAGAGCCAATATCCGGCGCAATATCCGCCCGTTCAAAATCAGCAGCCCCTGCCGCAGCAAGCGCCCCAAAATCCCGACCCATCTGATCTGCAGCATGGCGCGGCGCGCGTCAGCGTGGCCCAGGGAGACGTGAACATTCGCCGCGGCGACAACGGCCAGTACACCGGCGCGGTGGTGAATGCGCCCATCACCGGCCGCGATCATTTGGAAACTTCCGGCGGCTCTCGCGCCGAAGTGGAATTGGACGCGGTGACTCTGCTTCGCCTGGCCCCCAACACCGACGCCGGCTTTGCCGACCTGGAATATCACCGCGCGCAGATCCAGTTAGGCCTGGGCACCATCATTTTTCGCGTGCTGCAGCCGTCGCCCACGCAAGTGGAAATCGACACGCCCAGCGTAGGCTTTCGCGCCCTCGCTCCCGGCGAATACCGGATTTCCGTTTATGACAACGGCACGTCGCAGATTAGCGTCCACAGCGGCCAGGCGGAGATTTTATCCCCGCGCGGTTCCGAGCGGCTGGATGCCGGACGCAGCGTGCTGGTTCGCGGCGACGCCAACAATCCCGAGATGCAGGATGTGGCTGACGTGCCGCGCGACCAGTTTGACGATTGGAGCGCCGGACGCGACCAGGAACTGGCCGCCTCGCGCAGCACGCAATATGTGAACACCGACGTGCAGGGAGCTTCCGACCTGGACCACTATGGCAACTGGGTTCCTTCACCCGAGTACGGCCAAGTTTGGCAGCCGCAGGGTGTGCCGCAGGATTGGTCGCCTTACAGCAATGGCGAATGGGCGTACACCGATTATTACGGCTGGGCCTGGATTGACGCCGCGCCCTGGGGCTGGGCGCCTTATCATTACGGACGCTGGTTTTACAACACCGGATACGGCTGGTGCTGGTGGCCTGGTTCGCGCCTGTATCCGGCTTACTACAGTCCGGCACTGGTGGGCTTTTATGGCTTGGGCCGCGGCATTGGCATCGGGGTCGGTGTTGGCTTGGAAGGTTTAGCCTGGGTGGCTCTGGCGCCGTTTGAACTGTTCCATCCCTGGTGGGGTGTTCATGCCGGATTTGGATTCGGCGGCGGTTTTGGATTTGCTCGGGGTCCTGGGTTTGCGGGTTATCGTAACGCCGCTTTCCGGGGCGGGGTATTGGTGGCTTCCATGAACAGCTTCGCCGGAGTGCGCCAGCGCTTTGGCGCGGCCACGCATAGCCAGATCGTCAGCGCCACGGCCATCAGCGGCCGTCTTCCGGTAAGCAACATCCGGGCTGGGATGAGCTATTCCAGCCGCGCCGCCGTTCCGAACGCCCGCTTCGCGTCCGTCCAGTCGCGCAGCTTCTTCAACAGCAGCCGGCAGGCCGCCAGTTCTGGTTCGTATCGCAGTTTCGCTTCGCACGCGGCCCCTTCGGCGTCGGCTTCCGGCGGCTGGCAGCATTTTGGAAATCCTGGAACATCGGCGCCGCGCGCAAGCTTCCAAAGCTCGGAATCAAGCGGCTGGCACAGCTTCGGAGAGCCCGCCGCTCCGCGCGCGGCTGCGCCATCTTATCAGCAGCCCCGGTCTTATCAGCCCCGCTATAACTACTCGTCCCCGCAGCAGCCGCGCGGCAACAACTCTGCGCCGCGCCAAAGCGCTCCCCGAACCAGCGCGCCACCCGCTTCGCATGGCAGCGGCGGAGGCAGCAGCAGCCACGCCAGCAGCGGCGGGCATAGCAGTGGCGGCGGTGGCGGCCACCACAGGCGCTAACTGAATTTTTTCGATTTTCCCTCAGCCGCTTTGGCTCGACCCTGACTCGAGCTGAAGCGGCCTTTTTTTGCTACTTGAGCACACGAGGAATGTCGACGCGGTCGATTCGTTCATCCATGCGTTTAATCTCGGATTTAAGGAAGTCTTTCAAATCGCTCATCCGAAGGTTCATGGTCTCTTTCAGATCCACAATCCGGGCATTCAAATCCACAATCCGGGCATTCAAATCGGCAATCCGGGCATTCGTGTCATTAGTCCTGCTGTTCTGGTAAAAAAAGCCAAGAACGACAACCAGGCACACAACTAGAGCCGGCCCCCATTGATTGATGGCAGCATTTGCAGTTTGCATCTTGAACGATATTCTCTCATTATCCTTACACAAACGAAGCCCGAACCGGCAACCGCGGCCGCAAATCCGCGCGCATTGGCCGATCACCATCCAGCCTGAAAAAGCCAATGGCGGTGCGCAGAATTTCCGCCTGGCCGGCCAGTTCCGCCGAGGTGGCGGCCATTTGCTCGGAAGAGCCGGCATTCTGCTGAATCACCTGATCCAGTTGCTGTATCGCCTTGTTCACCTGGGACGCGCCGATGCTCTGTTCACCGGTGGCGGCGGCGATCTCCTGAACCAGTTCCGCCGTCTTCCGTATGTCGGGAACCAGTTTGAACAGCATTTGTCCGGCATTTTCCGCCGTCTTGACGCCATCCAGGCTGAGACGGCTGATCTCCACGGCGGCAGCCTGGCTGCGTTCAGCCAGCTTGCGCACTTCGGATGCAACCACGGCAAAACCTTTGCCATGCTCGCCCGCGCGGGCGGCTTCGACGGCGGCGTTCAGCGCCAGCAGATCGGTTTTCCGGGCAATTTCTTCGATAATGCCGATTTTGGCGGCAATGTCTTTGATCGCGGCCACGGTTTTTGCCACCGTGTCGCCCGTTTCCTTGGCGCTCGCCGCTGCGGACTCTGCAATCTTGCCGGTTTGGCGGGCATTGTCGGCCGTCTGCTGAACGCTCGCCGTCATCTGTTCCATCGCGGCGGTCGTCTGTTCAGCCGCTGCCGCCTGTTCGGTTGACCCTTGCGAGAGTTTCTGAGACGTGTCGCTCAAAGCTTCGCTGCCGGTTGCCAGATCGACCGTGGCCCGGCTCACATTGCCGACCGTGTTGCGCAGGCTGTCCAGCATGCGCAGCAACGCTTGCCCAAGAACGTCCTTGTCGGAAAGAGCTTGCGCCCTGGCAGCGAGATTTCCTTTAGAGATCTGCACGGCCACTTCAGCCAAACTCTTCAGATTAGTCACCATCTGATTCAAAGCATTGAGCATTTGGCCGACTTCGTCGCGCGAAGAAACGCTCACCGTATGAGTCAAGTCGCCCTCGGCGACGCTCGCCACCAGTCCGATTGCCTGCGCCAGCGGTTTCGTGATGCTGCGCGTGATCAAGGTAATGAAGATGGCCGTGCCAGTCAGAAAAAATAGGCCCATCGCCACCAGCCCCGAGGTCATCTGGCTAGTCAGCACCTCCTGCGCCTTATTAATCTCCGTGACCCTAGCGGTGTGGAAATGCAGCACCGCTTCCAGAGAATGAACCACGGCGTTGAAGCAGGGCACGGCCCGATCCCGGTAGACGGCGGCGGCCTCTGCCTGCTTGCCGCCAATGGCGAATTTCATAACGGCATCGTCGGCATCACGCCAGGGCGCGGTGGCCTCCTCCACTTGGCCAATCAGGCGTCGCTCTTCGTCATTTTCAGCCGACGCTTTCAGGTCGGCAATCAGTTTTCGGTATTCTTTTCGGAGCGCCAGAACCGCATCCCGCTGCGTATTATCCTGCTTAACGGCATTCAACGTGTTGCCGACGCCGACAAACAGGCTTTTCACGTCGACCAGAATTTGCTGGGTCATCACCTGCTTTTGGCCATGCGTCTGCGATTCAATGGCTTTGTCGTTAATGGCGTGAACGCTCCAAATAGCCAAGCCACTCAGGCAAGCCAGTTGCAGAACGGCCGACGCCAGGACCAGCGCCATTTTCTTTCCAATTGTTAAGTTAGCCAGTAACATTTCTAGTCCCTCACCGGGATTCTGGTCTTTAATCGGCCGACACGATGAAATCCAATAGGCCGAGCAGAGAAAATCATAAGGTTACATAATATGTGTTATCGGTCTTTTGTGCCATAACCACATCTTCGATGTGTAATTCTAAACTTCGGAAGCAATGGTCATACCGCTCGATACAGCCGCCAGCGCCGAAAACTTCGATGAAGCTGGCTATCTCTGTCTCAATCCCGATGTAGCCGCCAACGTCCAAGGGGCCGCCCCAGATCGATGGCCCAGCGGACGCCAGCATTTTGAAGCCATCGGCCACAAAGAAGGCCGCCGCCTCCGCCAACTCGATGCCATCAGACAGGCTCGGGCACCGAAAATGGCGAAACTCCGGCCGCATCTCCTCACGAAGATGAAGCACACCATTCGCGATGGAAAATACGACTTTCTATCCGCGCACCTAAGGTCGCAAACCAAGATTGCCGAAACTCAGCTTGTGTCGTCCAACGGCTACGACACGAACGTGCTGGCCTTGCTGGAAGAACACCCTGATGGCCTGATCCTCGATTGCGGCGCGGGTGAGCGCAACTTGTATTACAGCAATGTCGTCAACTACGAAATCGTTGACTACGCGACCACGGACGTTCTTGGCGTCGGCGAGGCCTTGCCCTTCAAAGACGGGACATTCGACGGCGTTATTTCAATGGCCGTCTTGGAGCACGTGCGCGATCCATTCAAGTGCGCGTCAGAACTGAAACGCGTGCTCAAGCGCGGCGGCAAGCTGCTTTGCTGCGTGCCCTTTCTGCAGCCCTATCACGGCTATCCTCATCACTATTTTAATATGACTCATCAGGGTCTCCGTTCCCTCTTCGAGGACGCTATCGAGATTGAATCGCATTTTGTTTTTTATTCAATGCTGCCCATCTGGTCGCTGACCTGGATTGTGCAAAGCTGGGCGGACGGTCTTCCCGAGCACGCCAAAAGCGAATTCCTGGATGTGCCGCTGCGCGAGCTTCTGGCCAACCCGTTATCCCTGCTCGACAAAAATTGGGTAAAAGAACTTTCTCCCGAGAAAATTCTTGAGTTAGCCAGCGCGACCCTTTTAATTGGGCATAAGCGTTAACTGACCAATTCCATCTCCGCTGGCTGCTCCACCACCATCTGCACCGCGCTCTTCTGAGCCGCTTCTCGAAACACCACAGCCGAATGCGCCAGCAAGTCGTAAGGCTGTTCCGTGTCCAAGCTTTTCGCCTCGGCCACTGCTGCATAGCGGGTGTCCACCAGCACTTCCCACTGGCAGGATTTTGTGCAAGCCGGCAGCGAAAACGCAATATTTTCGTGATGCGGATTCAAGCAGATCAAATAAGTGTCATCGTTCAGCGCCTCGCCCGCCTCATTCACGTCATTCAAAGTGCGCCCGCTTAAGCGCAGGCCCAGGCACCGAACCCAGCCCGCGTTCCACTCGTCTTCCGTCATCTCCTTTCCGTCGGGCCGGAACCAGGTAATGTCCTGCACATTCAAGTTATCCACTTTTTGCATGCGCGATTTTGTCGGGCTGATCTGCCGGTCCTGAAAAAACTTGCGCCGCCGCAGATTCGGATGCGCGCGCCGCAGCGCAATCAAATTCGCCGTGAAGGCCGCCAGCGCGCGCTTCGGCTCGTCCAGATCCCAGTTCATCCAGCTAATCTCATTGTCCTGGCAATAGGCATTATTGTTGCCGCGCTGCGTCCGGCTCAGCTCATCGCCCGCCGACAGCATTGGGACGCCTTGCGACAGCAGCAGCGTCACCAGAAAATTTCGCTTTTGCCGCTCGCGCAATTCTAAAATTTCCGGATTCTCCGTCGGCCCTTCCACGCCGTGGTTCCAGGAATGGTTGTCATTGGCGCCATCGCGGTTCCCTTCGCCATTCGCCAAATTATGCTTGCCGTTGTAGCTCACCAGATCATTCAGCGTAAAGCCGTCGTGCGCGGTAATGAAATTGATGCTGGCCGAGGGCCGGCGTCCGTCGCGCTGATACAAATCGCTGCTGCCGGTCAGCCGGTAACCCAGTTCCGCCAGTTGCCCATCGTCGCCTTTCCAGTAGCGCCGGACCACATCGCGATATTTGCCGTTCCACTCCGCCCATAAAGACGGAAACTGCCCCACCTGATAACCGCCCTCACCCACATCCCACGGCTCGGCAATCAGCTTCATGCACGACAGCACCGGATCCTGGTTAATCACGTCGAAAAACGCTGACAGCCGATCCACATCGTGCAGTTCGCGCGCCAAAGTGGAGGCCAAGTCGAACCGGAACCCGTCCACATGCATCTCTTCCACCCAATAACGCAAGCTGTCCATCACCAGCTTGATCACCTGCGGCATGCGCATGTTCAGCGTGTTGCCGGTTCCGGTGTAATCCATGTAAAAACGCTGGTTGGCCGCCACGGTGCGGTAATAAGTGGTGTTGTCGATCCCTTTGAAGCTCAGCGTGGGGCCCATATGGTTGCCTTCTGATGTGTGGTTATAGACCACGTCCAGAATCACTTCAATGCCCGCGCGATGCAGCTCGCGGACCATGGTTTTGAACTCCACCACCTGCTGGCCGCGGTCTCCGGAACTGCAAAACGTCGCTTCCGGCGAAAAGAAATTCGTGGTGTTGTAGCCCCAGTAATTGCTCAGTCCTTGGTCCACCAGATGCTTGTCCTGCAGGAAATCATGCACCGGCATCAGTTCCACCGCCGTCACGCCCAGCTTCTTCAGATAGCGGATGGAAGCAGGAGACACCACGCCCAGATACTTGCCGCGCCGGTCTTCCGGCACCTCCATATTCAGTTTCGAAAATCCTTTGACATGCAGTTCATAAATCACCGATTCATGCAAGGGAGTGCGCGGCGGCTGATCCCCTTTCCAGTCGAAAACCGAGGACGTCACCACGCCTTTCGGCATGCCCTTGGCGCTGTCCAGGTCGCAGCGGTCCAGATCTTCCTTCTTGCTGCCCAGCTTGTAGCCGAACACGGGAAACTTCCAATCCACCGCGCCCGCAATCGCCTTGGCGTAAGGATCAATCAGCAGCTTGGCCGGGTTGAAGCGCAAACCATGCGCGGGATCATACGGCCCATGCACGCGATAGCCATAAAGCTGCCCCACGGTTAATCCCGGCACGTAGCCATGCCAGACATATCCGGTGCATTCCTCCAGCGGAATCCTTTCTGATTCGGCTTTTCCCAGGTCCTTAAATAAGCAAAGCTCAACACCCGTGGCTTTCTCGGAATAGAGCGCAAAATTGACGCCAGCCCCATCCCAGGTGGCACCTTGCGGGTAGGGCGTTCCCGGCAAAATCTTGCGGGGTAATCCTTGTTTCCTCATGCTGCTAGAGTCTACCGCCGATGGGAAGAGGATGCGACATGGCGAATTCAGTTTCTTTTGGCAAAAATGAAAAAAACACAAAAAAGCGTTGTATATTCAGGTAGCGCTCTGGCATCTACCGATAAGCAGCCTATTAGGCAGACAGTTTTTCGAGGGCTCCGTTGACAATATCTATCTCCGACCAGGCCGAAGAATTTCGGATTGAAATCCCTGGCCGATTCTGCGATTCAGCAGTCAGTGAAGCGGCCGCCGCCTGGCACGCCGCACTATCGGCTAACACTCCACGCCGCATCAGCGTTGACATCACGCCAATGACCGGCTACGACCGCGCAGGGTATCTGCTGCTGCGCGAAATTTATTCGCACGGGACGCACATTGTGGCGGGCACGCCGGAATCGCTGCGCCACCTTTCGCAGATCTCGTCATCGAAACCCATGCTGGCTTCGGTGTTTGAAGAGACGCCCAAGCCCAAGCGCAAACAAGTATTCTCGCTGCATCCGCGCGCCACCGCCTCGGGCGAGTAGGGGGAAATTCCGGCAACCGGCGAAGCGTGGCGCGCATCCCATCGTTCGATGACGCCCTTATCCCGCCGCAATGTCCTGGCTTCCCTTCTCTCCGCTCCGCTGCTTCCGTTCGCGGCACGTGCCCAATTTTCCACCAGCGTAAAAGTCATTAACGTGCTGGCGACGGTTCGCGACAAGGACGGCAAAATCGTCAAAGATCTGACGAAGGACGATTTTGTGCTGAGCGAAGATGGACGCGCCCAAACCATTCAATATTTCAGCCAGCAAAGCGACCTGCCGCTGACGCTGGGCTTGCTGGTGGACACCAGCGGCAGCGAACGCCGAAATATTCCAACTGAAAAAGACGCGAGCTACAAATTTTTAGAAAGCGTGCTGCGTCCGGAAAAAGACAAGGCTTTCATCATCCATTTTGACCGAGAAGTGGAGCTTTTGCAAGACCTCACCGCTTCCCGCGAGCGCCTGGAACGGGCGCTGGATCAGCTTGGGCCCACGCAGAATGCCGACAATAATAACGATCCCAACGGCGGTTATGGCGGAAACGGAAATGGCGGCGGCAATGGCGGAGGTGGCGGCAATGGCGGAACCTGGGGCGGAGGAGGAATGGGCGGCGGCTGGCCGGGAGGCGGCGGCATGGGTGGTGGAGGCATGGGTGGTGGAATGGGGCGCGGCGGACGCCGCGGCGGTGGTGGTCCGCGCATGGGCGGCGGAACGAAGTTTTATGATGCGGTCTATCTGGCGGCCGACGAAATCCTGAGCAAGCAGCAGGGCCGCAAAGCCGTCATCATGCTGACCGACGGCGAAGACAATGGCAGCAAAGAAACCATCGACACCGCCATCCACACCGCGCAGCGTGCCGAGATGCTGGGCTACTCCATTCACATCGCCGACAATGAATCCGGCTTCAACCGCGGCTTTGGCGGCGGCGGAATGGGCGGCGGCCGGGGCGGCAATTACGAGCGTCCGGACG
>Ga0116230_10000536_pt1 | contig 33761 bp, 33 predicted proteins | sample S1TSphfallax_3_FD_88678 | JGI IMG/M metagenome (GOLD analysis project Ga0116230, IMG submission 88678) | Host-associated microbial communities from peat moss isolated from Minnesota, USA - S1T2_Fd - Sphagnum fallax MG | ecosystem: Host-associated > Plants > Peat moss > Unclassified | place... | reverse complement strand
GCGCACCTGTCGGCGGCGGACGTCATGGTCTTCCCCAGCCGCACCGACACGTTCGGCCTCGTCAATCTGGAGGCGATGGCCTGTGGGGTACCGGTCGCCGCCTATCCCGTGACCGGGCCCATCGATGTGATCGAGGATGGGGTCACCGGTGCGCTCGACGAGGACTTGGGCCGTGCCGCGCAGCGCGCGCTCTCCATCGACCCGCGGCGTTGCCGGGAGCATGCCCTGCGTTTCGGTTGGGATGCGAGCGCCCGGGAGTTCGAGAGTAATCTCGTGCCTTCGAATTTCGTGTCCTCGAGCTTCGTGCCCTCGGGCCCCAGCGAGAGCCTCAGCCAAAATTGATCTTCGCTTCGAGGTTGGTGCGCGAATCCGCGTTCGCCAGCGCCTCTTCCATCTCGATGCGGCCCTCGCGCACGAGGTTGTAGAGGGCGCTGTCGAAGCTGAGCATCCCACGCTCGGTGCCCGTGCGAATGGCTTCCTTCACGGCGATGACGTCGCCCTTCTTGATGAGTTCCGAGACATAGGGCGTGTTCACCATGACTTCGCATGCCGCAACGCGCTGGCCGGACTTCGCCGGCACGAGGCGCTGCGAGAGGATGGCGCGCAGGTACTGGGAGAGATCGAGGAAAATCTGATTGTGCTGATCGCGCGGAAACATGTTGATGACGCGGTCCAATGTTTCTGCGCAATTATTGGCGTGCAGCGTCGCGATGCACAGATGGCCGGTGCCGGCCAACGCGAGCGCGGCTTCCATCGTCTCTCGGTCGCGGATTTCGCCGACGAGAATGACGTCGGGCGCGGAACGCACGGCGCTGCGCAGCGCGCGCGCAAAGGACTTCGTATCCAGGCCGACCTCGCGCTGGTTGATGATCGATTTCTTGTTGGTGTGCAGGAATTCGATGGGGTCCTCGATGGTCAGGATATGGTCCGAGGAGGTCTCGTTGCGGTAATTGATCATCGCGGCGAGCGTCGTCGACTTGCCCGCGCCCGCGGCGCCCACCATGAGAATGAGGCCGCGCTTCATCATGACCAGATCCTTGAAGATCTCGGGCATGCCTAAGTCCTCGAGCCGCGGCATCTCCGCATTGATGTAGCGCAGCACCATGGCCGGGTACCCGCGCTGATAGAAGACGTTGACGCGGAATCGCCCGAGACCGGGCTCCGAAATCGCAAAATCGATTTCCAACTCTTCGTTGAAATGCTGAATCTGGTCGGCGGTCATGAGTCCGAGCGCCGCCTGGCGCACGGTCTCCGGGCTCAACACCTGCTTGTTGACCGGAAAAATCTTGCCATCGATCTTGATCTTGACCGGCGCGTTGCACGTGAAGAACAGGTCGGACGCTTTGCGTTCGACCATGAGCGTGAACAGCGGTTTGGTGTTCATGACTTGAGCCGGTGCTGCGCTCATGATCTAGAACACCTCATGATCTAGAATACCTGGCCTTCTTCTTCCTGAACGATCTGCAGCGCCTGGCCGCCATCCTCGGAATGTTTCAATTCCCGTTTGCTTTCGAGCTTCACGCGCAACCGCAGTTCGTTCTTCGAGTCCGCGTTGCGCAACGCATCCTCATAGGAGACCAAACCCGCTTCATACAGGTCGTACAGCGCCTGATCGAAGGTCTTCATGCCGAGGCGGTTGGACCTCGCCATCACGTCCTTGATCTTGGCCACGTCACCCTTGAAGATCAAATCCGAGATCAGCGGCGACGCCAACATGATCTCCATGGCGGCGATGCGGCCCTTGCCGTTCTCGCGCGGAATCAACCGTTGTGATATCAGGGCGCGGATGTTGAGGGACAGGTCCATGAGCAACTGTTCGCGGCGCTCTTCGGGAAAGAAGTTGACGATGCGATCGAGGGCCTGGTTGGAGCTGTTGGCGTGCAACGTCGCGAGGACCAAGTGGCCGGTCTCGGCGAACTGAATCCCATATTCCATCGTCTCCCGATCGCGAATCTCGCCGATCAGAATCACGTCGGGCGCCTGGCGCAGGGTGTTCTTCAAGGCGAGGTGCCAGTTCTCGCAATCGACGCCGACCTCGCGATGGGTGACGACGCAGCCCTTGTGGGGATGAATGTATTCGACGGGGTCTTCGATGGTCACGATGTGACCTCGGGTCTTCTCGTTGCGGTATCCCACCATGGCCGCCAGGGTGGTGGACTTGCCGGAGCCGGTGCCGCCCACCATGATGACGAAGCCGCGCTTCGACAGCACGACGTCCTTGAGCACGTGCGGTAGTTCCAACTCCTCGAGGGTTGGAATCTTGGCATTGATGGTGCGCAGGACCGCCCCCGAGAAGCCTTGCTGCACGAACGCACTGACGCGAAAACGGCCGATTCCCGGCGGTGAAATCGCGAAATTGCACTCCTTGGTCGCGTCGAATTCCTTGGTTTGCCGGTCATTCATCAGCGAACGAACGAGCCCCGCGCTCTGTTCGGCGGAGAGCGAGCGTTCCGATTGCGGCCTGATCTCACCGTCGATCTTGATGGCCGGCGGGAAACCCGCCGTGATGAACAAGTCCGAACCTTTCTTCTCGACCATCCGCCGCAACAGATCCTGCATGAGCCGGATGGCTTGATCGCGCTCCACTTAGATGCTGTCCTTGTTTTGCGCCTTGAATTTCGCCTCTTCGCGGCTGACGACACCCTTCTGCACGAGATCCTGCAGACACTGGTCCAAGGTTTGCATGCCCAGACCCTGGCCGGTCTGTATTGCCGAATACATTTGCGCGATCTTGCCCTCACGGATCAGATTCCGGATGGCGGGAGTGCCGATCATGATTTCATGCGCCGCAATGCGCCCGCCGCCGACGCGTTTCATCAACGTCTGCGAGATCACGGCGCGAAGGCTTTCGGAGAGCATGGCGCGTACCATATCCTTTTCCGCAGCCGGAAACACGTCCACGATACGGTCGATGGTCTTGGCCGCCGAACTCGTGTGCAGCGTACCAAACACCAAGTGCCCGGTTTCCGCCGCGGTCAGCGCCAGCCTTATCGTTTCGAGGTCGCGCATTTCGCCGACCAGCACGACATCCGGGTCCTCGCGCAGCGCCGAACGCAGCGCCTCGGTGAAGCCGAGCGTGTCGCGATGCACCTCGCGCTGGTTGACGAGACAGCGCTTGCTTTCATGAACGAATTCGATCGGATCCTCGATCGTGATGATGTGATCGGGCCGGTTGTCGTTACAATGATTGACCATGCCGGCGAGCGTCGTTGATTTTCCCGATCCCGTGGGTCCCGTGACCAGCACGAGACCGCGCGGCAGCATGCACAGGTCCTTGAATGACTTTGGCGCGTTCAATTCGTCCAGCGACAAGATCTGGGACGGAATATTGCGAAAAACGGCACCGGCACCCCGGTTCTGGTTGAACGCATTGACGCGAAACCGGGCCAGCTTGGGTATTTCGAACGAAAAGTCGGTTTCGAAGAACTCCTCGAACGCCTTGCGCTGCTTGTCGTTCATGATGTCGTACACCATGCTATGCACTTCTTTGTGCACCAAGGCAGGCATGTTGACGCGTTTCATGTCGCCATCGACGCGGATCATCGGCGGAACGCCCGCCGAGAGGTGCAGGTCCGACGCATTGTTCTTGACCGCGAAGGCCAGAAGCTGCGCGATATCAACGGCCATTGACGGCTCCTAATTTGAGGCGACGCATCCGCCGGCAGTATATAAGAGGGTATCGCCACCCAATATGCTAATTGGTCCCCAAAATCTGGAGGTTCTTGTGAACCACGTCCGATCGCGGGTGCAACGAGCCGCTGCGGACGCGGGGCGAGATCCTGACTCAATCACTTTGGTCGCCGTCAGCAAGGGCAAGCCTGCCGAACTGCTGCGGTCCGCCGCTGCGCTCGGCGTCACGGATTTTGGTGAAAGCTATGCCCAGGAGGCCGCGGCCAAACTGGATCAGCTGACCGATCTGCCGCTGCGCTGGCATTTCATCGGCGGGCTGCAATCGAACAAGACACGCGGCATCGCCGAACGCTTCCACTGGGTGCATAGCATCGACCGCTTGAGCATCGCGCGGCGTCTGTCGGACCAGCGACCGTTCCACGCCGCATCCTTGAATCTGTGCATCCAGGTGGCGTTGATTCCGGAACCGACCAAAGGAGGAGTCGAGCCCGCGGCGGTCGCGGCACTGGCGTCGCAAATCAGCATGCTGCCCCGGGTCAAACTCCGGGGTCTCATGTGCGTCCCGCCGCCCCAGCCGGATGCAGCGGCCGAGCGCGCGGTGTTCAAGGAGTTGCGAAAACTGCTCGAAGGATTGAACGCAGAGGGTCATGATCTGGATACGCTGTCGATGGGCATGAGCGGCGACTTCGAGTCCGCCATCGCCGAAGGCGCGACTCACGTGCGCATCGGAACGGCGCTATTCGGCAGCCGCCAACGCACGACTTGAACGAGGGATTTCCCATGAACGATATACGCAGGCTGGCTTTCATCGGCGGCGGCAACATGGCCGCCGCACTCATCGCCGGGCTCACCAAGCGAGGATTGGCCGCGGCGCGCATCGTCGTCGCGGATCCCAGCCGCGCGCAACTCGATTCATTGGTGGACCAATTCGGCATCTGCGCGGCCACGGACAACGCGAGTGCCGTGGCGGACGCCGAGGTGGTGGTATTGGCCGTCAAGCCGCAGCAGATGCGGGCCGTGGCGCTCGCGCTCGCCCCGCAGCTGGCGCAGAGCAAACCGTTGGTCGTGTCGATCGCCGCGGGAATCCCGCATGCGGCGCTCGCGCGGTGGGTGGGCGCGCACGTGCCGGTGGTTCGAACCATGCCGAACCGACCCGCTTTCAACGGCTTCGGCGCGACGGGGTTGTACGCGCCGAGCGGCGTCGGGGCGGCTTACCGTGCGCTCGCCGAGGCCATCATGGCCGCCGTCAGCGCGACCGTGTGGGTCGACCACGAATCTCAGATGGACACGGTCACCGCGCTGTCGGGCAGCGGCCCGGCATATTTTTTCCTGTTCATGGAGGCGCTCGAGGCGGCGGCGCACGAACGCGGTCTGCCACGCGACATCGCGCACAAGCTCACCTTGGAGACCGCATTCGGCGCCGCTCAGATGGCGCGCCAGTCCTGCGAACCCCTGCATACGCTGCGCGAACAAGTCACCTCCAAAGGGGGGACCACCGCGGCGGCGCTCGAAGTTCTGGATGCGGCGGGGCTTCGTGCTATCGTCGCGCACGCCGTGGCGGCTGCCGATCGCCGCTCGGCCGAACTCGCGGCGGAGTATGGAACGAATTAAGCTTATCGAGTTGATATGGAAGCGATTAGATACATCGTCGATACGTTGCTGTGGCTGCTCACGCTCGCGTTCCTGCTGCGTTTCCTGTTTCAGCTGGTGCGCGCGGATTTCCGCGATCCGATGGCCGATGCGATCGTGCGCGTGACCAACTGGCTCATCTTGCCGTTGCGGCGCGTGTTGCCGCCGATCGGCAAGATCGACACGGCCACCGTGGTCGCCGTGGTCGCGAGCGCATCGCTGCGCACCACGGTGCTGATGGCCTTGAGCGGCGAAGCCTTCGGCGATTGGCTAGTCCTGCTGCGCGTGACCGTCATCGGGCTCGTCGACCTGACGCTGCGCGTCTATTTGTTCGCGCTGCTCCTCTACTGGCTCACCAGCTTCGTCTCGCCGGGCGGGTATTCACCCGGGGTTCGTCTGCTCGCGCAACTCTGCGAACCCATATTGAAGCCGGTCAGACGCATCATCCCGCGAATCGGGCAGATCGATTTTTCCGTGTTGTGGGTATCGATAGCGATCGGGGCGCTGCTCATATTGTTGCGCTGAATATGCGCGTCTAGCTGATTGAAAACCCTGCAAACCAAACGTTTTCGAGCATCGAGATCGGACTCCATCGGCGAGAAAGCCTACAAAACTAGGCTCGCGCGTCACCACGCCGCGCATCTTTTTTCGAAATTGCGCTAAACATCGGCTTTTTTCTATGTTATTTTCGGCGCCGAGTTGAATCTGTGGGCATAGATTGCTCGCGTTCGGAAATACAATTAGGAGATTTAATATGGCGAAAAAGAATGCAGCACCAACGAAGTCTGAAATTCTCGCTACGATTGCCAAAGAGACCGAGCTTTCCAAGAAGCAGGTGGGAGCCGTGTTCGACTCGCTCTCGGCCTCGATCAAGAAGAGCTTGCGCGGTCACGGCATTTTCACCCTGCCCGGATTGCTGAAGATGAAGGTGGTCAAGAAGCCGGCGACGAAGGCGCGGGAAGGTGTCAATCCGTTCAACGGCGAGAAGATGATGTTCAAGGCCAAACCGGCGAGCAAGAAAGTGCGCATTGCCGCGCTCAAGACGCTCAAAGAATTCGTGAATTGATCCAGAATTAGCTTTTGGGGCGGTTGAGGCTAGGGTCAGCCGCCCCGGACGTCCAGACGCCGCTCTGCACCGCGTCCCGCAGCTCCAACAGCCGACCGTGAAAGAAATGCCCGACGCCGGGCATGACGATGAGCTGCGGAGCAGGCTTCAAATCCTCCACCCATCGGATCACGGCCCCCGCATCGACGACTTCGTCGGCATCGCCTTGCACGACGAGCCACGGACACGGGGGTACCGCACTTGAAAATTCGAATCGCCCTACAGGGGGTGCGACCGTGATGAGTTGCGCGGCCGGCAACCGTAGCGCCAGACGCCAGGCCACATAAGCGCCAAACGAGAAGCCGGCCAGAATGAGCCGGCGGTCGGGCCAGCGTGCAGCGCCCGCGAGGGCGACGGTTTGTGCGTCGTCAGTCTCCCCGATACCTGCATCGAAGGCTCCCGCACTGCGGCCGACGCCACGGAAGTTGAATCGCGCCGATGGAATGCCGCATTCGAGCATGGTTCGCACCAGCGTCGTGACGACCTTGTTGTCCATGGTTCCGCCGAACAGCGGATGGGGATGGCACACGACGCCATAGTGTGTCGCGGCTTCGGTGTCGGGTTCTTCGAATACCACCTCGAGCGCGCCGCTCGGGCCGTCCACGCTGCGTCGCTCCAAGGCTGCGTTCATTCAATCGCGACGAGATCGACGTCGAAGATCAACGTGGCGCCCGGCGGAATGACCCCACCTGCACCGGCGTCGCCATACGCCAGATCGGCGGGAATCGTCAGACGGCGTTTGCCACCGACCCGCATGCCGAGTACGCCTTGATCCCATCCTTTGATGACTTGGCCGGCCCCCAGCGTGAAACGGAATGGCTGCCCGGCGTTCTTGGAGCTGTCGAACTCCTTGCCCTTCTTGTCGGCGGCGGACGTCTCGTACAACCAGCCGGTGTACTGCACGACCGCCTTTTGACCGGCCGCAATGGTCGCGCCAGTTCCAGCTTGCAAATCGACGATTTCCATTTTTTGAACGGCCTCGGCAGTACCGGCCGCAGGCTCGGGAGCCGCGGGCGGTTTGCCGCCGCACGCCACGACCAACCCGAGGACGGTGCCTACCATGATGCGACGGAGGTTCGAAGATGCCACGGGCGGCATCTTAGATGATTTGAATGATCTCGGTGCGAAGGCCGAGCCAGCGGTGCTTCAAAGCCCCGAAGGCGTCATCGAGTTCGTCGATCAGTTGCAGCATCCATTCCATGGGAAGGAAGTCTAGCCGGCACGCGATGCCGATGCCGTGCGAGAGGTCACACCTGTCCACTTGCTATGCCGGCGAGTGCTGCGTAGGCTTCGTGCAATGCAGCGAATCCTCGTGTTAAACCCCAAGGGCGGTTCGGGAAAAACCACCATTGCGACCAACCTCGCGAGCTATTTCGCGAGCTTGGGAGATCGTCCGTTGCTGTCGGACCATGATCCACAGGGCTCGAGCTCCCGCTGGCTGAAGAAGCGCAAGCCCGAACAACCGTTCATCCATGGCATCGCGGCCTTCGAGCGCAACAATCGCATGACGCGCGCCTGGCAGATGCGCATACCGCCCGACGCGGCGCACGTGGTGGTGGACACGCCGGCGGCCGTCGTCGCCCAGGACATGCCCGAATTGACGAAATCCGCCGATGCCATCATCGTTCCCGTGCTGCCGTCCGACATCGACATTCATGCCTTCTCGAAATGCATCGCCGACCTGCTGTTGATAGCGAAGGTCAAGCGTGAGGATGATCGCATCGGCGTGATCGCCAACAGGGTCAAGCGCAATACGCTGGTCTACGCATCATTGATGCGATTCTTGAACACCTTGGGAATTCCCGTGATCGCGACCCTGCGCGATTCGCAGAATTACATTCGCGCCGCCGAACAGGGCGTGGGTCTGCATGAGATGAAGAAGAATCTGGTGGAACAGGATTTGGAGGATTGGGATCCGCTGCTGACGTGGCTGCGAGCGAAGGAAGGCGCGGCCGCGCCGCTGTCAGTGAGTCCGTTGACCGAGCCGGCGTGAAGCCGTGGCCCAAGCGCCGCTCGCGCTCCTGGCCGGTCGTGGATCGATGCCGTTACTTCTTGTCTTCCCAGCTGCCCTTGACCTTGTCGGCCCAGCTCTTGTAGCTGTGAAAGTTGTACAGGTTGTTGGTGATCGCCGAGTGCCGGCCACCGGTCTTGTACACCTCACGCGGGGCACCCGCGGGTTTGGCCACACCCGGCTGCGGACGCGGAGTGCGCCGATCAACGCCGGTGTATCGAGTCGGGTTCTTGATGTCGCTCATCTTCGTTTGCCTCTGTAACGTGCGTGACAGTATGTCCGGTGCACCATCCTCGACAGGAACTGTGTCACGGCATATCGGCGCCGTCGCGGGGCAAGCGTGAGGGATGCGATAAGCATCTCACGGACTGTCACGATGAGTTAAATGGCTGGAATTCTCTTGGTTTTCCACGCATTGAACATCGGTGCGTGACATATCTCGATTGACCACGTACAGATTTTCATGGAGCGCTTCGAGCGCGCAAATCGCTCATGCAAGGAGCCGGTAACACGGAGCGTATTCGGCCGCCGCGAGCTTCATGCGCCGCTGCGCCACGAACGCGCGCAGCAATTGATCCAGTGGCTGCATGATCGAAGCCTCTCCCGCCAGCTCGAATGGCCCGCACTTCTCGATCGCGTTGACGCCGTATTCCTTGATGTTGCCCGCGACGATGCCGGAGAAAGCCCGGCGCAGATTCGCGGCGCGTTCGTGCACGGGTTGGTCATGCGACAGACGCAAAGCGCGCATCGATGCGTGGGTGACCTCGAAGGGTTGCTGGAAATCGAACGGAATCTTGAGCAGCCAGTTGAAACTGTACGAGTCGCTCTCGCGTCTGCGGTAGTCACGCACGTCGGCCATGCCCTGCACCATGGCGCGCGCCACCGCGGCAGGGTCATCGATGATGATTCGATACTTCGATTGCGCGACCGGACCGAGCGTCGCGCCGATGAACTCGTGGACCTGCTCGAAATAGGGGGCCGTGTCCGCCGGCCCGGTGAACACGACGGGAAACGGCATGTCCTGGTTCGCGGGATCGAGCAGGATGCCGAGCAAATACAGTATTTCCTCCGCGGTCCCCGCGCCGCCGGGAAAGATCACGAAGCCATGACCGAGCCGCACGAAGGCCTCCAGGCGCTTTTCGATGTCGGGCATGATTACCAATTGGCTCACGATGGGGTTGGGCGACTCGGCGGCGATGATGCCCGGCTCGGAGATGCCGAGATAGCGGCCATTGACGATGCGCTGCTTGGAATGGCCGATGGTGGCGCCCTTCATGGGGCCTTTCATGGCGCCCGGACCGCAGCCCGTGCACACGTCCAGGCTGCGCAGGCCGAGTTCATACCCGATCTTCTTCGAATAGTCGTACTCGACCCGACCGATCGAATGACCGCCCCAGCAGACGACCAGATTCGGGCGCGCCTGCTGCTCCAACACCCGGGCATGGCGCAAGATGTGGAACACGGCGTTGGTGATGCTCGATGACGAGGTCGGATCGAATCGCCCGCTCTGCATGATTTCATTCGAAATGAACACCACGTCGCGCAGCACCGCGAACAGATGATCCCGCAAGCCGCGGATCATCGCGCCGTCGACGAATGCCGCGGCGGGGGCATTCTTGATCTCGAGCTTGATGCCCCAGGCCTGCCGTACGATCTTGAGATCGAAGTCCTTGTATTTCTCGAAGATGCCGCGTGCGTCGTCCACGTCGCTGCCCGAATTGAGCACGGCCAGCGCACATTTGCGGAACAGCGGATACAGTCCGCCCTGCCCGGAATCGAGCAGCTGCGCTATTTCCCGCTGCGACAAATTTTCGAGGATGCCTTTCGGCCCGACGCGCGCATCGACCAGATCAGACGATAGGATCGAGGTTTCCACGCGTCACCTTTGATTCAAGGATAAATATCGATCGGGATGTTGTCTTGTGTGCGCAACCACACTTCGACCATGTCGGAGTTGGACAGCGCGATGCAGCCGTCCGTCCAGTCATTCGAGGCGTAATAGGCCGCCGGATGATGCGGCGTATTGGGTGAGCCATGGATCATGATCGACCCGCCGGGCGCCCAATGGTTTTTCTTCGCGCGCAGCTCGTCTTTCTTGTCCGGATACGACACCTGGATGGAGAGAAAAAAATCGCTGTGCGTATTGCGCCGGACCAGAAAATACCGCCCCTCCGGCGTCCGAAAATCGCGCTCCCGCTCTTTCGTGCCGACCGGATTCAGTCCGAGGGCCACCTTGTACTCGCCGAGCAACTGGTTGCCATTGTATAGAGCGAGCTTGCGCAAGGCCTTGTGCACCACCACGTGATCCGCCCTGACGAGATCGGCCGCCGCCGCCGGCACGGCAGTCGCCCACCCAGCCAGCCACAGGCCCCATCCCAGCAAGGCGGCGCAGAGACGGGTTCGCGGTTGGTTCATCATGGAGCAAATTATAGCGTGTCCCCGGCGCGACATAATCAGCCATGGATCACGGAGTGGGTATAATCCACCTGATGCGATTGTCCTTTTTCAACGCCGTTGGCGGTCCCGGATTGCTGGCGGCATGCCTGCTCGGATTACTCGCCGGATGCGGCGGCGAATCGAGCATCAAGCCGGCCGAGGTCATGGATGAGCGCACCGGCGTGACGGTGGGCGCGCTGCAAGAGCCGATCGAATTCATGCCGCGACTACAGAACGCGGCCAACGTCACCGCAAAGCGCGCGACTTTCGCCTATCTGGGGCCCGTGGAGTGGGACCGCATGGGTGACATCAGCTACGGCCTCTGGATCCATGTCGCTCCCGGCAACGATCGCCAGCTCAGCGACATTCGCGCTCGTGGCGCAGTGACGATGAACTTGGACGACGGACCCATCACGCTCACTGCGTTGGAAACGGCGCCCGGCGATTCGGGTCCTTACAAGCCCGTGGTGTCTTGGGGGCAAACGGCCTATTTCGCGCTCGACGTCGGCATGTTGAAGCGGATGGCGGCCAGCAACACACTCTCGCTGGATTTTCGCGCGGCCGACGCCACGACGGTCAACTTCCAGCCCAATAATGCAACGCGCGCCACACTGACTGAATTCGCGCGCGCGCGGGGCATCACTGACGATTGATGGCGACCACCTGCGGCAGCGTGACCTGAGTACCGGGCCGCATGTCGCTGAAGTTCACATCGGGATTGTACTCCGCGACCAGCCAGACCGGCACGTCGCTCTTCTGCTGGACGATGGTCCACAGCGAATCCCCGCGCTTGACCGCATAGGTTTCCGTACCGGCGATGCGATGCTCGGCGAAGAATGTTTCTTGGAGCTGACGATGATATTCACGGCGCGCCTCGACGAATTGCGCCACCGTCACCTTCGACAGATTGAGCTTGATGCGCTTTCCCTGAGTCACCGCGTTTTTGCGCAGGCCGTTCAATGCGCGTAGCGACTTTGCGTCCACGTGGGTCCAATCGGCAAAATGCCCGAGAGTTTCGGCGGCCTGCACGATGACGGTATTGTCCTTGCCGACGTCGTAGTCCGTCACATCCGCACCACCTCCGGTGGGACTCGCCACCGGCAACAAGGCGTTGGCATTGGTCTGGCGCTCCGAGACGGGTTCGCGGATGGTGGGTGCCGGTTTTTCCGCCACGGTCGGCCCCGGTACCGCCTCGGCGATCGGAGCCGGAAGCTCCGGCGCCGACGGGGTCGCATTGGCGAGCATGGGTCCGGCACCGGCGCCATGCCCGGCAGCCGCATCGGCCCGCGTCGCCGGCATGGGGATGTGGACGACCGTGCCGCGTACGGCCACGGTCGCGTTTTTCCAGCCATTGGCCGCCAATAATCGCGCGAGGCTGACGCCGCTGGCGGCCGCCACTCCGGCCAAGGTCTCGCCCCTGCGCATTTTGTGCGCACCGTCATTGCGTTGAGCCAGATAGCGCTGCGACGCCGGCAGCCGCGACCAAGCGGCGTCGATCTCGCTCGGTGGCGGCGTGCCCGGCACGCGCAACGCATAGCCGCGCGGCACCAAACGGCTGCCGTTCCATATGGGCGGACGCAATGCCGGATTCAAGACGCGCAGCGCACCCATGTCCACCTTGAAGGCCTTGGCCAGCGCGTCCACCGAAATGTAGTCCGGTAATTCCACTGGCGTACTCTGGGTGTCGGGCAGGCGTGGAATGGGTCCGAAGTATTTTTCGGCATTGCGATCCACCTCGAGCGCCGCGAGGAACGCAACATAGAAGTTGCGCGACGCAAACCCGAAGGTCGCACCCCGGTAGCGCTTGACGATGACGGCGATGTCGCTCGTGCCGAGATCGTCCTGAATACGGCGCAGACCGCCCGGACCATGGTTGTACGCGGTCACGGCCAAGGGCCACGTCCCGACGAGCCGATAGTTGTACAGCATCAGGTTGGCGGCGGCTTCCGTCGCGCTGTACGGGTCGAGCCGTTCGTCGACCAAGCTGTCGACGCGCATGTAACGTTTGGCCGTGCTCGGCATGAACTGCCATAGCCCCGCCGCGCCGACCTTCGAATAAGCAGCCAGATTGAACGATGACTCGACGTGCGGAAGCGCGGCGATCTCGGCGGGCACACCGTGCTCGACCAGCGTGCGCGCGATCTGCTTTTCCCAAACCGCCGCGCGTATCAACCCTTCGTGAAATCGATCCGCCTGCCCCAATTGGAAGCGGATGCGGTCGATGGCATCACGATAATCGGCCGGCGTCGCGTTGGCACCGAAGGCATGCAGGATGCGCTTCTCATGAGGCGTCAAATCCTCGGTGGCGCCCGCCGCGAATTTGCGCAGCAGCGCCGCGTAGCGCGCCTTCGCCTCGCTCACGCGCCGCTCGCGCTGCGACGGCGAAGACCCCGGGTCGAAGCGCAACACCTCGTACACCAGACCGAGATTCCAATCGTCGTGCAGCAGTCCCCCGTCCGTGGTCACTTCCGTATAGACCCGGATCCAAAACCGCACGTCGCGCTCCAGTTCCGGCGGTTGGACGAAGGGGTCGTTTGCGTCGCCCGCCGCGTAAGCGCCGGTCAATGGCGCGAGCAGGAACGCGAATGCAGCAATCTTGAGAAAACGGATCAAACCCAGCTGGAGTGGCATGCCCTCATTATGTCATCAGCGGCTGCGAAGAACTGTGAAGTGCGCCGGATCACGCTCCCACACCTTGGTGCGCACGGCACGCTCGCCGTTGATGACGTCCTGTCCCCTGAAAATCAGACGATCACCGTCGAGCGCAATGGTCTGCGCATAATCGAGGCCGTCTTCGGCGGGCAGCAACGAGGAAGCGACATGATGCGTCACGACCGACGCCGCTTCATCGAGCGTCCAGGTAGCGAAATAGGCGTAATACGTGTCGAAGGCCGCGGCCTTCAAAGGCCCGTCTTGCGCAGGAGGGTCGGCGGATCGGGCTGCCGGCACGGGCCACCCCACGCGATGCGGCGCCGAGATCTGCACGCTCATCCAGCCCGACGGGTCATAGATGAGAAGACCCGAGGAATTCGCCTGATAGAAGGGATCGGTGATCGGGCCCTTGGCCCCCGCGACTTCGATGCGGACAAGCCGCCAGGCGCCGATGAGTTGTTGTCGCGTCGGGTGAGGCGCGGCGGGTGGCGCCGCGGCTTGACACAGCACCGCGAACAAGGACAGGAGAAATAGGCTGGAACGCATGTGATTGCCCGCGCAGCTTTCGAGCATGGTATGGTCGATTAGGATGGCTGCATTGGCAACGCCTTCTGCGAAGGGAGCTTTGATGGGGGATGACGCGGACTTCATCGCGAGAAGCGCGGTGCGCGCGGCGTACTTCGGGTTCTTCGTCGACATGTTCGAGGTTTACCTGCCGATCGCCGTGTTGGCCCCGGCGCTCGTCTACTTCATCCCTGCCGGCCTGAGCGCCGCCGCCAAAGCGACGATTTTCTCGGTGATATTCGCCATTTCGCTGATCGGGCGGCCCATCGGCTCGATGATCTTCGGTCACTATGGGGACCGGCTAGGCCGGCGCCGCGTCACGCTGATCTCCGTGGCCGGTTTCGCCTTCGCGACCCTGTTGGTTGCGGCGCTTCCGGGCTACCAGGCGTGGGGCGGCGCGTCCATCGCCGCCCTGCTCGTCTTGCGCTTGGCGGATGGCGTGTTCATCGGAGGCGAATACACGGCTGCCAATCCGCTGGCCATGGAATCTTCTCCCAAGCACAAGCGCGCAATCAATGCCGCCTTCATTCACGTGGGCTATCCAGTCGCGCTGGTCTGCGTGTCCTTGCTCACCGCATTGATGCTGAAATGGGCACCCGGCGGCGATGCCGGCTCCGCCTATGCCGTCTGGGGCTGGCGCATTCCATTCTTGATCGGCGCGCTGCTCGCCGGCGCGCTCTTCGTTTATTACTACGTCGCGGTCCCCGAATCGGAGGTTTGGCGTTCGTCCAAGAAGTGCGCCGCCCCTCTGAAGGAGATATTCTCGGGTGCCGATCTGCGCCGCTTGCTGCAACTCGTCGTGGTCATGAGCGGCGCGTGGCTCGGCGTCGACGTGACCGTAGCCGCGCTTCCAGGCATGGCCAATACCGTTCTGGGTGTCAAGTCGGCCGACGTCAATGCGGGAATCTTGATCGGCTCAGCCATATTGGTGCCCTTGTATCCGCTGATCGGTGTAGTAAGCCAAAAGTTTGGGCGCCGACCGACCATCATCGTATTGGGAACGTTGATGTTCGTACCGGCGACCCTGCTGTATTACGTGTTGATGGCGGGCGCTTATCGCGACTCGGCCAAGCTCGTCGGATTGATTGCGGTCATCCTGGTACTGACGATTCCCGTGTGGGCCGTCATCACGCCCTACCTGACGGAGAGCTTCCGCACGGAGATTCGTTCGAGCGGCTACGGCTTAAGCTATAGCCTGGGCACGATATTGCCCGGCTTCTACTCTTTTTACATGCTGGGCATGGCGAAATTAATGCCGTATGAGTTCACGCCGGTGGTACTGCTGGCCCTGGCGGGACTACTCATCACCGTTGGAGCCGTCGCCGGCCCCGAAACGAAACAGGTGGATTTCAACCCTGCAGTCGAGCGGCGAGATGATCCCCCACTCGCAGCGCATTCGCAATGATGGTGAGGGTCGGATTGACGGCGCCGATCGACGGGAAGAAGCTCGCGTCGGTCACGTACAGGTTGTCGATGCCATGTGCTTGGCAATTCGTGTCGAGCACCGACGCGCGCGGATCGGTGCCGAATACCAGCGTGCCGGCCTGATGGGCGGTGCCGCCGATGGGGATGTTCTGGCCGAGGTACAAAGAGCGATCGAACAGATGCGGGTGTAATTCCAGCTTGTCGCACAGCTGCCGTAATTTCGCCTTCAGGCGTTCATGCGCTTCGACGTTGGTCTGCCGCAGATCGAGGCGAACGCGGTCGCCGTCGTAAAAGATGCGGTTCTCATGCCGCGGCAAGTCCTCGGACGTCAGCCAGAAGTCGACCGCGTGCTCGGCGATCCATTCGAACGGGCGCTCCGGAAACCATTGCAGGAAACTCGGCAACCCTTCGCCCTTGATTTGCACCGCATCCGACTTGCCCACCATCTGAATGTGTCCCAGCGGAAACGGCCAATCGTCCGCGCCAAAATAAAAGTCGTTCAGTCCCAAGGTTTTTTGAAACTTCGTGGGATTGGGCGTGCGGGACACGGCCATCAACACCGAATTGTTGTGCCGCATGTAGTTGCGGCCCACCAAACCGGACGCATTGGCGAGACCGTTGGGGTGATCCGCATTCGCCGACCGGAGCATGAGCAGTGCCGAGGACAGTGCGCCGCAGGCCACGACCACCACATCCGCGCGAAAGGAAACCGTTTCCCCACCGCGCACGACCTCGACACCGCTCACGCGGTGCCCCCCGGAATCGGTGTTGAGCCGCACGACGTACGCGCTCGTGAGCAAAGTGAGATTCGGATGCGCGCGCAGCGCCGGATCGACGCAAATGATCTGGGCATCGGCCTTGCCGTTCGTGAGGCAGGGGTAGCCGTCGAAGGCATTACAGCGGATGCAGGCCGAGTGCGGCAACGCTTTGCCGTCCTTCTCATCGAGCAGCACGCCGACCGGCAGATGAAAAGGGTGATGACCCTCGGCCTTCAGGCCGTCGAACAATTGTTGGATCCGAGGCTCATGGCTGATCGGTGGGTACGCATAGCCGCGCCGTGAGGGCGGCTCCGTGGGGTCCTCGCCGCGCAACCCGTGCACGTGGTAGAGCTCTTCCGCGGCCTGATAGTACGGCTCGAAGACGTCGTACTTGACCGGCCATGCCGGGGAAATCCCATCGGGATGACTGATTTCGTCGAAGTCCCGCTCGCGCAGCCGCAAGAGCACCGCGCCGTACACCTTGCTGTTGCCGCCGACGAAGTAATGCAAGCCGGGGTGAAAGCTCTTGCCATCCGCGCCATACCAGGTTTCCGTCGCCTGGTAACGCGCGTCGATGAACACGGACTGGCTATCCCAGTTCTCGCGCTCGCGCGGCAGGTAATCGCCGCGCTCCAGCAGAAGCACCCGCTTGCCGGTCTGCGCCAGGCGCCACGCCATGGTACCGCCGCCGGGGCCCGAACCGACGATGATCACGTCATACTGATGCTCATTCACGGCGGTGTCTCACCCACCCGTCGCAAAGCCTGGATAGAGCGTCATCCCGCCGTCGACGAACAACGTCGCGCCCGTGACATAGTCGGCGGCATCGGAAACCAGCCAGACGGCGGCACGCGCGATGTCGTCGGGTTCGCCGATGCGCTTGTAGGGAATCAACGTCATCAGATCCTCATAGGCCGCGGCGGTGTTCCAGGCGGCCGTATTGATGGGCGTGCGGATGGCGCCGGGCGCGATGCTGTTGACGCGGATCTGATGCGGCGCCAGTTCCTGCGCGATGCTGCGCATCAGCATCATGATGCCGCCCTTCGATGCGGCATAGTTCGCATGGCCCGCCCAGGGAATCTCTTGATGCACCGAACTCATGCACAGAATTTTTCCCGCGGCCACCGACACGCGTTGATCCACGCCGCGCCGTTTGAATTCGCGGGTCGCGGCTCGCGTGCACAAGAATTGACCGGTCAGATTGACATTGATGACGGTGCTCCATTGTTCGAACGTCATCTGGTCGTAGGGAGAATCGCGCTGCAGCCCGGCATTGCTGACCGCGACGTGCAGTGTCCCAAAATGATCGATGGCCTGCGCGAACATGGCGTCGACCTCATCTTCTTTGCTGACGTCCGCGTGGATCGAAATGGCACGACGGCCCATCTGCTCGATTTCGTGGGCGACGGCCTCGGCCGCGGACGGATCGGTCACATAATTGACGACCACATCGGCTCCGGCGCGCGCGAGCCCCAACGCCACGGCCTTGCCGATTCCGGAATTGGCGCCGGTGACCAACGCCGGTTGGCCCGCGAGCACGATGGGATAGTCGATCTTCGGAAGCGGTCGCGTGTTCGGGGAAGCTGGGGCCGCGGGATCTTTGGCCGAGGTCTCCTTCGCTGGTTCGTTCATGGCGCTGCTCTCTGGTGGGATGATGACCGAGCATGCCATAGTCGTCGCGACGAGAGACACCGCTCTTCGGTATGAACGCACGCCGAGGCCACGTTCCGGCGCTTCAAGCTGTTAATCTCGGGCAGCTAATGTGCTGGGAAACCTGGAGGCCACCCCCATCGCCCACTCAACCGTTCGCAAAGCCATCGATCCCGACGATGCCTTGTCCGTGGAGGACTACGCGATCATCGGCAATTGCACCACCGCCGCATTGGTCGGCACCAACGGCTCCATCGATTGGCTGTGTTTGCCGCGCTTCGACAGTGGCGCGTGCTTCGCCGCCTTGCTGGGTCACCCCCAGCATGGCCGCTGGTTGGTCGAACCGGCGGTGGCGGCCACGAGCACGACTCGATCCTACCAGGACGATACGCTCGTGCTCGAGACGATATTCGAGACCGCGTCGGGCTCGTTCGCTCTGATCGATTTCATGCCGGTGAACCAGCCGGCCACCGCACTGGTCCGCATCATCGAAGGGCGACGCGGAGCCGTCGACGTGCGGATGAGCATGAAGGCGCGGTTCGACTATGGTTCATCGGTGCCCTGGGTGTCACGCCTCGATGATGAGTCGGGAATCCAAGCCATCGCGGGGCCCGATCTCGTGACGCTGCGGGCCTCGGTGTCGTTGCGCGGGGAAGATTTGTCGACGAAGGCCGATTTCTCCATCGAAGCGAATCAACGCGAATGGTTCGTCCTGTCTTATGGCCCATCCCATCGTCCTGCTCCGGCCGCACTCGATGTGCACGCGGCTCTCGATGCGACGCTGACATTCTGGCGTGAGTGGGCTGCTCGTTGCACGTATCGCGGCTCGCACCGCGGCGCCGTCGTGCGCTCGCTGCTGACGCTCAAGGCCCTCACGTTCACGGAGACCGGCGCCATCGTGGCCGCGCCGACGACGTCACTACCGGAGCAATTGGGCGGTCCCAGAAATTGGGATTACCGCTACTGCTGGATTCGCGATGCGACCTTGACGTTGGCCGCGTTGATGGGCGCCGGCTATTTCGATGAAGCCAAGGCATGGCGCGAATGGCTGCACCGCTCGCTCGCCGGCACGCCCGACGATCTGCAGATCATGTACGGTATTTTCGGCGACCGGCGGCTCGACGAATGGGAAGTGCCCTGGTTGCCGGGGTATCAGGGTGCGGCACCGGTGCGCGTCGGCAACGCCGCCTCGGGCCAGCTACAGCTCGACGTCTGGGGCGAGATGATGGGTGCGCTGCATCTGGCCCGCGAGGGCGGCCTCGCGGCATGGCCATCGGGTTGGCCGATGCAACGTCAGGCGCTCGAGCATCTGGAGGCCATTTGGATGCAACCCGACGACGGCATCTGGGAAGTGCGTGGCGGCCGCCAAAACTTTACTCACTCGAAGGTCATGGCGTGGCTGGCTTTCGACCGCACGATCAAGGATGCCGAGAAGTACCAGCTCGAAGCCCCCTTGGAACGTTGGCGAACGATTCGCGACGAGATCCACCGGACGGTGTGCGAGCGCGGGTTCAACAGCGAGAAAAACTCCTTCACCCAAACCTTCGACGGACAGGAACTCGACGCGAGTCTGTTGTTGATTCCCCAAGTGGGGTTTCTGCCGATCGCCGACCCGCGCGTGGCCAATACCATCGCCGCCATCGAACGGGAGCTTCTCGTCGACGGTTTCGTGCTGCGGTATCGAACCGAAAGCGGTGCCGACGGCTTGCCCGCCGGTGAGGGCGTGTTCATTCCCTGCAGCTTCTGGCTCGCCGATGCCTACCATCTGCAGGGACGCACCGCCGAGGCCGCCGCTCTGATCGATCGTCTACTCGGGCTGCGCAATGACGTGGGGCTGCTCAGCGAAGAGTACGACACCGCCGCGCGGCGCCAGGTCGGCAACTTTCCGCAGGCATTCTCCCACATGGCATTGGTGCATTCGATTTTGGTGCACGACGGCCATATACGCTTGGTGGATGACGCCACCGGTCCCGTGCCATGCTGAGCATCGGTGCCGCGTTCGCCGCGCGGTGCCTCCTCGTGCTGTTGTTCCTGCCCTTCAGCGCCTTGGACAAACTGTTGAACTTTCAGCAAGCGGTCGGCCAGGCGCGGCAGGCCGTACCGAGCCGCATCCTGGCGCGATCCCTCATCGGCATCGGCTTCGGCATCGAAGTGCTCATGTCCGGTGCGATTCTCGCAGGGATTGCCGATCGAGCGGCAGCGGCCGTGCTGGCAGCCTACTGTGTCGCCACCGCCTTACTGTGGAAGCAATTCTGGAAAACCGCTGATTTCAAGCTGCGCGGTCAGAGCCACGGCCGCGACACGTTCTGGGACTTTCTCAAGAACCTCGCGCTGGCGGGCGGCTTTCTGATGCTGGCATCGGGAGCCGACGCCACGGGGTTCCAACGATTGCTGGATGCGCCGCTGGCGTCTTCTCATCCGTATCGTCTAGCCACCACGGATCATCTGGCGTCCCCGGACGCAGACTCTCCATGACGGCGCCGACGGACCTCACTGCGCGGCGCATCGCCGGCTTCGGCCTCACGACGCCCGATACAGCGCGGCTCGTCGAGTTCTACACGGCGGCATTTGGCTGCCGCTGCCTGCGGAGCGATCGGCTCGAGGGCCCGGCATTCGAACGTCTCATGAGCATCGCGGGCGGTGCCCAACGGCAGCGGCTTGCGGCGGGCGAGGAGCTCATCGAATTGCTCCAGTTCGATCATCCCGGTGCGCCGTACCCGCCCCACGCGTCACCGCTCGACCGCACCTTTCAGCACTTCGCGCTCGTGGTCGCCGATATGCATCGAGCGCTGCTGCGGTTGGAGGGCACCCGCGGTTGGACGCCCATTTCCCGGCCAGGACCGCAGCGCCTGCCCGCTTCTTCCGGCGGCGTAACGGCATACAAGTTTCGTGACCCCGACGGACATCCCCTGGAATTTCTCCAGTTTCCGGCGGCGCAAGTCCCCGTTCGCTGGCAGGGTCACGCCGGCACCGAGGGCATACTCGGCATCGACCACTCGGCCATCACCGTCGCCGACACGGCACGCAGCGTGGCCTTCTATCGCGACGTCGGCTTTACGCCTGTGGCATCCACGTTGAACGAAGGTGAAAGCCAGTCCGCGCTCGACGGCCTCGCGCATCCTCGTGTGGAAGTGACCGCCCTGGCGGCGGACTGCCCGGCGCCGCATCTGGAACTGCTGTGCTACCGAAACGGAGTGCAAGGGGGCAGCCGTGCGCAAGGCGGCACGGGACCACTCGCGGCCAACGATACGGCGGCCACTCGGCTCATCATCGAAGTAAACACCGTGGATGGGCGGGCGGACGAGCATCGGTTGCTTCGGGATCCCGACGGCCATCGGCTGCACCTGATGGCGAACTGCTCCTAGTCACTGAGCAGGTATTGCACTTCATTGGTCCGCCAGAACCACGGCGTCCACGGCGGATCGTAGAACGCGTAGATCGGTGCCGAGATAGCCGTCAGATGACGCCGCGCGAGAAATGACAGGAGCTGGGCCTGGTGCTCCCGCAAATTCCCATCCGTCCAAAATCCGGAGAAGGAGATGACCGCCACACGGCGAGCCGGCACTTCGCTGAAGCGGATCGAGGGGTCGGTTGCCGGCGGCAGCGTCTCCCGCGTATACCCTGCCGGCATGATGAAGGACACGTCCCACCCGCTGACCGACGCCACGGTCGCGCTGACGCCGCCCTGTTTCGAAAGCGCACGGGGCTCCGCGGGCGTCTGCAGCACCGGAGCCGTCATGGCGAGCTTGGTCTGAGTCCGATTGCCGCCGAAAATATAATGAGCGAGAAGACGAAACCCCGCGCTGACCGCCGCATCGCGTGTGCCCGACACGTGGACGGTTGCCTCCAGCAGCGGCGCATACGCGCGGATCTGGAAAGGTTTGCTGTCGAGTTCGACGCGATAAGCCGCAGTTTCAATCGCCATGCACGCTCCTGCACCTCCGAGGAACAGCATGAACACCGCGAATCGAAGCGCATGCCTTTTCATGCACGGAAGTGTACGCTTGAAATTCGAGCAAGCGCCGCCACCCATCGAACATCGCCACACATCGATCACCACTTCTGGAGTTGTCATGCTTCGACTATTCAGGCTATGGCGATTGAGTGCCGGCGATCTCCGCTTGTTATGGTTTGCGCTGCGCCATCCCGGCCGGCCCGCTTGGTTGTTGCCTGCGGCGCTGCTGCTGATCTTTTGCGCCGTCGATCCGCTCAATCTCGCGTTGCCGGTGTTTGGGATCGTCGACGAACTCGTGATACTACCGCTGCTGCTTCACCTGTTGGTGCGCTTCTTGCCGGCGGAGATTCGCGCGGGCGCGACGCTTCGCTAGCTCGCGTCACCGCTCTACAAGACGCGTCACCGCTCTCCAAGGTAGGTATACGGAGCGGTCGCATTCGTCAAATCAAGGATCACACCGATGTTGGCATAGCCCTGCTGCATCATCGTTTGAACCGCCGCTGAGCCCTGCACGGCAACGAATGGCCGCGCCATCGTATCGCCCTGCACCCGCGTGCCCACCAAGAGCACGTTTCCCACAGCATCGGCCGTTCCGGTCGCCGTAATGATGAATCCTTGGGCCGCGAGCTTGGCCGCAGCGGCCGGCGCATTGGTCGGCGATGCGTTCACCACCTCCGTTTCATAGAGCGTGGACGTATCAGCCTGCCAGCTGTAGGCGACATAGGTGATGTTGCCGGCGTTATAGGAAACGGCGGTGATGACTCGGCTGCTCGCACCTTCCTGAACCGCCGCCGCGCCAAACTGCGCTGGTGTCACCGTGTTCTGGACGAATCCAAAGCCACTTTGTTGTGCGGATTGAATCCACGACACCGCAAACAAGTCATTCGCCGGTTCAAAATCCATCGACGTGATCACGGAAGAGTCCGTGCTGGGCGACGCGCCGTTGCCGAAATTCGGCCACGCAGTATTCGTGAGGTCCGCCTGAAGACTATCGAAGAAATCGCTGGCGTACCCGGCGAGCAGCGTCGGGTTGGTCGAGGACGCCGTAAACGGGACTTCAGAGAACTCCCACGCGCAGCCGGTGCCGTCGGTCACCGGTGTCGGGCCACAAGAACCGCCCGACCCCACGTAGAGCGGTGAGCCGAGGCTGGGCGCGAAATATTGTGCAAACCGTCCGGATAATATGGGACTCTCCGCGGCACCCGCCGTGCCCCAGCCGTTGACCGTGGACGACGCATCGACTTGCTGAAATCGAAGGTCACCGGACATGGGCGCGCGTGCCGTCACGGTCAGCGAGGCGGCGGCACTGGTGACCGTTCCGGCCGTATTGCTCACGCTGACCGTAAAACTCGCGCCGCTGTCGGCGAAGGTCGTCGCGGGCGTCGTATAACTACTGCCCGTCGCGCCATCGATGCTTGCCCCATTTTTTGCCCACTGGTATTGCAGCGACGAACCGGTCGCGCTGACGGCGAATGTGGCGGTCAACCCCATCGGAACGCTTTGCGCGCGCGGCTGATCGGCAATGGCGGCGGCCACAACCGCGGCAGGTCGCAAGCTGGCGGGGCCTCCCGCACCGGAACTACAACCGCCTATAGCGACGGCAGCACAGACGATGCCGCCAATTGCCCGCGCCCAGGTACTTTGACTTGCGATCCCTCGCGTCATTGGCCCAAATACCTTAACCGAGCCAGCGACCGAAGAACCGAAATGTCCGGTCCCACGCCTGCTGCGACCAGACCGGGTCATACTGCGTCTGCGGGATGCGACCCGGTCCGACTGCCGTCTCGTTCGAGAAGCCGTGATAGGCCAGATACCGATGAAAGTCGAAGTTCACGTCGGCGGCGCGCAGCTTCTTTTCGAGCTCATCGATGGTGGCGGTCGGGAAGAATTCATCCTGGGTGGCCCAGTGCCCCTGGACCGGCACCTTGATCTTGGTCGCATCGATGTATTCGAGCGGAGGGCAGCCATACCAGACGACGCCCGCGTCGATCTCGGGCGCCGCGCCAAGGGCAAGCAGCGTCAACGCACCGCCCATGCAAAAGCCCGTGACGCCCACCTTGCCGCCGCGCGCCTTCAGAAACTGCGCCGCGCCGCGAATGTCCTGAGAGGCGGCATCGCCGAAGTTCAGGGCCGTCATCAGGTGATGCGCCTCTTCGGCCTCGACCGTCGACTTGCCGCGATACAGGTCGGGCACGAGCGCGACGTAACCCGCGAGAGCCAATCGATCCGCAACGTGGCGGATCTGATCATTGAGCCCCCACCATTCCTGAATGACGACGATCGAGGCAGCACCGGCCGACTGCCGGGGTTCGGCCAGATAGCCCGATACGCTCTGACCGTCCGGTCGATTGAACGACACCGTTTTTCCCATTACAAAATTCCTTCACGCAGTGACTGAGGGAAATCCTCGTGCGAGCACCGTCGTCGAAGAGTACGCGCTACATGCGCCGGCAACAACTGCGCCGCTTAAGATCATCATGCCCGATCACCCCGCAGACCCGCGACGAAGCCCGTGGCGAGGATCACCCCGCTCGTGAGGAGCAGCAACGCGGCGAACATCCCGCTCGCCGCGGGACTCACTGCGGGGAAGAAATCCCCAAAGAAGGCCATGGCGATCGCATCCCCGAACGCGACGGGCAGCACGATCGCCGCGGTGGCCGGAAATCGCTCAGCCGCCGGCTTACGGCGCACGAGCAGATAGACGGCCATTCCGAAAAAGGCGCAATCGCCGATAGCGAGTAACGCCATGTGCGGCGTGAATCGCGGCTCCACGCGGATCGGTAGGGACTGCCAATGCAGTAACAAGGTCGAGGTCAGCCACGCGACCACGCCGGCGATAAGGGATCTAAGGTACATCGGTGGGTGAGACGTCATAGCTTCCCTTCCTGTGCGGGCTTCACATGGAACGATCGTTACATGAAACGATCGTTACGTCAACTGTGACCTCCCATCAACGCGGCGCGTGCGCGGCAATTCACTGCGGCTGCTGGGTCTCCTGCGCCGGCGGCAGCGGCGATACATACCCCACGACGAGCATCAGCAACCCCACGCCGACGAACGACACGATGCGCTCCACCGAACCCACTCGCGACAGGTCAACGACGAACAGCTTCGCGATGACGACGCCCAACAGTGCCGCTCCGGTCAACCAGACGACCCGTCGGCGCTGCCGCGCGGCGAACAGCATGGCGCCGAACGCCAACAGCGCCCAGAAAATGGACAGCGCGGACTGCACGAGCGTCGACTCGAGCAAGGCGTCCCAGCCATAGGCGACGCCGAACCACTGATGCAATGTTCTGAGCAATACCGCGTTGAGCCACACGAACGTGATCGCCGCGAGCACGGGCATCGGCAGGCGCCGGTCGAAGCGCGGAAATCCCGCCGGCACGCCCCGCAAGAATCGCCAATAGCGCAACAACACCAGCAGCACCAAGGTCTGCCCGAGATCGAGCGGATTGAACAGCGGCCAGTACGGCAACGGCGCGAAGTTTCCGCGTGAGCCGAGATTCGCGCTGAGGCTCCAGGCCGCGAGGAACACCGCCAACCCGACGCCTACCAGGAAAAGGTACGCATCACGATTCTTCCCGAACGGCCACGCGATCCGCGTGACCATCCGGGGCAGCAGCCACACCACGAGCAACGGCATCACCGACCACGCGGTCACCCACCACACCTCGCTGCCCGCCATCGCACGATCGACTTGCCACGCCAATTCCCAGCCGACGACGCCGCAGCACAGCCAAGTCGCGCCGGCATTCAGCACATTCGCGAGCGCACCGCGCGCCGCTCCCTCGAACCGGTACATCACACCATATAATCCACCGAACGCGAGCGGCCACGCGAGCCAGCCCAAGTCCGCCGCCGGGTGCGCGACGCTGCCGATGGCGATGACCGTAGCCAACAGCAGCATCGGCAGTTGCAGCAGCGCGGCGAGCCGCGCGGCCGGCAGCGCCACCCGGCGCGCGATCTCACCGCACGCGAGCGCGCTCAGCGTGCAGAGGATCATGCTGCACGCCAACGCCTGCTCGGGCCAGAACCGCGTGATCTCGCTGTGACCGCTCGCCAGCCACCACCATAGCCCCCACCAAAAGAGCGCCGCCGCATACCCCTGCTCGAATGACCGCAGAATCGGCCGATGCCGGTTGAGCAGGCAGGCCGCGACGATCGACGCGACGCTTTGCAACACCGCCCCCGGGTAAGCGGCCCCGGGCAACCCACCCTGGCCCGCGCCCAACGCGAGCTGATTCGCCACGATCAGACCGGATCCGAGAGCGAGCAGCGCGCCCGCGACGCGGGCGAGGACCCGCTGTTGTCGACAGCCCACCCAGACCAGCGCCACACCCTCGAGCGACCACGCCGCCGCGTTCAATCGGGCATGGAATGCCAACGGTATCGCCAGGGTCACACATGCCACGCCGATCGCGATGAACGCTTCCGCGAGCAACGCATGCGACTGCGCCGCACGCCGCATGAGGAACCACGCGAGCGTCGCATACACGCCGCCCATCGCAGCCGCGCTGTAAGCCAGCGGCATCCGCTCATTCAGCAACAGCGATTGCAGCCCGAGCACGACGAGCGGCGTCCCGAAGACCAGCGTGCCATCGATGTACCCGCTCAACTGCACGGGCTGCCGGAACGTGAACAGAATCGCGATGGCGAGATACAACCCGAAGAACATGACGAGAAACGGTTCGGTGCTGCCGAAGAATTCCGGCCGGTAGCGCAGCACACCCCAGACCGTGCCGATCACGAAGGTGAAGATGAAGCCCGCGATGTTCAACGGCCGCCACGCCTTGAACCACGCTATGCCCAAAATGCCGACGTTGAGTACCGCATAGTAGCTGAACAGCACGACGTGACTGCCCTGCCCGGTCGATGCGAGCACGGGTGCCAGAAAGCCGCCGGCCACACCGATCAACGCCAACGACAGGGAGTTCTGCGCCACGGCGAGCGTCGCCGCCAGCACCGCAACACCCACCAGGATCGGAAACGCCAACGCCGCCGGCAACAGCGCGTACAGACGCAGCGCGGCGAACACGGTCAGATACAGCACGCCCACCCCACCACCCTGCAGCGCGAGCGCATATCCGGACCGTGCGGACCGCAGCCGCCAACCAAAAACGAGAAGCGCCACGCCGCATAGCGACACGCCGCTGAGCCGCCATTCGATCGGCAGCCGCGAATGCTCGGCCAGATAGCGCAGCAAGAAGCCGATCCCGAACAGCAAAATGATGATGCCCACGCGCACGACTGCATTGCCGCCCGTCAAAAACTCGCGCACCCAACGCAATGGAGGGAACGACGTTTCCGCGGGAACGTCCGTTGTCCGCACAGTGAACGAACGATCCGGCTGCTGCACCTCGGGCGCCCGCGGCGATTCAGGCTGCACCAATTTGGGCTGGGCTGCGTTGGGCTGCCGCCGTGGCTCGAGTTCTTTCCAGGGCGACACCGGCGGTGGCATGCCGTCCATTGCCGCGCTACTCGCCGCAGCCTCGACCTCCCCTACTTCACCGCTCGCCGCCGCCGCGGCCGCAGCCCGCCGCAACCGTCCGACTTCGTCCGCCAACGACTTCACTCGCGAGTTCAGGGTGAAAATCTCAGCCACCGCCAACGCCGCCAGGCTACCGATGACCACGAAGACAACGTGCGCCGGCCGGTCACCGATTACCGACCCCACCGCCGCCCCGAACAGCGCCAACAGCAACCGAGCCCAAGGTTCCACGACGAACGCGCCTTAATTCCGCGCGCCGGCGCGGCTTGCGCGTCGGAGGTACACCCACAATCCGCCGATCGACGCCGCGAGGCACAGACCAAAGCCGATCGCCGTCGCATCCACCGATGCACCCGCCCGACTCGTCACGGTGTACAGCCCCACCATCACCAGCATCAGCGTATTCTCCGCCAGGTTTTGAATCGCGATGGCATTGCCCGCGCCGACGCTGCGATGCCCTTCGTCCTGCAGCAACGCATTGAGCGGGACCACGAAGAACCCGCCACAGGCACCGACGAACGCCATGACCACGAACGCCGTGTTCAACGACGTCACATGGGCAAGCAAGCAGACGCAGAGGCCCAATAGAATCCCCGCCGGTAACGCCCGCGCAGCTTTCTCGAGCGTGATGAAGCGCGCCGCCAACCCCGCCCCGACGACGATGCCCACGGCCACCATGGCATTGAGATAAGCCGGCATGCGATTGCTGGTGATGCCCAGTGCAAACGGCACCCAGGCCACCAACAAGAAGCGCATCGTCGATCCCGCACCCCAAAATAAACTGGTCCCCAAAATGCTGAATCGCGCATTCGGTATCGACAGCAGCGTCTGCACCGAGCCGCCGAAGCCGCGTAAGATCACCGGCATCGAGTACCGCTCGAGCCCGCGTGCCGCGCTCATGCGCGGTATCAACAGATTGACCGCCGCAGCCGCGCCGTACGACACCGTCACGATCACCAGCGTGCCCGCTATGCTCCAGTCGGCGAGCGTACCGCCCGCAATCGCACCGATGAGAATGGCCGCGATGGTCGACGCTTCCATCAAACCATTGGCCTTGACCAAATTTTCCGCTGCCGTGAGCTCCGACAAGATGCCGTACTTCGCGGGCGAATAGGCCGCCGCCCCGGCGCCCACCAAGCCGTACATCAAGAACGGATTGAGTCCGAAGCACATGCCGAGCGAGCCCAACAGCTTCACGCCGTTGGCCAGCAACATCACCCGACCCTTCGGATGCGAATCCGCGAACGGACCCACGAGGGGCGCCAGGAGAATGTATGCACCGACGAAAAACTCCTGCAGCAGCGGCGCCGTCCACGGCGCATAGTGGTCCCGCCGCAGCAGCGCCAGCGCGCCGAACAACAGCGCGTTATCCGCCATCGCCGACAGGAACTGCGCCGCCAGCACCGCGACCAAGCCGCGCGACCACAACGACTGCGGCAGCGCCCGCGCACCCGGCTGCGCATCGACCGTGAGCACGCTCATGCCGAGATCCTCTGGTCGCCGACCGCCGCCGCCTCGTTGACCGTCGCCGCCTCGCTGACCGCGGCTGCCAGCTCCTTCAACCGCACGTAGTCGGTTTTTCCCGACCCCAACAACGGAATCGCGACGACCACCCGGATGTCGCGCGGCACCGCGAGTTCCGGCGCACCGATCAACCGCGCGGCTGCCACCAGTTGTTCCCGTCGCAACGCCGGCGCCGTCGTGAATAGGACGATGGCTTCGCCCTTGGCCGCGTCTGCGCGTGTCGACGCCGCGTGCATGAACCCAGCCGCCGCTTCCGCCGCAAGCCGCTCCACGACCTCGAGCGAAATCATCTCCCCCGCAATCTTCGCGAACCGCTTGACGCGCCCGCGAATGTGGATGAAATCATCCGCGTCGAACTCCACGATGTCGCCGGTCGCATACCATCCCTCGCCGATGGATGTCGGCGGCTGGATGACACCCGGTCGGTCGTAGAGTAAATATCCCTTCATGACGTTCGGGCCTTTGACGTGCAGCGCACCGCCTTGTGCTATCCCGGGGACGGGCTCGATCACGTACTCCATGCCGGGCACGATTTGCCCAACGCTGCCGATTCGGCACGCCATCGGCACGTTCACGGCCACCACCGGAGCGCATTCGGTCACACCGTAGCCTTCGAGTATTCGGAGGCCGAATTTGTCCAGCCACGTGCGACGTACGTCGTCCGACAGTTTTTCGGCGCCCGCGACCACATACCGCAGCCGGCCAAAATCGTACGGATGCGCAAACTTGCCATAGTTGGCGAGGAACGTCGACGTGCCGAACAGCACCGTGCAATTGCGGTCGTAGACGAGTTCCGGAATGATCCGATAGTGCAGCGGACTTGGGTATAAGAACACCTTGCAGCCCGACACCAACGGCATGATGGCACCGCAGGCCAGTCCGAAGGAATGGAACAGCGGCAGCGCCACCATGAACTTGTCGAGCGGCGTGAAGTCCGCGATGCTGCGGATTTGCGCGATGTTCGAGAGCAGCGAATCGTGCGTATGCACGACGCCCTTGGGCTTGCCCTCGGAACCCGACGTGAACAGCACCACCGCCGGATCGCCCGGCTCCTGCGCACGCATCGCGAGGGTCGGAACGCGTTGGCAAAACAAGATCCACAGTTTGTCGCCGACGGTGAGCCGCGCCCGCAGATCCTCGAGATAAATCACCTTGATCCCGGTCGTGCCTTCGACGCCACCAGCGCCGACCAAGCCCTCGATGAGCGGACCCAACCGTCCCTTCTCGATGAACGCGCGCGATGCGACGATCGTGCGGATGTTGGCGGCCGTGCATGCCGCCTTGATGCCGTCCGAGCCCGCCGTGTAATTGAGCATCGCCGGAACGCGGCGCGCCGCCGATAGACCCAGAATCAAACCGAGCGTCGGGGCCGCATTCGGCATCAAAACACCGACGATCTCATCCACCAACGTCACTTGCGTCAGCAGCCGACTCAATCCCAACGACGTGCGCAACAACGAGCCATACGACTCCTCTTGTAGTCGCACGTCCTCCACCAGTTTATATCCGGATCCGAACGTCGCCTTGGCATCGAGGAATGCCTGGAACAGGTTCCGTCGCGGGCGCGTGGCGACGAGCATGTCGAGCAAGATACGTCGCATCAGCTCGCCGGAGCGGCGCCGACGTTGCTTCGCGGACGGCAACGGCGGCATGGCGATCTGTCGGCGCGGCAGGATGGTGATCGTGATCTTCGGGAACAACTTGAGCGGATAAATGCCGGCCAGACGGCCGAAGTAGCTGCGCCCCGCGCCTTCGATCCGCGTCGGTACGATCACCGCACCGGTCTTGGCCGCGATGAATGCCGCACCGTCGTAGACCTTCATGAGCGACCCGGTCACCGTCAAGCGGCCCTCCGGGAAAATGATGACCGGCTTGCCCGATTCCACCAGCTTGCAGATCAGCTTGATGGACAGCGGGCTGGTCGAATCCACGGCCAGATGCGGAATGAAGCGCAGCAGCCAAGCGATGACCGGATTGCGCGCCACCGTGGTATGCACCACGAACGTCGCCTCGACCGGCAGGAACAGCCCGAGCAGCAGCCCATCCAAGAACGACTCGTGATTCGCGACGATCAACGTCCGCGGATTCGTGAACGACGCCGCATCGCCGCGCATGGTCACCCGAAACAGCACCCGGGTTATACCCCGCAACAGTGCTTTCAACAAGCGCCCACCCAGGCCCGATGTGATGCCATTCATGAGGTTCTCTCCTTTCCCTGTATATGCGCTTAAATCCATCGACCACGACAGTCTGGAAGCACGCATCCCCTGCCGCAAATGCCCGTGCCGCGCTGCCGGCCGATGATCCAATGGGTATTACCGAACGATACCGGCCGTATTTCTTAGTATTATATGATTCGCGCGTAAGCCGATTCGCGCGTCATCCGTGCCTCCTCAAGCATTACCGTCGCGTGCTGCGCGGCGCCCGCCGCAACTTGGAGAACTCCGAAAATTCCCAGGATCGGGTCGCCAGAATGACGGTGCAGCCATCCCGCCGCTCGAGCGGCAGCCGGATGTCCTGGTGCGTCAATTGTTCGAACTCCGACGCCACGCGCTGGATCGACGCCTGCAGTCTCAGCACCGAGGCCGGTGCCAACGTGCCGGCCATGAATCGAAACTCATCGCCCGTGCCATCGAAGCGCGCATTGAAGAACTCCGGGATGATGCTGCGCAGGAAATACGCATGCACCGGCCCGTCCTTGCGCCAGCTGAAGTTGCGCGCGGTCAGCTTGCGCATCCGTGTCGGCGGCCGAAAATCAACGATGCGCAGACGGTCCATTTTCAACAGAATGTTGACCAATTCGTTCTCGTCCATGCGAAACGTCGCGACGATCTCGGAGAACTTCCAATCATTGACCACCAAGTACGTGACCAACAAGAGCTTGGTATTGGCCACCAGTGCCTGCTCCTGCTCCGCGCTCAACTCCGTGAGCGCCGCGTTTTCCGGCGACTGCAGCAGGTCGGTGACCTCGACGCCCAGTACCTCGCAGATCCGGTCGAGCCGCTCCAGCGAGAAATTGCCGCGCGACAAATCCCGTTTGATCGTCGGCTCGCTGACGCCGATCTTCTCGGCCAATTCCCGGTACGAGATGCCGTTGGCGCGCAGCCGCGCCTTGACGCCGCGAACGATCACCGTGGTCGCACTCATGGTTTCGAGCCCCGCACACTCATGGCTTCGAGCCCCGCAATTGGAGTATCACCGGATGATACCCGAGGCATCGTGGGGTGTCAGTGCGGCGCTGGAGTTTGCGCGCCATCGGCCGCCGGGACACTGTGTCCAGCGGCGCTCGCGATCCGTTCCGTCGAGCGGCTAGGAGCTCGCGTTGCCGGCCGTGAATTCGATGTCGAGCGAAGCGGGTCCGTACGCGAAGAAATGCGGCCGATAGGTGACTGCTCCCTCTCCCGGCGCCAGATGGATGTTATGCAACCGTTGCACGAGCTTGGTAAAGGCAATGCGCAATTCCGCACGAGCCAGTTGGTTGCCCACGCAAAAATGGGCTCCCAGGCCGAAGCTCAAATGCTGCGCCGAGTTTTTTCTGTCCAGGTTCACCGCATCGGGATCGGGAAATTTCGCCGGGTCGCGATTCGCGGCACCCCAACTCAACACGACGGTGGCGCCCACTGGAATGGTCACGTCGTCCACGACGATTTCCTTGCGGACGACGCGAAACAATCCCTGCACGGGAGCATCCAGACGCAACACCTCTTCCACGAACGTGTCCACCGCGCCTGCATGACTTCGCAGTGACTCCTGCAGCGACGGCGTCTCGGCCAGGCGCCGCATTCCCGAGCCGAGCGAATTGGCGGTGGTTTCGTGGCCCGCGGGCACCAACATCTGGATGACGCTGAGCAACTCAGCGGTGTTCATCCTCCCCTCATCGGAGGCTTGGACGAGATCGCTGAGCAGGACGGGTCCCGGAGATTCGCGGTAATGGGCAATGCGCGTCATGAGGTACTGCTGCAAGGCACACACCTCCCGGGTGATAGCGAGGGCACCTCGACCCCCTCGTGTGCACGAACGAAAGCCGCCACCCCCTCCCCCAACCGCGGGTGCGGCATGGCCACGACGGCAGCCTCCTGGATGGCAGGATGCCTCTCCAAGGCATTCTCGATCTCGACAGGAGACAGATTCTCTCCACCGCGGATGATGATGTCCTTGAGCCTGCCGGTCACGACGATGGCATCATCGTCGGTCAACTTGCCCAGGTCACCCGTGCGAAAAAAGCCTTCCTCATCCGTGGATTTGTCGAATTCGGCTGGATCCGTGTAGCCCACCAGCATGGCCGGGCCGCGGGCCCGCACCTCGCCGATGCGGCCGCGCGGCATGGATGCACCCGAGGGATCGACTATCTTGACGTCATAGCCCACGACTCGGCCATCGGTCTCCGCGGCGAGGTTACGTTGATTGGCCTCGATGAACCCCTTGGTCACCAGAGGAATTTCCGTCGCCCCGTAGACACGGAACGCACGACACCGGTCGGTGACCCGAGCCGCCCGTAAGATGAGTTCCGGCGGTACGGCCGCACCGCCGCACGCGAACAAACGTAACGAGGGCAACCGGCTGCCCTGGTGCTCGGCTTCGTCGATGAGTTCTTTCAAGAAGGGTGTGGCGCCGATGCTGGCGGTCGCCCGCACCTGGTCTATGAGCTGGACGGCCGATGCCGCATCCCAACGCTCCATGAGCAGCACCGTCGCGTCGCAGAGGAAAGGCAGTTCCAGACCGAATGCGTAGCCCGTAATGTGCGTCACCGGCGACGCCATCAGCATGACGTCATCGGCTTCGAGCGACCAATACTTGACCGCCGACATCGTGGCGCACTCCATGCTCTCATGAGAGTGAATGACGCCTTTGGCCCGGCCGGTGGTACCCGATGTAAAGAGCAATAACTTGGACGAATTCGGATCGACTTTGGCAAGTCGCGGCTCCGCTCT